>MDTE01191714.1_pt1 | contig 15159 bp, 15 predicted proteins | sample 811231 | NCBI WGS metagenome assembly MDTE01 (sample SAMN05326651, study PRJNA326480) | marine metagenome | isolation source: seawater | place: Indian Ocean: Red Sea | collected 2010 | reverse complement strand
TGTCACTAATAATTCTAGCATCTCTATAGCCTTTATTGTTATATTCTATAATAAGATTTTCCTTATCTTTCTCATAATTATCGATTATAAATTTAGACACTTTAAATAATCTCCACCATTTTTTTTCTTTTGTTTCTTTTAAACTTTTTTTAATTTTCCTTGTACTTATCGTAAAAATTGAATCATTTTTATTGAAAAATGTTTTTTTAGAGTTTATTTTTTTTTCTCTTCCAAGTATACGAATCTCCTTAATTTTTACTTTTTTTCCTTTCTTTATTAAAAAGGTTAAGGTTGACGCATTTACAGCGTTCGCATCTTTTTCTTCAACATAAGATATTTCTGCATTAAGAAACCCTTTTTCAACATAATACATGTTGATATTACTTATACTATTTCTAATTAAATCCCTAGAAAGCACTTTTCCTCTTATTAATTTTAACCGCTCCTTTAATGAGCTAATATCCGATTTACTAACATCGCCTTGAAATTTAAATTTTGACAATCTATGGTGTTCCTCGAGCTCAATATTCAAAAAAACATCTGAACCTATAGTTTTAACTATTTCAATGGAGATATTAGAAAACAAACCTTGGCTCCAAAGTTTCTTTATTGCAGAGCTTATTTCATCACCAGGAATGTTTATCTTTTTTCCAATTTCCAAGCCACTTAAATCAATTAATGTTTTTTCATTTAAATATTTTATTCCTGAAGCCGTTATGCCTCCTATTATATATTCTTTTGGATTGTTATATTCTAAATTATTATTTTCTATATCATTCTGACATATCAATTGAAGATGATAAGACATAACAAATACTAAAAAAATATATTTTCTCATTATATAAAATCTTTTACTTGATCTGTAGTTTTTCCAAATCTTCTTTCCCTATTTTGATAATCTAGTATTGCTTTTTCAAAGTCTGCTTTTCTAAAATCAGGCCAAAGTGTATCTGTAAAATATAATTCTGAGTATGCAATTTGCCATAGTAAAAAATTACTTATTCTGTACTCTCCACTTGTTCTTATCAATAATTCTGGATCAGGAACGTTTTTTGTTGCCAGATATTGCTTAAATACGTTTTCAGAAACGCTTTCTATTTTTTCTTTTAATATTTTATTAACTGCGTTTACAATGTCCCATCTACCTCCATAGCTCAATGCAAGTATAAGTTTCATTCTTTGATTGCCAGCCGTCTCTTTAATTGCTTGATTTAATTGCTTCTTACAGTCATCAGGAAGCTTATCCGTGTCTCCAATTACATTTAGACTTACTTCATTTTCCATTAACGTCTTTTTTTCCTTATTAATCGTAGAAACTAAAAGCGTCATTAGAGCAGTTATTTCATTATTAGGTCTATTCCAATTTTCAATTGAAAAAGCGTAAAGCGTTAGGTATTTTATACCTAATTCTACAGCATACTCAACACTTTCACGAACTGCCTTAACACCATTTTTATGCCCAAAAACCCTATACCTACCTTTTCTCTTTGCCCATCTTCCGTTACCATCCATGGTAATAGCAACATGATTCGGGATTTTATGCTTGTTAAGACTCATCATTATTTCCTATCTAATAATCACAACCTTGCGTAGCTTTCGGTAGCTTAAATGACAATGTAATTCCAAAAAATGAATACCAGTCGTTATTTTCTGAATTACCTCTTTCTTGTCCAATTAAATGAGTTCCTGTAGGATCTGACATTTCAACTGCTAAATTTCCTCCTTCAGGAAATAAGACAGCCGAACCAGGGTAAGTCATGCTAACATCGTCTATATAGTCAGTGAATGTTTTTCTAGCTCCGTATTGTAAAATAATATTAAAAGATTTATTAATTCCAAGTTTAAATCCGACACCCATCGGAATTGAGAATTGAATTAATGAATATTTTTTTCGATCTGGAAAAGCTGGACTTCCCTGACCTTCAGTACCAAGCTCTTGCAGATTTACCCATTCCCCATATTTACTTTCTGCTTTTGGATTAAATCGAAACAAAGAAACTCCTGTAAAAACAAATGGTGTCCAAGAAAATAATGAATTTCCAGTTTCATATGGAAGAAAGTTAAATTCAATTTGTCCAGAAAGTTCTTGTATTTGAGATTTGAAATGTAAACTTCTATCTTGAGCAATAACACTGTTTTTATTTTCTCTATCATCTCCATAAAGATTACCTAAAAGAATTTCTGCTTTATAAACAAACCTACGATCTATGTTTTTTCTTAAAGCTATTCCAGCAAATAATTTAGAATGCTTAAAGTGATTAGAGTTTAAATCTCCAAGATAATACGAGGCACCTGACATAATACCAAATTCAGAATTAGGTGTGAATTTTTGTGCTTTTAAAGAGTAAGGGTTGGCAAAAATTAATATCAACAAGATTAAGTAAAAATTTTTCTTGTTCAAAAGGCAAAGATTTATATTCATTTTCTTATCAAATTATAACGACCCAAATATACTTAATCTTCTTCAGAGTAGGAATTAATTTCTTTTATCAATTCCCCACATTAACTTTGCTCGTACTGTAGCAACAAAAGAATTCCCATAGGGTTCAATCAAATTTATTTTGAAAGGAGCTTTTTTAATAGTTAATTCTATTGAAGAATCAAATGCTCTTGATCTAGAATCTAAAGAAACTAGAGCTAACTGATCCCTGTCCTCTACCTTTAAATGAACTTTTGAGTTGTCATCTATCACAATAGGTCTAACGTTTAGATTATGTTGTGTCACTGGAGTAATTATAATATTTCCAGTACCAGGCATAATAATTGGCCCTCCACAACTTAAAGAATAGCCCGTAGATCCTGTTGGAGTAGAAACAATTAATCCATCGGCCCAGTATGTATTTAAGAATTCATCATTTATATAAGCATCTACTTTTATCATTGAGGACGTATCCTTTTTCATAACTGCAACTTCGTTAAGCGCAAAGTTTTTTATACCGAAAAGATTATTTGAGGTTGTTAATTGTAAAACAGTTCTTTTATTTATTGAGTATTTCTTTTTTATTAAAGAGCTTATAGCTTCATCTATTTGATCTGTAGAAACACTCGAAATAAATCCTAATCTACCAGTATTAATTCCCATTATAGGAATTCCAGTATCTCTAACAATTGTAACTGCTTTTAAAAGAGTGCCGTCACCACCTATACTAAATAAAAATTTTACATTATCAATAGGCTTTAATTCTTCATATGAATTAAATAGATAATAACTGTTTTTGAATCTTATTTTTTTTTCTATAAAATTAAAAAAATTACTTTCAATCAAGATTTCTAAATTAGCACTTTCTAATTTACTAACTAAATGTTGTATGTATTTAATGAAATGTTCAGGAAATGAACTTCCAAATAATGCAATTTTCATAATTAAAATTATTTTTCATTTGTCCCAAAAGGATTTGAAAAATGTAAAAATATACCTTTTTCTCCTAAATCATTAATAGAATATTCAATTCTTAATATTTTATCATAATATGTTACGTAATCTAAGCTGATTCCGCGACCCCATAAAATTTTATTAGAAAGATTGTTTTGTATGCCTGTTTGATTATTCACAACATATCCAATATCAGAAAAAATTGAAAGGAAAAGAGAGAAAAACGATTTATTAAATTGATCCATCTTTATAAAGGAAATATTAAAATTTTTATCGGTTAATAAGCCAAGTTTAACCGCACTTCTTGAAATCCAATATTTTTGACCATCAATAACGTAATACTCATATCCTCTTACATAATCTTCATAGCCTAGTGATTTTTGAGAAACATAAGGTTGAAAATCATTTGTTGTCCATTTAATTTTAAAGCTAGAACCAGCAAATAAATTAGTTAATGGTTCTTTATGCATTTCAGCTTTCCCAATTATCTCAAAATGCTTTACCGGACTTTTGTTCTCAAAAAATTTATTTATGGATAGATCAAGATAATGACCGTGCAATGGGTATTCTACATAATCTCTTTGTTCGTTAATGTAGTTATAGGATAATTTATAATAATCGCCACTTAAATCGTTGTTATTAAGATAATCAGGATTTAAAAACAAGATAGTATCCGATATCTCTGTATTAAAATAGTGGACGGAAAGAAGATGAGTGTTTCGGGTTTTTTTTCTATATTGAAATTGTAGTTTTAGCTCAAAATCTCTTGTTGTATAATCCTTTTGCTCAACGTATAATAGTGCATTATTTTCAGATCCATAGAAAGATTTCTTTCTTCTAAACAATTGTATCAATCCTTCTAAACCAATTGTTTTTTCGGTATTAATGTAAGGCTTACGATATTGCAAGGCATAATGTTCCTTAAACCCTCTTCTAAATTTTAATCTTAACAGTTCATTATTACCACGAAAATTTTCCCAGTTTAAAAAAATTCCATAATTAATTCTGCTAAAATCAGAATAGTCGCTTTCTTTGAATTCTGACCACCATACGTTAAAGTTTCTGTCATATACTTCAAAAATCGGAAATGGCCATATATACCACCTTTCAGTCAAACTTATAGATATAATTATTTTTACATATTTCTTGTCCACATCTTTTTTTTCTTTTAAATCAATTTCTACTAAGTTGAAAAGTCTTAGGTTTTTTAGATTTTCTCTACTATATTCAATCTTCTTTTGAAGATCAGAATACAACAAAGTGTCGTTAACAGAGAAATCCAATTCTCTAGTAATGATATTTTTTTTTGTAATATTATTCCCCTTGATTTCAATTATGGAAATAATGCATTTTTCCTGCCCATACAACAAAATGCATTGAAGAAACATAGCTAAAAAATAGACTACCCTCATTTTATGTATTTAAATAACGCATAAAAGACTCATACCTGTCCAAAATTTTTTTATTTATTGAATCTGTAGAAAAAGAAGTTTTTATATTGTAATCAAATCTTTCAAAGTTTTTCAAGATGCTAGATATATCAATCTTATTTATTTTTATTGTTACTTCAATTTTTGTCGACTCTGGTGTTGATGTAATGTATGAGCTTAACATTTTTGCATTGTTCGCTTCAACTATTCTAGATATCTCTGCCATACTATAATCCGATTGATTCATTTCAAAGACTATAATTCCTCCAGGACTTTTTATAGCTGAACTTTTCCCAATAGCATGAATTAAATCTACAGTAGAGATGCTGCCTATATATTTTTTATTATCATCTAATACAGGAATTATAGACAAGTGATTTTTCTCTATAATTTCGATAATATCAAACAAATGCTGATTGTAAAAAACACTAGGATTCATTATATTATTTAAATGTTGACTTAATTTATCTTTAACATTCTCCCAATCAAGTATTTCGTTTTCTGAAATTATACCTATATAAACACCTTTCTCTACAATAGGAATATGGTTTATTTTATATTCTTCCATTATAGAAAGTGCTTTTTGACCACTTTCTTTTTTAGAAATAGTTTGAACATCTATTGTAATAAGTTCCATCGCTTGCATCTCACAAACATACTATTTTTCTAACTTTGTTATCTAAAATATTTTATGACAAAACTTAGCGTTAATATTAATAAGATTGCCACAATTAGAAATGCAAGAGGAGGCAAGTATCCTTGCGTTGTCAAAGCTGCAATTAATTGTCAAAAATTTGGAGCTGATGGAATTACTGTACATCCTAGGCCCGATGAAAGGCATATTACTTATGATGATGTTTTTAAACTCAAAGAAGTTATCTGTACTGAATATAATATTGAAGGATTCCCTTTAGACAGATTTATAAATATGGTTATTCAAGTAAAGCCTGATCAAGTTACTTTAGTTCCAGACAAACCAAACGTTATTACATCAAATAATGGATGGAACACAGTAAAAAATAGACAGTTTTTAAGTGATATTATATCAGAATTTAAATCTAATAATATACGAACTTCTATATTTGTCAATCCAGAAATAGATATGATTGAAGGAGCTAAATTGTGTGGAGCTGATAGAATAGAATTGTATACTGAGTCTTATGCAAATTTATATGAAAGAGATAAAAATCTTGCAATACATCCTTTTAAAGAAGCAGCAGAAATGGCTTTTAGTCTTGAAATAGGAGTAAACGCAGGACATGATTTGAATTTAAATAACTTACATTTTTTTAATGCTGAAATAAAAAATCTTTTAGAAGTTTCAATTGGACATGCAATAATTTCAGATGCAATTTATTTTGGCTTAGAAAACACAATTCAATTATACAAAAGACAATTATGAATCTTTTCTCTAGGATATATGGAAAAGGAAGTCCTATGATAATTCTTCATGGTTTGTTTGGAATGTCTGATAACTGGAATTCTATCGGAAAACAATTAGCTAAATATTTTCAAGTTCATTTATTAGACTTAAGAAATCATGGAAAATCCCCACACCATATAGATTTTAACTATGAAGTGATGATGCAAGACGTAATACAGTACATTGATAGATTTAAATTAAGGAAATCAATAGTTTTAGGCCATTCATTAGGAGGAAAGATAGCTATGGGTTTGGCTTCTAATCACTCATCATTGTTTAAAAAAATTATAGTTGTTGACATCTCTCCTAAAGAATATGATGTAGATTTTCATATCAATATCTTACAAATACTTTCGAATTTAAATCTTAAAAAATATAATAGTAGAAAAGATATTGATAATGAGCTTGAATATAAAATCAAAGATAGAGGAGTTAGACTTTTTTTAATGAAAAACTTATACAGAAATGAAAAAAAAGAATTTGCTTGGAGATTCAACATCCATACTTTAAGAGATGAGATAAACAACATATCAACAGCTGACTTTATTTTAGAAAAAACAAATTTACCGACATTATTTATTAAAGGAGAAAATTCTAGTTATATTACTATAGATGATTATCAGGAAGTTAAACGTTATTTTCCTTTATCTAACATAAAAATTGTAAAAAATGCAGGGCATTGGGTCCATGCAGAAGAGCCAATCAAATTTTTTAAACTAGTAGTAGATTTTCTTAAAGACGAATAGTCATACCTTGTTTTGCATAATTGAATCCTTTACTTATAACCGTTTTTCTTTCCAAGCTGTTTTTCTGCAATAATGGATTAGTATGATTAAGGTGAATAAAGTAAACCTTAGACTTATCTTTATTTGATAAATCTTTCAGAACCTCCATACTTTCTACAACAAAAGGATGAGGAATACTACTCATATCTCTTTCCAGCTCCCCATCTTTATAAAAAGTTCCGTCTATAAATGCGTAATCAATTTCAGTAATAATTTTTGCTATATCCTTTTCCCATAGATGCCACTTGTCAATGTCAGGAATAAAAAGGACACTTTTTCTTAAAGTTTCAATTTTATAACCTACAGTTTCTGAATACTCATCTCTGTGTGGAACTAAAAAAGGAGTAACTTTTATTCTTGTATTTATGTTTACTGCAGAGTCTTGTTTTAACCTATTGATATTTATGTTTTTGATTTTTTCTAGCTGATCCCACGGAGCATTATTTTTTATAAAATTTTCCATTCTTTTCATCGCAAAGACAGGTAGGTTATGCGTTCCCATCACTTCTCTTCCTAATTGCATCAATCCTGTATAATGCCCAATGTGAGCGTGTGTCAAGAATATGCCATTTATTGGGTTAATTTTTGATACTTTTTCAAGTAAATTTAATTGAAATTTAATATCAGGAGTTGCATCAAAAATCCACTGTTGTTTTGATTTTGGATCAACTATAGCGATACAGCTGACAAACTTTCTTTTTTCTGGCATATTCCATGCATCTTCACAACATTTCTTATTACAGTTTGCCTGTGGAAATCCAGCATCTTGAGCTGTTCCTAGTACGACTAAATATGGTTCCATAAACTCTGATTTCATTTCTCCATTACAACAGTAAAAAAATAATGTGAAAATTAATAAGTTTCGCATTAAATAATTTTTTCAAAACAATAATAATCTTTTTTATTTGGCTTTAAATTTATAGCTCCTAATTCTTCATAGCCTAATTTTTTATAAAAAGATATAGCTAGTGGATTTTCACTATATGTGTCTAATCGAATTGACTTTAATTTTTTTTGTATTACTAAATCTTCTGCATAAAGCATGAGTAATTTTCCTATTCCCTTTCCCCACCAATTTTTAGAAACCGCTAATCTATGAACAACAAGGAAAGAATTAGTTTTATCTTTCCACTTTACATCTAAGTATTGATTGTCTTGTTTTTGATCAATATTTACTCCAGCTATCACTTTGTTTTTTAATAAGGCCACATAATATGTTTCTGCTTTAATATCATTTTTAATAATATCTCTATTTGGGTATTCATTATCCCATTGATTAATACCCTCATTTATCATGCCTCTTACACAAGAATTATACATATTCATGATTGATTCTATGTCACTTATTTTTGCAATTCTAATTATCATTATATCATAAGATTACAACCTCTAGATTCAGAATAATCCATTCTCCCTAAAATTCCAAATGTGTTATTTTTATTAATTCTTCCCAAATCTTCTGTAGCGATGAAGGGGCAAGAATATAAATTAGCAAGATCTATAATGTTAATAGCACCAGATCCATCTTCAGTAATAGTAAGCGGGTCATTCACATCGCGAATCATAATCTTCATCCATGAAGGGGATTGAAATTCATTTATTTTTTTTGAGTATGCTTGAGATAATAATTCAGTCATACCGTATTCTGAATGAATATTATCAGTGTTAAATGAATTTGATAAAATTTGATAAACCTCTTCTTTTACTAATTCTTTTCTTCTACCTTTCATTCCTCCCGTTTCAATAATTGTTGTTGATTTTAAATTCATAGGATGTTTTTTTGCAAAATCAATAAGTGAATATGTTACTCCAAATAGAATTATTTTATTGGATTTTTTTTCAAGACTTTTTAAAGTTTTTGCAAGTAAGTCAAAATCATTTAAGACAAAACCACTTTCTTTATATGAACTTATCTCTATGAATTTGTTTATCATGTAAACAAGAGATGAATTTTTTTGTTCTAAATAATTTGGAAGAAGAGCTAAAAAACAATAATCTTTCGGATCTCCATAAAAATTCAAGAATCCATTCAAAAAGCTTTCTTCATATATATTTAAATCTGCTACTAAGTGTTTACTTCTACTTAGACTTGTTCCGCTACTGACAAATATTTTATCTACCTTATGATGATTAGTAAAGATTTTTTTGTCTTTAAAAAATTCAATTGGAAGAAATGGTATGTCTGATAGTTGAGCTGGGTATTTTTTCTTTAAAATTTTATCACTAAAGAGCCGATAAATATCATTGTTTTTCATTTGAAAATCAAAAGCTTTAAGAGCTAATTTTTCAAACTCTTTATCTGAATTTATTTTGAAAATTTGATTTAGTAAATCCATATGTAAATCAATATAAATATATAAAAAAAAGAGCCCGAAGACTCTTTTTTGTAAAACTTATGCTCTTAAAATTAGAATTTATATTCTAAATTAAGATATAAAGTGTTTTGCGCTTCTGCCTCTTCACTTCCTTCTAAAGTTGCATCTGTCCAGCTTTGAACATTTATAGAAGCTGTAACTCCCTTAGCCATTTTCCTTTCTATCCCAAAGATTATTAAAGAACCATCTTTATCTAGATTCCATTGAGACCCATCTGCATCTTCAGAAGATAGGTCATCATATCTACCAAATAAAGAAATATCATCCATTAGACGCATATTCCCATAAAGAGAAATACCAGTTTTTGTGTTGTCAATAATATTTCCAGCATTTTCTTGCATATTATATTCTCCCCCTACATTTATACTACCCATATCGTAAGACATTGCAATGGTTGTGATATATTGAACGTCATATGTATTTTCTGGATAATATACTGATCTAGGATTCATATCTCTAACAATTCTAATTCCCATATCTACCATTTTATAAGTTAGACCAAAACTTCCTCTAAATAAACCATTTTCTGATTGAGTGTTTTTATATCCTTCTCCATTTAATATTTGCGCATCTATACTTAAACCACTTCCAATCTTATAGTCCATTGTAGCCCCAAGATCAGCTGAGCTTGCCCACTTATTTTGATCTTGCAGCGATTTATATATATATCTTTTCCCCCAGGCCTTTTCCATAAATTTAAAGTTTTTTGTTCCAACTTGACCAAAATTTATTGTTAAATTTTCTGATGCTTTCCATGTTAGAGCTGCAATCTTTAAAAATGCTGTATAAGAGCTACCCGCATCATTACTACCAACATCAAAAGTTACTTTTGCGCTAAAGTCTTCATTGATATTATATCCATAGCCTAAATAAGCACGTTTAAGTTCAAATTCTTTATATCCATCTTCCATTTCTTCAGCAGACAAATCATAATTAAAGTTTGCAAAAACTTTTGCATGTGGCTGACCTTGAGCCATAACCAAGCTCGTACTAAAAATTAATAATACTATTAAAATATTTTTTTTCATCGTTTTATTTTTTATGTTAAATTATTAATGCGAAAATAGTATATTTTCTTGTTTTTGTAATTACAAAAAATTTTAAGAATTTGTAAAGTTTATTTTAAGAAATCGTTAAAATCCTAAATTACTAAAGAATTTTATCATTGCCCCAGCAAATTCTCTTGGAATATCAGTAAACATTGAAGCTACTGTTAAGTTGTCATTTACTCCAATAGCAATAGCAATAGATACAATAAGTCCAATTAAGGCGTAGCTCATATCTTTTACCCCTAATTTTACACTCTTTAAAACACTATTCTCTCCAGTTTTCATTAAAGCCATCCCAAGCTCTCTACCAGCAAGCAACCCAATAAACACCCATGTTGTACTCATAGGAACTTTAGAATGAAGTTTAAAGTAAAAGAGAATAATACAATATATAAAATCAATTAATGTAGCAAATCTGACATCAGTTACAACTGATTTTTCAGTTACAATCTTCTGAATTCTACCACCTTTAAAATAAAGAAGTAATCCAAGACCAATAACTATAACTGATATAAATCCGAAAAATGAACCACCATCCATACTTCTATTTAAGTATACAGCTATATTTGCTGCATCTTGCGTTAACCATACAGCCCATAGTGTTCCAGAAGTTATCCATTGAGCAATTGTCCATCCAAATTTTGCTTTACCTGTAAAATGTTTTTTGGCAGCTTTAGCAACAAGCATAAAAAATATTAACCCTAGAAGAAAAGCAAGCACATATCCACTCATACTTTTAGCTAAAACTTTTCCTACTGCAGCCGGTCCAATTGCAAATGATGTGAGTAGAATAAATGTTGTAGAAACAGGCATTCTCAATCTTGTTAAGATTAATAAAAAGATAGGAGCTGCTATCTGCAAGAAATGGAACTTTCTAGGTGATTTTTCAAACCCTTTTGCTGATAATCTTGCATGACTTACATCTCTATCTATAATGCCATCAGGATAGAGTTTAAAAAGCAAATCATCAAAATTCACAACCCCTTTTTCTTGGGTTTTTAAATTTATATACGAAACCTCTTCATACTCATAATAAGTACTTTCATTTTGTTTAATAGTTATATCGTATACATGACAAAGCTCTTTATTTTCATTTAATAGAAAACAAGACCCGTAATCTTCATTTAAATAGTTGCTTTTATAATTTTCAGCCCCATCTATATTTGTTCCAGAAACATTCCAAGAAACATAATTATTATCTTTTTGTGAGAGTTGAATAGATAGATTATTAATTATTTCTTCCTCAAATTTCTTTTCTTCCTGTTCAGTTTCAAACTTTGGTGAAAAAAGAGTAAGTCCATTTTGATCAACAGTAAGCCAACTATAAGACATGGTTGACATAAAAATTCCTCCAATAAAAATCCATAACACCCACCATTTTTTATCCTGATTAGATGCAATAAATGTTCCAAGAGTTTGTATACTATCATTTGCAATTGCTGCATATGCAGCAAATAAGAATCCAGCCCACATTGCTAAACTTGGATATGGAGTCACAAACATTGCAAGTAAGAAAGAAAGACAGATAAAAGTTAAAAAAGGACGCTCCCCTTTAGGAAGCCAGACAACTTCTGGGTATCCAAAAGCTCTAAACAATTTTTTCATTTGTTATTATTTATTAGAATAGAATATACAGCTTTACTTATAAGGCTACGAAAAATACAACAACCATCAAAGTGAAATAAATGACTGATGATAAATCTTTTTTTGTTTCTAATTTCTCCATTTTTATAATTTAGTATTAAATAATTTTTGGCAAATATATACTAGATGTGTTATGTTTTTGTAAATACAATGTTAAGAAAATGTTAAGCTATTAGCTTATCATCATAGTTGTAGTTTTGATTTTATATTTTTGCTAAATATAATTTTTAAATGGCTAAATCAAAGATTTTAATAGTAGATGATGAAAAAGACATCTTAGAGTTTCTAAAATACAACTTAAAAAAGAGAGGTTATGATGTAATCACCGCTAATAATGGTCAAGAGGGTTTAAAATTAGCAAAAAAAAATTGTCCGGACCTTGTATTGTTAGATGTAATGATGCCTGAGATGGATGGCATTGAAGTTTGTCAACAAATAAGAAAAATTTCAAATCTTGCTGATACTTATATACTTTTTTTAACTGCAAGATCCGAAGATTACTCTGAATTAGCAGGCTTTGATGCTGGAGCAGATGATTATATAACTAAGCCTATTAAGCCAAAACTTTTGATTAGCAGGATTGAAGCTTTTCTAAGAAGGAAGAATTCAGTACTTGATCAAATTAAAATTGAAAATATTTCTATTAATAGAAGTGAATTTAAGCTGATAGTTAATGATCAACCAATCCATCTTGCAAAAAAAGAATTTAATCTTCTTTATCTTTTAATGACAGTTCCTGGAAAAGTATTCACAAGACAAGAGATAACAGATAGAGTTTGGAGTGATTTAATAGTTGGTGATAGAACTATAGATGTACATATTAGAAAAATAAGAGAAAAAATAGGATCTAATCATATAAAGACTATAAAAGGAGTAGGTTATAAATTTGATATATAAATGAAAATCAACAACCCATTAAGAATATCGATTTTTTTAAGTACAGTAATTACTCTTCTCTTAATCTTGATGATTTTATTTTTTCAAGATTTTAGATTTATCCAAAATGATCCAACTAATATTCTATTTCTAGTTTTTTTCTTTTTTTTCATCATGGTTTGCACTTACATGGTTACAAAAAAATTTTTTCATGAAAAGATTAAGGTTATATATAAAAATATATACAAGTTCAAAGGAACATCTAGACTAGATAAGTTAAACGATTTAGATATTGATCATGTGCAAAAAGAGGCAGAAGATTGGGCTAATGCAAAACAGAATGAATTAGAGCAAATGAAACAAGATGAGAACTATAGAAGAGATTTTATAGGCAATGTCTCACATGAACTCAAAACCCCTATTTTTAATATTCAAGGATATGTAGAAACCTTGTTAGATGGAGGCTTGGATGATGATGAGATAAATGTAAAATATTTAAAACGAGCTAACAAAAGCATTGAAAGAATGATTAATATCGTTGAAGACTTAGAAGTAATCAGTCATTTAGAGACAGAACAGTCTGAGCTAGAAATAGAAAATGTAATTATTGAGGATGTTGTAAATGAAGTTTTCGATCTATTAGAAATGAAAGCAAATAATTCAAAAATTTCTCTTCAATTGATTAATGAAGCCAGTGCTGTTAGTGTAAGGGCAGACAAAAATAAACTGCAGCAAGTATTTATTAACTTAATACATAATTCTATAAAATACGGAAAGAAAAATGGAAAAACCAGAGTAAGTTTTTTTGATATGGGCCCAAATATATTGATTGAGATAGCAGATAATGGAATTGGAATCGATGAAGATTCACTCCCTCGTTTATTTGAGAGGTTTTATAGAGTAGATAAAAATAGATCTAGAGAAATAGGAGGTACTGGGCTTGGCCTGTCGATTGTCAAGCATATTCTTGAGGCGCACAATCAGACTATTAATGTTAGAAGTACAAAAAATGTTGGATCAACCTTTTCATTTATTCTTGAAAAGGGAGAATAATTCATCCCAATCTATTTTTTGTTCTTTTTTTGAAAAGCCTATGAATTTTTTACTATTAATTAGCATTCTTTCAATGTTAAGGTTGTTTTGATTCTCTGAATAACATATTTTTCTTTTTAAAAAGTAACTAGCTAAATATTCTTGCTCTGTTTGACCAGGAGTTGGGATAAGTATTGCTTTTTTTCCAATTTTTGCTAAATCCATAATTGTTGAATACCCAGATCTGCATATTACAATATTAGATTGCGCAAGAAGATTGCTCAATTCTTGACTATCTGCGAATGACTTTATAGTTAGATTTTTTATTTTTTCAGTATTGTTTTTAGATGGAGATCCTAATACTATAATTGATTTTTCTTTTCTTTTTTTTAGCAATTTTTTCATTTTTTCAGCAAAAATTGTTTTTTGAGGCTCTGGCCCAGACACAATAACTAAAATATCGTAGCACAGTTCTTTATTTATAGATTTTTTCATTCTAGATAAGGAGCCAATGTATTTCGTATTATTAGGCAAAAACCCAGGATGGCCTAATTCGCCACTTAATTTTTCTTCTTTGGAATCAGGAATCCAGCATTGAGAGTAATTATTAATAAATTTATAATTGATGTTTTGTATAATTTGTTCAAAATATGGAGAGTTTATTCTAAGCTGATGAGTAATAAACACACAAGGTATTTTCGCAGTATAAAGACCAAACCTATTATCTGATATTATCCCATCTATACTATAGCGATCTACAATATCTTTTAAAATTTTGTTTTCTTTTCTTATTCTGTAGTAAATTTTTGGAATCTGAATTAATATATTCAAAGCCATAGGGATGTATTTTGAATATGAAACCTCATAGCCTTTTAATTTAATCGTTTTTATTTCAGGAAACTCTTTTCTTAACAAATCAAGTGGGCTTTTGTCGGCAGCGATAATAACCTCAAAATTCCTAAATAATAGGCTTTTTATTACTGGCACACATCTTGTAGCATGACCAATACCCCAATCTAAAGGAGCAACCAGTATCTTTTTTTTTCTTTTCATTTATATCTTAAAAAACCAAAACACTATTTATTTTTGCAATAAACGTATAAATTGGCAAAAAACAAATTAAAAAAATTCGAAGATTTAAAAGAATTACCTAATACTCTTCAGCCTACAAT
>MDTE01091424.1_pt1 | contig 15166 bp, 10 predicted proteins | sample 811231 | NCBI WGS metagenome assembly MDTE01 (sample SAMN05326651, study PRJNA326480) | marine metagenome | isolation source: seawater | place: Indian Ocean: Red Sea | collected 2010 | reverse complement strand
TGGCGCATCTCGACAAAACTTATCCCGCTCATTGGTTTTACGTGGGATAAGTTTGATCACATGAACGAATCAAGAAAATGACGGTCTAATCGTAAAAATCATTGGCATGTTCCAAGTGACCGCAAATTCCCCCTTTCCCGTCGTGACAGAAATTTACGCACTTTGGTACACCCTAAATCTCAGTCTATGTACCACCGCTGATGATGAGTGTGTCAACTTTCTGGTCAGCCCCCCAAATTCCGGTCAGCTTTCCGGTCAGCTCGCAAAAGTTGCCAATGATTGCCAATGATTTTGCCTGACTGCACGCCATACGAAAATATTCGAGGCGGATATTAGAGGCGGAATTTGGGCTGCTAGGGGGTTTTAGCAGCAAATTCCTGGCAGGAATCGGGACTACTTTCGGGACTACTTTTCCCCGCCCAGAGTCAAATTCCGCCCAGCTACGAGTTATGCCAGTTCACGGAACTATCGTGTACTGTGTTACACACCAAAGTTCGTTCAGTGGCTCGCGACACGGTGAGTTGGGCTCACGGATAGGAGACATGTCGCGAACCTCTCATCATGAGAAGAGCGCGCACGATACAGCGGCGTCATGTGAGGCGACCGCGAGCTCGTCGCCCCCCACCTCGGAGGAAACCCCGCTTCTCCCTCACACGGGTCGGCTCTACGAGAGTCCCCTCACGAACTTTCAGCGGCGCCACGCCGCTATCATCGCGGCGGTCCTCGCCCTCGCCGCCCTCGCCGGGCTGGCGCTCGTTCGCGCGCGCGGCGACGCCACCGTACCGCTTGACGTCGCATCTCCCAACCTGGGAGGCCACCATCACCACGAGAAGTCCCACGAGAACTCGCACCCCCAGCGTGTCGCCGATGTGTCGCAACCAAACACCGAGCAGCAACAACACATGAACGATAACGTGCCCATCTACTACGCCGCCCCAGCAGGCGCACACAAGGGCAAGGTGTCGATGCTTTGTCTCTCGCCGAAGGTGTGGAGCACGTCGATGGGGCTGCTGCTCCTGGCAGGGTATCATCCCGCGGAGATCGAGAACACCCTGGGTCAGTCGAGCACCAACCCGGCTGTGGTTGCAAAGTACAGAGACGGATTCAACGGCGTCGCCGCCGCGCACGACGCGCTCACCTTACCGTTACCGGCGCGTTCGCACCACGCGCTGGACAAGAAGGATCAGTACTTTTTGACCAGGGACCCACTCGATAGGCTTTATAGCGGCTACAGCGGCAAAATCCTGTGCGATAACAAGGGCGTCGACGCCGACGAGTGCGAGTGCGACTACGTGATGAAGTATTTGGAAGCCATGTTCTTTGACAGCGACCAGGATTCGGTGTCAAAGGAGGAGATGAGCGAGTCCTTCGAGTCTCTCAAGGCGGACTGGCATCGACGTAACCTTTGCAGCGAGCCAAACTTCGGGGGATTCGTGGACTGGCTGGACCACGCGTTCACGAAGTCGCCCGCGTTCACGAAGCAGCGAGTGAAGCGCGTGGGCGACAGCTGGTTCAACCATTTCGTTCCGCAGACGTGGCTCGGTTGCGGCTTCGACATCGAGAGTGAGCTGACGATCCTGAAGACGGAGGAGGAGTCCAAGTGGTACCCGTCCTTCATCGATCACTTCGGCCTGAAGTACGCGCACAAGTTGGACGGGGAAACATGGGGACGGATCCCGGGCGGCGCCGAGCCTCAGCCGTGTTTCTACCAGTGCGGTTCACTGTCGTGTGACGAGATGGTGGGGGGTAACTGCCCGTACGAGCCCCCCGCGGGGCGGAAATACTCGGAGATGTACACACCCGAGTTGAAGGAGCAGGCGTGTCGCATATTCGCTGATGATCTGGCGGTGTTGGGGTACGAGTGCTGAGCCTGTCTTTTAGGGAGTTTTAGAAGTGAGTTGTGAGTTTTTGTCACGGTTTTGCGCTCACTTCTGTTTCACTTTGGTTGGGCGCTCATCCGCTTAACAAGCTTCGACCCCCACCTCCGTGTTCACACTCGTCACCAGCACCCCGGCGGAGGGACCAAAACGGAATATGAGGCGATCGATCGCGAGGGTGCTGTGGCGCGCGCGCGCCTCCGTCGCCGCGTCGTCGTCGGCGTCGTCGTCCGCGCTTCTCCCGGTGCCCTCCGAGCGATTTTCGTCAGTGCTGACGGCCGGGACGACGGAGTGCTCGGCGGCGTTCACGCGCGGGTTCTCGGGGCTCGCGGCGACGAGCGCCTCGAGGACGCGAATATCACGGACGTGTCCCGCGATCGCGACCCAGCAAACGCGCGGGAAGAAGAAGAAAGCCGGGAAGGAAAAGGCCGCGCCCGCGCCCAGGGCGGACGAGGATCCCGACGACGACGACGACGGCTCGGACACCGCCGCGGAGTTCGATCCCGCCGCGTTCGAGCAGCTGATGGAATCCGCGATCGAGGCGCTGGAGCGCGACCTCGGCAAGCTTCGCACCGGCCGCGCCTCCCCGGGGATGCTCGAGAACCTCGTCGTGCAGGCGTACGGCGAGCACACGCCCCTGCAGCACCTCGGATCCGTCACGGCGAGAAACGCGCAGACCCTCGCGGTGATGCTCTACGACGCGTCCCTCAAAGCCGCGGTGGCGGCGGCGATTCGGGACTCGCCGCTGGGTTTCAACCCGAGGGAGGACGGGGACACGCTCGTGGTGCCGGTGCCGGAGATGAACGCGGACGTCAAGCGGGAGGTTGCGAAGATGGCGGCCAAGGCGGGGGAGACGGCGAAGGTATCGGTGAGGAACGCGCGGAAGAAGGGGATGGACGCCATCAAGAGGGCGAAGATGCCCGAGGACGAGGCGAAGCGGGCGGAGAAGGAGGTGCAGAAGTCGCACGACGCGTTCGTCAAGAGGTGCCAGGATCTCACGGTCGCCAAGGAGAAGGCCATCATGGCCGCGTAACTTTGACATAAACTAACTTTCTCTTCGACGAGGAGCGTCGGTCTAAGTCTAACCCCACCCACTCACCCTCTACACGGCGTTCGTCGTCGCGGGCGGATCGGGAAGCAGCGTCTCCCCGCCCCGATCGACACCCCCCCGAACGCTCTCGTCCAGCTCCACGTACGACGCGCCCCCGCCCTCGTCCCCTTCGTCCACGCCCCCGCCCCTCACGAGCGGCAGCAGCGCCAGCGGCGCCAGCTTCAGCCCCGCGCACGTCCACACGTACGCGCCCAGTCTGGACCACGAACGACCATCACCCGCGCCGAGGCCCATCGATCGCGTCAACTCCGCGGCGAGCAACGAACCCACGCCGGTGGCCAGGTCGGCGACGAACAGCAACGCGGAGTAGCCCGTCGCCTCCAACCCCCTCGGCGCGCACCTCGCCGCGAGAGCCAACACGGGCATGTACCCCATCATCTGACCGAACGACGTCAGCGCGTCGCTGGCGACCAGCGCACCCATCGGCGCGCGCGCGCCACCCCCGTCCCCCCCGTCCCGACGACGATCAGCCCGCACGACGATCAGCCTGCCCAGACCCAAGACGGCGTCGGCGAAGGCTCCGACCACGAACGTCGTCGACAGCGGAGCGCCCGCGGCGGCTACTCGACGGTACGCTGCCGTCGCCGCGACGCCGCCGCCCATGGACACGAGGAGCAAACCGGCGCGGTACGAGTCGGGCATCGAGAACCGCGCGTACGTGAACGCGGTGAACGTCACCATCGCGGTGGGCATGACGCGATACGCGAACAGAAACGCCGCCGCCGCGCCGAGCCTTCGCGCCGTCGCCGGGGACCCTACACCCCGACGAACGAAACGCGCCAAACCCCCAAACCCTAAACCCCCGAACCCCACGCCCGAGAACCCCGCGCCCGCGCCGCGGTCGCGCCTCTCCGCGAACCCCGCGCCCGAGCCGCCGCCCGGCGAGTCGCCGTGCCGCACCGCGCGATCGTTCGCGTGAACGACGACCGGTTCCTCGGCAACTTTCGCGGCGGCGGCGGCGGCGGCCAACGCGAACAATCCCGCGGCGGAGATGCACGCCCGCGCGGGGACCGCCGCGAGGAGCGGGATGGACAGCGCCGTCGCGACGAACGACCCGGCGGACCTCACCAGCATCCCGGTCGCCTGCGTCGACATCGCGCGCCGCGGGTCCTCCCCGGACAGCTGGACGAGCAAGCCGTCCGCGCCCGTCTCGCAGATGGCGTAGAAGATCACGGAGCACACCCCCGCGGCGTACAGCTGGCCGATCGTGCGGACCGACGCGTACGCCTGCAGCATCACCGCGTACATCACGCCGCCGATCATCATGTACGGCACCCGCCGGCGGCGGGCGATGGGCAGTAAGTCGGACACAGCCGCGTAGATCGGCTTGAGCATGGACATGGAGAACTCGACGGCGAAGAATCGGTTGAGCGCCTCGGGGCGCTCCTGCAGGCCGAGGTCGCGGTTGAGGACCACCTGGATGGCGGTTAGGGGCAGGGACTGCGCCATGGTGAGCAGGAAGAAGACCGCGTAGAGCCACCTGGTGTCGCCGCGCTTGTCCCAGCCCCCGCTGAAGGCGGAGCGCGCCCACTCGGAGCCCGAGACGGGCCGACCGGCGGCGGTGCCCTCCGTCGTCATCGCGCCAGGACGGGTCATGCCGCGCCGAACCCGCCGAGCGCCTTTCCAGCCTTCGCTCGGGGCCCCTACGGAGCGCGCGACGAGCGCCCGGTCCCTCCGACCCCGTCGCCGCGCCCTGCTGGAGTGCTCTCTCGCGAGCGAGGCCCTGCCGAGAAAATGGAGCTCAGCGCACAAAATTTCGGCACCGTGCGTTGGGAAGGCCGCGGCTTAATAATCTCCTGTAACACTCTGCCGAGCGCGAGCCCGCGTCTGGGCGAGATCCGAGGCGAAAACGCGGTCGCCGCCATGAAGCGGCGCGACGGACCGATCAGGGATAACACCCTGTGGACGTGGCTCCCCGTGGGCGCGCAGGTTCTCCTCGCGGCGCTCGCCAACGTGGCGTCGAGCTCAACGCTGACGGTGTTCAACGCGTGGATCTTCCGTCAGGGGTACCACTACCAGTGGTCTCTCATCGTCGTGCAGCAGATGGTGTGCGCCATCTTCGCGGTGGCGCAGGTGGCGTGCATTCCGGGCGAGGCGCGACGGGTGCGAATCTCTCGCAAGGATTACGCCGCAACGCTCCTCCCATTCTCCGTGGTGGTCTCCCTGAAGCTGTACGTGCAGAACAGGGCGTTCGAGCTGGTAACCCCCGCGTTCTACGCCATGATCGCGTCCACGCTCCCCGTCGGCGTCACCGCGCTCAGCGTGGCGGTCGGATCCGAGCCCTTCCGCGTCGTCACCTGCGTCGCGGCGGGCGTCGTCGCCCTCGGGGGCGCGATGATCCACGCCGGCGAGGTGGCCCTGTCCCCCGCGGGATTCGCGCTCACCCTCGTCGCCATGAGCCTGGACGTCACGAGGCTGGTGCTGGTGCAGCGACTGGTGCAGCCGCTCGGGCTGAGCAGCGTCGGCCTCATGCTCCTCTCCGCCCCGCTGCAGTGCGTCATCGCGGCCATCGGCGCGGCGGTGCTGGAATCGGGCTCGGTAGCCGCCGCGGCGAGCGCCGGGGAGTTCACCGCGCTGGCCTGGTCGCTGGTGTTCCTCAACGGCGCGCTCGCGGTGGTGGTCAACCTGGTGATATTCGTCTTCGTCAAGGTGGCGTCCGCGGTGGCGGTGGCGGTGACGACGCCCTTCAAGGACCTGGCCGTCGTGATGCTCTCGGACGAGTTTGTGGTGCGACGAAGAGAGACGACGACGTCGATTGTCGGCTTTGCGCTGGCGTGCGCCGCGTCGGCGGGGTACAACGCGTGGAACATAGGCGTCAAGGATAGGGAACGAAAGGATCGGGAGATGCGGGAGCGGGCCGCGGAACAGTACGTGCCGCTCGCGGGTGGGTCCGGGAGTGCGACGGACTCGCGTTTGAAGTTTGCTCCGATGGAGGAGGATGGGGATGAGGACGAGTTCGACGAGGAGGTGGACGCGCACGCCGGGGTGTGGCGGATCGCCGACGCGCACAACGCGACGCTGGCGTGCGTGGGAACCGCGGTGCTGGTGACGTGCGCGGCGATCCTCGCGCAATTGGACTACAGCGCGGTGATGGGGCGTTGACGACGTCTTTTAGGAATTATTCTTTCACCCGTTGAAGTCGAAACACGAGGTGGACGCTCGACGGGCTACTGGCTACTCCTCCAACCACGGTTTCTCGGCTTTCACCTCCACCACCGCGCGCCTCAGATCCGCGATGACTCGCGAGGGATTTGGCGAGCCGAACACCGCGCTCCCGGCCACCAGCACGTTCGCTCCCGCCGCGGCGGCTGCGCCCGCCGTGTCCGCGTTCACCCCGCCGTCCATCTGAATGTCGAGGTCCGGGCGCCGACGCCGCAGCGTCCTCACCTTCGCGCACACCTCGGGGTTGAACTTTTGGCCGCCGAAACCCGGCTCGACGCTCAGGCACAGGACCATGTCCACCGCGGGAGGGGACGCGTCCACGAGCGGGTAGACGGACTCGATCGGAGTGCGGGGTTTGAGCGCGACGGCGGCCCGCATGCCGAGCGACCGGATCCTTCCGGCGAGGTGGGCGCACGCGGCGGCGTCCTCCATCACCTCGAAGTGAAAGGTCACCGACGAGGCCTTGGCGACGGCGAGGCCGTCGATCAGCGCGCCGGGGTCGGTGCAGGACAGGTGGCAGTCCAGGAACGCCTCGGGCGCCTGCGACCTGAGGTGCGCCACCACCGGCGGCCCGATTGTCAAGTTCGGGACGAAGTGGCCGTCCATGATGTCCACGTGGAGCCAGTCCGCTCCCTCCGCGATCATCCTCGACACGTCCCCCGCGAGGTTACCCTGGTCCGCGGACAGCAACGACGGGCACACGGTGGCGCGAGGGCCCGGGGAGGTGTCCCCGAGACTGTTTGCCCTCGGCGCGGGATCGACGCCTTCCTCGGACTTGCCCTGCCTTCGGATGAGCTGCTTCGTCGCGGCGTACGTCCCCTTGTACGCGGCGTACGGCTTCGCGTACAACGCGTGCACGTCGGGTCGAGGCATGACCACGCCCTCCTCGTGCACCATCGCGTCGACCGCGGTGAACACGTCGCCGCCGTGCGCTCCCGCGGCGACGGCGGCGAGGATGGCCGAGCCGAGCGCGGGGGCGTCGGCGCATTTGGTTCGCTTGAACGGGATCCCCGCGACGTCCGCGTGGATCTGCAGCCACAGGTCCGATCGGGTCGCGCCCCCGGCGACGACGACGGACTCGGGGAGGTATCCGTTCGCGCGCATCGCGTCGAAGATGAGCCTCGTGCCGAACGAGATTCCCTCCAGGATGGAACGGTACACGTGCGCCCGCCCGTGTCGCAGCGTGAGACCGGAGACCACGCCGCGCGACAGCGGGTCCACGTGCGGGGTTCTATTCCCCTGCAGGTGCTCCTGCATCACGAGGCCCTCGCACCCGGGCGGGATCAGCGCCGCGGCGGCGTTGACCTCGTCGTAGAAACCCTCGCCTCCGCCGCACATCGTCTTGAACCAGTTCACCACCGAGCCCGTCGACGTCTGTCCGCCCTCGACCACGTGGCTGCGTTCCCCGACCAGCGCGCCGGAGTACGTGCCCCATATCCCCCGGCCGTGGAACTCGCCCTCGGTCACCCCGAGGTGGAGGTGAGAGGAGCCGGTGATGAGCGCGAGTTGACCGGGTCGAACGGTCCCGAGGCCGACCATCGCGACGAAGGCGTCGGCGCCGCCCTGCGCCACCGGAATGCCGGCGTCGAGGCCCAGGTGCGCCGCGGCCGCCTCCGACAGCGGCGCCACCGCGTGGCCCATCTGCACGACGTCCTTCGGCCACTTCTCCGCGAGCTCCGGCATGCCGAGCTTCGCGAGCAGGGACGTCGGGGGTTTGCCGTCGACGAAGTGCCATCGCACCGCGACGTTGTTCGCGGACGCGCAGTACCGCCCGGTGAGCTTGAGGTTGACGTAATCCTGGTACTCGCACACCTTCGCGGCGCGGGCGAAGAGCTCGGGCCGGTTCTGCTTGAGCCAGAGCGCCTTCGGGACCATCCACTCGGCGCTGACGGGCCCGGCTCCGTCGCTGTTGACGCGGAGCGCGACGTCGCCGGTGGCGAGCACCTGCTCGGTCTGCTCCGCGGCGCGCATGTCCATCCACAGGATACACGGCATGAGCGGGTCGCCCGCGTCGTCCAGCGCGACCACGGTGCAACACGTGGTGTCGCAGCAGATTCCCGCCACGTCAGCGGCGGCGACACGGGCATCCTCGAGCACCTTGCGAACGGACGATCCCATCCCGACCCACCAGTCGTTCGGATCCTGCTCCGCCCATCCGGGCTGGGGGTACCTGGTCTCGTAAGGGGTATCGGCGAATCCGACGGGTTCACCCGTGGCGATCTCGAAGAGACCCGCGCGGATGCCGCCGGTTCCGCCATCCACGCCGACCACGTACTTCGCCATTGGATAACGCGACACGAATTTGTGACGGTTTCCTCGGACGCCGCTGGTGGTTCTTCATCGATCCTAATAAGCGTAGCGTCGCCGCGTGAGGTCTGTTAATAAGGACTAATAAATCGCAGATGTCGCCGTCACGCCTTCTTCACGCGCTTGCCCCTGCGAAGGTACTTCTCCAGAAGCTCGTACCCTAACGCCGCGAACACCAGGCCGCATCCCCCCCACTGCGTGGCGTTGAGCGCGTTCTCCGGCTTTCGAAACGCGCTGTACACCGTGCTGAAGATCTTCCGCGTCGTCGTCACCGTGCTCAGCACCAGCGAGTCGAACTCGGTGATCGTGTAGTACACGAACAGCTGGCCGATGACGGACGACAACGCGTACGCGCCGATGGCTTTCGCGAAGGCGGGGTGTCGGCGCGTGAACTCGATCCCGTCCGCGAGCTGCCCCGTCGCCAAACACGTGACAAGCGCCGCGACGAATCCACCCGCGTTGGTCCACGCCATCGACTCGAACGTAGACGTCTTGGCGTTCGTCACGCGCGGGTTGCGGCGTTTCGTGGCGGTCTTGACGCGATCCTGGAGCATGGCGGTGACGAAGTCCGCGCCGAGGGACAGCGCGATGAGGCCGAGGCCGAAGGCGCTGTCGTCGGCGGCGGATTTGGGCTTGGACTTGCCCAGGTTGAACACGACGACGCCGAGGGTGACGACGAGGACCTGGAGGTACTGGGACGTCGGGTACTTCCTGCCCGCGGCGACGCCACCGATCATGACGGGCACCATCTTGCAGGACTTGCCGAGGACCTGCGTGGTGAAGGAGACGTACCGCAGCGCCTCGTTCCCGGTGGCCATCGCGAGCATCTGCGACACGCCGCTCACGAGGATCTCGCGGATCGGAACGTCGATGCCGGTTCGGCCGAACGCGGCGCACCCGAGCGCGCCCACTACCGTGTTCACCGCCCTTTCCACGAGCAGCACGAAGAAAGTATGGGTGAACTTCTCCCCTTTGGGGCCGTGCTTGGTGGCGTACACGTCTTCCTGCAGCACGGCGAACGCGGAGAACGCGAAGAAGATTCCGCCCACCGCCAGCGCGAGCTTCGCCTCCTTGTGTTTGCCGCTCGTTGGACCGCCCGTCGCGGTCGTCGCGGGCTTGGACGCGGACGCTCCCATTTTGATTGACCGAGCTCTGGCTCTCGTGGCCCTCTCCGAGGCCATGTGGGTGTTACCCCTGCGCCCTCCGCGTGTGGGGAAAACATCGCGATTGATGAGGACGCTCTCGCCCGTCTTGCCGGAAGGCGCACGAAAAGCTCCTCTCGAGGCGTGTGAACGAATGTGCGAAATTCGCACACATATGTTCAGGATTCAAAGGGTTATATTTTGACTCAAAAACGACGGTTCAACTTGCTTCGTTGCTTCAAAATCTTCATTGGCGAGAAAAATTTGGACATCAACTTCGCAAATGGTGATAGGAACAGAGCAAACAGTCAAAACAAAATGTCGGATTTTATCTTTTGAGATTGTGTTGGGTTAAAAATAGGGAAAGCATCATTGGCGAAATGTAGAAATTTACGTAATCGCCCACGTATCTTTTGCCTAAAATTCATCGGATTTCAAAATGTAGTCGACTAAAGGGTTGATTTCCGTAGTCAACCGTAGTCATTTGTGCCACTTTAGTGTTAGTGGCATTTTGACTGATCTCGATTGCCCATAGCGAGTCACCGGGAACTAATCCGACCAGATTTTTTGACTAGATTTCAATCAAGAATCACGGTTTAATTATCTGCATAGAATATTCGTCAATTTTCGCAAACCCCCCGGCTCGCGGCGAGCTCCGGTGTGCAATTTTACTCTGTACTCTTGTAACATCCGAAAAACCTGTCCGTCCGGCGGGAAGCAAATTTACGCGAAAAATGAGACTGGTTCCCATATAGAGAGTGAAACCGAACGGCCGGTCATCATTCCCGCCCAAGCCGAGCTTTCGTGTAGCATCTGGTGGTGGTCGACGCTCGACCGCGCCATTGCTCGGGACGCGTGGTCCCTGAGAGGGAGAGGGACACGCGGATTTCTTGGTACACGGGGTAACGCGTCCGTGTGTTCGGGATCGATGAAGCGCTTCGTGACGATCCTCGCGGCGCTCGCGCTCGCGCTCGTGCTCCTCGCACCTTCCGATGTGCAGGCGAGGCAGCACGCGAGTTCGGCGCGGTCGTCCGTCGGTTCGACGGGTTCTCACGTCGGCCACAGGCACAGCGACGCGTTTCTGGGCTTCATGGACAAGCACGGGAAGAACTACTGCGGCGAGACCCACCCGAACGCGTGCGAGACGTCCATGCTGAGGTGAGCGCCGCGTACTACTCGCGCCAACCCCCTTCCCTCGGCTCGAAATCGAGCGCCACAGGGTCATCAATGTACACCGTTGTCATCCCTCGGCCAGCTGGCAACACCCAACGAACCCGACCGCTGACCGATCGCCCCCTCCCTTTCGCTCGATCTCAGGGAGGAGATCTTCAACCGTAACAAGAAGATGGTCGAGGCGCACAACGCCAACCCAGGTGAGCCGCCGCGCGCGCGCGATCCACCGACCCTCTCGCCCGAAAAAAAACTCCAACACCCCACGAGCGCGAACCCGCACTCCGGACTGTCGCGCGTACAAAAACCGATCGATGATTTCCTCACCCCCCCTCCCCGCCCTCCCCCCGCCCTCCCAGACCGCACGTTCAACATGGCGCTCGGCAAGTTCGCCGATTTGAGCGAGGAGGAGTTCGAGCGCGTGCACCTCCGCTACCGCCCCTCCGCCGCGCGCGTCGCCAAGGTTGCCGACGAGCTCACGTACGAGAAGGTTGCGAGCCACCTCGGCGAAGCCGTCGCGGCTGCGGGCGCGAGCCAAGCGCAGTTGGAGGCGCGAATCGAGGAGGAGTCCGGCAAGCAGTTCGCGTGGACCACCCCACCGAACGGATACAACGCGGTGGTGACCCCGGTGCACAACCAGCAGGACATCTGCGCGTCGTGCTGGGCGTTCGTCACCGCCGACTCTGTCGCCAGCCGGTGGGCGGTGCTCAACGGCGGGCAACTTCCGGTGGAGGACATGAGCGTGAAGCAGCTGATGGCGTGCGATACCCAGGACAACGGGTGCAACACCGGCAACATGTACACCGCGTACGACTGGATCGGCGATAACGGCGGCTTCGCCACCAGGAAGGACTACAACGACCCCAAGTACATCAGCGCAGGGCCCGAGGATGACGACACCGCGACGTGCAGGAACGACCCCGACTTGCGCCTCGCGCTGGACACCCCGGCGATGTGCGACGTCAAGATGACCGGCGGTAACGTCGCGCTCATGGAAGCCGTGCGCGGCGCGGGGCCCATCGCCATCGGCATCAACGCCAACAACCTCCAGTTTTACGAAAGCGGCGTGATCAACGCGGCGTCGTGCCCCCCCGCGGGTCGCGGCATCCAGAGCATCAACCACGCCGCCCTGCTGGTGGGCTGGGGCGAGGAGAACGGCGTCAAGTACTGGCTCGTCAAGAACTCGTACGGCTTGGATTTCGGTGAGAATGGATACTTTAGGCTCGAGCGCGCGGCGCCCAGCCCGGACACCCTCTTCGGCACGTGCGGCATGCTCTTCGAGTCCGTCTATCCCGTCGTCACCCGCGCGGGTGACAAAGCCGACGAGGAAACGCTGCGCTCGCAGTGCACGGAGGGTTCGGTGTTCAAGCAGGACTACTACCGCAACGAGGCGGACAACCCGGGCGCCGCGGCGTCCGCCATGGCCGAAGCCGAGGCGGCGCTCTCGGCGTCGCTGGGCAAGATGAGCGCGCGGGGAGCCGCGGTGGGAGCGGCGCCGTGGCGGGTGAGCGTCGCCAGGGGCGTCGACGCCAGGTGGGAGGGCGCGCGCGCGTTTGCGACTGGGGCGTCGCTCGTCGTCGTCGCCGCGGCCGGCGTGGCTCTCGTCGGCGCGCGAATCGCCGGCGGTCGTCGCGAGCGCGAGCGGGAGACGATCCCGCTCATCCGGTAAACGAGGAGCGCCCGTCGGCTCTGCGCGCGTCGTCAATCAACAGTCTTTCCACACAGAAGTAGAATTGCCTTGAATATCTTAAGTTTCGCCGCGTTGCGTTGCGTTGGTCAAAGAAGATACACGCGCGAGATGGCGCTCCCGAACAACTTCGCCGAGGGTTTGATGTCCTTCAAGCAGGGCATCAAGGACATGAAGCGGATATTCAACCCCACCGGCCCCGGCCTACCGGAGGCTGACGCCGCGATGGTCGCCGACGCCGAGAGGCTCTACGCGGAAGGTTTGTTTTCCCCGCGCTCCCGATCTGGCTCGCGCACGTCGCGTCTTCCTTCCCCGCGTCCCGTCCCGTCCCCACACCCCCGTCTCATCTCCCCCGTCCCATTCTCATCCTCGCGCAGCGGCGGCGAGCACGTCGGACTCGAGCGAAGAGACCAAGCGCGCGCACGACGAGGCGCGATTCCGCCTCGCCTGGGCGTTGGCGCACTCCAAAAAGCCCGGGCACGCGGCGCGGGCAGTGGACCTCCTGCTCCCGGGCGCGCACCAGTGGTGCGAGAGCGTTCTCCCGCGCGACAGGCGATACATCGCGGCGGTCGCACATTTCAACGACGGCGACTACCTCGCCGCGCGCAACGCGTGCGAGGAGTCCCTCTCGCACGATCCCGAGTGCAGGCAGGCGACGTCGCTCCTGGCAGCCATCGAAGATCGCATCGCCGCGGACGGAGTGATCGGCATAGGGGCGCTGGGCGTGGGTGCCGCGGTGCTGACCGGAGTAGTGGCCACGCTGGCATCGTCCAGGCGCTGACGACCGTCCACAGCACAGCGAAGTAGAGAGGCACGTGAATGAAGGAATCTACGCTTTTGAAAGTGAATAGCTCGGTATAATACCTTCGTACTTCACAAGCCGGCGGCTCTCGCCAGCTTGCGCTTGTACGCGCGAATATCATCCTTCCACACCGTCACGCCCCCGTCTTCGCACACCCAGATTTCTTTCGCCACCTGGTCGATCAGTCTGAAGTCGTGCGACACCAGCACCAGCCCGCCGGCGTACTTGTTAATTGCCGTAGCGAGCGAGTCAATCGCCTCGATGTCCAGGTGATTCGTCGGCTCGTCGAGCAACAGCAGGTTGGGCTCCGCGAGGCAGATCATGGCGAAGACCAGGCGAGACTTCTGGCCATCCGACAAGAGCCCTATGGGCGTGGTCTGGAGCCTACCGGAGATGCCGTACTTACCGAGGTAACCCCGCCACTCGTCCACCGGCTTCTTCATGTGATCGTACTTTTGAAGGAAAAATTCGACGGGATGCGACGCCGGGTCGAGGACGTCCACGCTGTGCTGGTGGTACCGTCCGATGGACAGGTTCCGGTGCCGGCTCACGCTGCCGGACGTTGGAATCAGGTCGCCGGTCATGAGCTTGAGCAGAGTCGATTTTCCCGCGCCGTTGGGTCCCACGAGCGCGATGCGGGAGTCGCAATCGACACCAAACTCCAGCCGACTCAGCAGGTGCCCACCGCTGACGTCGGCTCCGGGGTAGGAAAACGACACCTCCTTGAAGGGGAGCACCGGCGGCGGGAGCTTGCGACACTCTGGGAACGCCAGCTCGAACGTCTTCTCCGCCTTGGGCGACGGCGTGAGCCCGGCGGCTTCCATCTTGTCGAGGATCTTCTGCTTGGAGTTGGCCTGCTTCATCATGTTGGCGTATGTTCCGCAGGATGCGATAAACTCGCGAAGGTGCTTGATATCCGCCTGCTCCTTGTCGTGCTTCTTCTGCTGTATGACGTTTTCAGCCTCCAATGTCTTCTGGTAGGTGTCGTAGTCACCCGTGTAGTACTTGAGCTTCCGGTTCGTGAGGCGGATGATGTGTGTGCACACCCCATTGAGGAAATCCTGTGAATGAGAAATCACCAGGAGACACTTGTCGTACTTTGCGAGGTGGTGCTCGAGCCACACGCACGCGCTGAGATCCAAATGGTTCGTGGGCTCGTCCAGCAGCAACAGTGCGGGCGCCGCGAAGAGCGCGCGCGCGAGCGCGACGCGCATGCGCCACCCGCCAGACATGTCCTTGGTGGCTCTCTGCATCATGTCCTTCTTGAAACCCAAGCCGTGCAGCAGCTCAGCCGCGCGCGCCTCGAACGCGGCAGAGTCCAACTCCTCGAGCCGCTCGTAGATTGGCTGCAGGCGCTCGTCCCCCGGTCCGCCCTCGGCGAGCGTGGACGCCTCGAGTCGCTGCAGGCGCTCCACCTCCAGCTTGATGTGGTCGACGACCGCTTCGAGCGCCGTGCGATCCGACGGCTCCGCCTCCTCGCGCAGGTGAAAAACGTCCACGTGCTCCGGGACGGGCAGCTCGCGGTTGGCGAGCGCCGCGAGCAGGTTGCTCTTCCCGCAGCCGTTGACGCCCAGTAAACCGTACCGCCTGCCGACGTTGAGCTCGATGTCGCAGTCCTCGACGAGCTGCTGCCCGTTGACCTGCATCGAGACTCGCGAAATCTTAACGTCCAGCGCGGTTGGCCTGGACACCAACACCCCCGTCACCGTGCGGTCCACGTCGTCGTCCACGCGAGCACCGTTCGCCTCGGCATCCTCCTCGTTCTTGCCGCCGTCCTTATCACCGTCGGCCTCCTCGCCGCTGCCGCCGCGCTTTGCCGCGTCCCTCGCGCGTCGTCTCGCCGCGGCGCTCTGCTTACCGGCCCTGCCCCCGTCCTCCGCCGAGGTGACCTTGCCCTGGTACACCCGC
>MDTE01176837.1_pt1 | contig 15170 bp, 16 predicted proteins | sample 811231 | NCBI WGS metagenome assembly MDTE01 (sample SAMN05326651, study PRJNA326480) | marine metagenome | isolation source: seawater | place: Indian Ocean: Red Sea | collected 2010 | reverse complement strand
TTAAATTAAAATTTGTTTTTTAGCAAATAAACCATATATTCATAAAATGGATTCGCTACTTATAATACTTATAGTTGTCCTTATAGTTGTAAATATTGGAGTACTTTTGTTTCTGTTTAAAAACAAACAAGAAAAAACTGAAAATACTACTCAATCTCTTAAGGACGAGTTTAATGCTTTTAAAGAGTCTTTCAGCCAATCTTTTGGACATATGTCCAAAGATATTGCAAAAGACATGTCGGGGGCTTTAACAAAAGTAGATGAGAAAGTAGGGGTCTTTAATAAACAAGTAGAGGCTCTTAACAAAAGTCAGGATAATTTTAGTAGAATTCTTGCTGGTGTAAAACAATACGGAGTTTTAGCAGAATTTTCACTCGCTTCTCTTTTAAAAGACTTATTGCCCGCATCTCAATATATTGAGAATGTTAAGATGAAACCAGATGAAACAGGTGACACGGTTGAGTTTGCCATCAAACTTCAAGATGTTTTAGTTCCCCTGGATAGTCATTGGCCAATTGAAAAATTTAAGGAAATAGACAACGCTTATCAATCAAAGGATAAAGAAGCTTTAGCAGAAGCTAGAAAGGATTTAGCAGCTGCATTCAGGTCTAAAGCCAAATCAGTAAACTCTAAATATATTGCCCCACCTAAGACAACAGATTTTGCAATCGTGTACGCGCCTACCGAAGGATTATTTGCTGAACTTTCGAGTTATCGTGATCCTAAGACTAAAGAGCTTTTACTTGAGGAACTTAGAACAAAATACAAAATTACAATTGCTGGACCAAATACGTTGTCTGCTCTTCTACAGTCTTACCATCTTGGTTTTCAAACACTTAAAGTTCAAAAACATGCAACACAGATCTATAACGATCTAAGGTTTATTTCTAGAAGATTCGAAAAACATTTTGATGGTATTGTAGATTTAAGAAAAAAATTGGAACAAGCTATGACTACAACTGACAGTTTTGGAAGAGATGCTCGCTCTATAATGAATACTCTCAACAACATCAAAGAACCTGGAACAGTAAAAGAGACACTCGAAGAAAATTCTGATAAAATCAAAGCCTTTAAGTAATTAAATTTCCTAAATGTCAAATTTTGTATTTTACGATTTTGAAACCAGTTCTTCCAACAAGCAATGGGGCCAAATTATTGAGATAGGAGCAATTTTAACCGATGACCAATTAAATGAGTTAGATAGATTCGATTCTAGATGCAGGCTGTCCCCAGGAATTATCCCCGAAGCTATGTCTTTGATTGTAAGCAATACTACTCCAAAAAAATTAAAAGAAACAAATCTAACGCATTATGAAATGATAAAACAGTTTGTTGAAAAATTAAAGAGCTGGGGAAAAGTTACCTATATTGGTTGGAATAATATTGAGTTTGATCAAATCTTTTTAAGAAATACCTTATTTCAAAATTTGCATTATCCTTTTGCTTCTACGACTAACGGAAATAAGGAGGGTGATTTACTTAATTTAGCAAGAGCAGCAAACCTCTATTATCCAAAAACTTTAAATAATGCGACCAATAAAAAGGGAAATTTAGAGTATAAGCTTGACACAATGGCTCCTCTTAATGGCATTGAACACAAAGCTCATACAGCAATAGGAGATTGTGGCGCGACACTAGAGATAGCAAGAATAATAAAAAAGAAGGCACCTAGTGTTTGGGACAGCAGTCTTTTAACCTCTAATAAAGATGAAAGCTTAAAATTAATTAAAAATGAAAAGTTTTTTTGTGCCAATGAGTTTTATTATGGAAAAGTTGTTCCCTTTGTGCAAACTTTTGTTTGCCAACACCCAGTTTACCAGTGGCCCAAAACATTTGATTTAAAACATGACCCCAATATTTATATGAATATGCCAATCAAAGTTTTAAAAGAAGAGCTAAAAAAGAGCCCTAAAGTTTTGAGAACTTGCCGTCATAATAAACATCCCATTGTTATGAATCCTTCTTATATTGAAAATTTTGAGGAGTATAAAATCATAGGAATTAACAAATTAAACGAAAGAGCAGATATTGTTAGAAAAAACCAAAAATTTGCTGAAAAAGTTGAAGTAATTTTAAGAGATGAAGCTCAAGAAAAAGAAGAAACTAAATCCCAAGAAGATCTTTGTGAAGAAGAAACTTTGTATAATTTTTCTCCTCAACAAAAGGAAGATAATAAAATTCTATCAGGTTTTCATGAGGTAGACTGGGATAAAAGGCTTTCATATTTACAAAAATTTAAAGATAAAAGATTTCACTATTTTGGCAAAAAATTACTTTATCAAGAAAAACCGGATCTTTTACCAAAAGAAGATTATGATGATATTCACGGAACAATTACAAAAAGAGTTCTTTCTACAAATGATGAGAAAAAATGGAACACTATCCCAAGAACATTCAAAGAGATTGATGACCTAAGAGCAAAATTTGAAAAAAGTAAAGAAGAGGGAAAACTTAAAATGCTAGAGGAGATTAACGCGTACGTTGAAGAATTAGAAAAAACTTACTCTAGTGCATAGTTGACATTTTTAAAAAAAACTTTATTTATAATTTTATGGCCACGAAGAAAGTAACTGACGAAAGTTTTGAAGCAGACGTTGTTAAATCACAAAAACCAACAGTTGTGGACTTTTGGGCAGAATGGTGCGGTCCTTGTAAGCAAATAGGACCAATTCTTGAAGAAATTTCTAATGAGATGTCTAACGAAGTTGTAATTGCCAAACACAACATAGATCAGGAGCCTAATACACCAACTAAATATGGAATTAGGGGCATCCCAACAATGCTATTGTTTAAGTCTGGAGAGCTTAAAGCAACTAAGGTCGGTGCTACTACAAAATCGAATATTGTTTCCTGGATAAAAGAAAATATTTAGTTCATACTCAAAGCATTTCCCACAAGATACAAACTCCCAAAAATTACGACTAACTTTTTTTCGTTTTTTGAAATTTTTTTTAGAGCATCTTTGATATTTTTTGACTCCATGGCTTGAAAACTATTTTTTCTAGCTATTTTACATAAATCAGAAGCTTTCATTGCTGTAGGTTCATTAGGAATTTTAATAGTAACAATTTTTTTAAAAACTCCCTTGAAATTTTTAATAAGCTGATTTGGATTTTTATTCTCGAGGCTTCCCCATATACCATACACAGGTATTTTGAATTTTTTTAAAAACCGGGCTAAATTTTTTGTAGATTCATTGCTATGACAACCATCCACAAGAAGCCTAGTCTTTTTGAGATTTTTTGTAAGTTTACCTTTTATAAATTGAACACGACCAACAAACTTTATTTTTGAAAGTGTTTTCTTTATTATTTTTACCTTAACACCCAGGCCTAAAGCAACTCTAATGGCCAGACCTACATTTTCCCACAAACCTTCAGAATTAATGTATTTAGATTGAAGCCTAATTAAATTGTTCTTGTCTTTATAATATTTTCTATTTTTTTTATTTATAATTTTCCAAGATCCATAAACTATCTTTTCACTAGGATTTTTACTTAAAATATTTTCTATTATTTTAGAAGTTTTAGGTTTTTGTTTTCCAGTGTATATAGTTGTATTTTCACTAAGGTAACCTATTTTCTGTTTACATATTTCATTTATAGTTTTCGGCCTAATCCACTCGGTATGTTGCATATTTATCTGTGTACAAATTTGTGCAAGGGGTCTAGACCATAAATTTGTACTATCTTTTTTGAATAACAGCCCACTTTCAACGAGATTATATGAATCCAAGTCTGTCTTGGCTGCTGCTAAAATATAAATACAAGTAAGTAACTCAAATAAAGTAAGTTTTTGTTTAGTTTGTTCTATAATCTTTTTGTACTTCTTGATTTCTTTAGTAGAAATATACCTGTTTCCTAGCCAGAATCTGTGTCGAACATCATACAGGTGTGGGCTTGTAAATGTATTTACCTTTTGATTGTTTGCCTCAAGAAAATATTTTAGCGAGGTTAAGACGCTATTTTTACCGTCACTTCCAATTATATTAATTACATTAGCGACCTGATCTTCTGGGTTATTTAATTTTTCTAGAACTTTCTTAATTCTTTTTAGATCTAAATTGATCCGACGGCTATACTGCTTTTGAAGTTTTTGGTAAAGTTTCTTCGAGGTTTGTGACATTATCAGTTACAGATATAGCCTTAGCTTCCTTTTTCTTCAATAGAATTGATAAGATTGTTGAAATTGTAGATTTTAAATATTTTCTCTCTACAACAAGATCTATTCCACCGTGTTCTTTAACAAACTCAGCAGTTTGAAAATCTTCTGGTAGTTCCTCTTTTACAGTGCTTTCTATAACTCTTCGTCCAGCAAATGCTACTATTGCTTTGGGTTCTGCTATTAAGACATCACCTAAAGATGCAAAGCTGCCAGTGACTCCTCCCGCAGTTGGGTTACACATAACTACTATGTAGGGCAGATTTTTCTTTTTCAATTCATTTACCGCAAGAACAGTCCTACTCATTTGCATTAAAGATATTGCACTTTCCATCATTCTTTGACCACCACTACAGCTAAAAAATATAAAAGGTGTTTTTTTGTCAATTGCGTTTTGAACCCCATGTATAAAAGCTTCTCCTGATGCAGCGCCGACAGATCCGCCGATGAAATTAAAATTCTGAGAACCAGCTGTTACTCTGATATTATTCATCAAACCTTCCGCTATAAGCACAGCATCCGATTGATTTGTTTTTTTTCTGGCCGCTTTAAGTCTATCTGTATATTTTTTAGTATCTACAAATTTTAAAGGATCATCTTTTGGTATTGGTGTTTTAATAATTTCATATTGATTGTCGTCAAAGAAAACTTTAAATCTTTCTTCAGAGTTTAGTTTATGGTGAAAACCACAATTGGGACATACGCTTAAATTTTTTAATAGATCATCTTTATAAACTAAGTTTTTACATTCACATGTATCCCACAAACTTTCCTCACTTTCAGAAGACTTTTTTTTAAAAAGTGACTTTATTCTTGGTTTTATGAATTTTGTAATCCAGTTCATTTTATTTTATTATTTAAACTTTTTACCATTTTACTTAATTTTGTGACAGGATTTTGGCGTTTTTTTAAAGACTCAGTTATACCTCTGCACAAAGCACTACCAACCACTAAACCATCAGCCTTTTTTAAAGACGATATTGTTTTATCAGTTATTCCAAATCCTATTACTAGATTTTTGTATTTATTAATTTTTTTAATTTTATCATATTTCTCTAAAATTTTTTTTGGTGAAACCTTTAATTTAGCACCAGTAGTTGACAACATACTTATATAATAAATCATATCATGAGAATTGTTAATGATTTTTTTTATTCTCTCTTTAGATGTTGTTGGGGATATTAGTTGAACAAAAGTAATTGAATTTTTTTTACATAATTTTGCAAATTCCTTGTTTTCAGGCCACGGTAGATCAACAATTATTAATCCGCTGACACCAACTTCCTTACATTTTTTTATAAATTTTTTTTCGCCATATCGGTAGACCATTTGATAATATCCCATAAGTATACAAGGCTTTGTATTTCTACCTTTTTTATAATTATTTACTATTTGAAAAACATCTTTAAGCTTAAGTCCATTTTTTAAAGCTCTATATGAGCTATTTTGAATTTGAGGACCGTCAGCTGTAGGGGCGTTGTGAGGAAATCCAATTTCCAAAATATCTGCATATTTAGATATTGATTTTAAAATCTCTAACGACTTTTTTTTGGTATTATCTCCTGCAACAGTATAAGTAAGAAGAGCAGGTCTATTTTCTTTTTTGCACTTTTGAAACGCTAAATTAATCTGAGATTTCATCTTAAATAACTTCCTAGATGTTTTTTAATTATACTTGAGTCTTTTAAACTGTCTCCACATGAGTCCACAGCTATTACAGTTGAGTCATCAAGACCAGGCGCAATTTTTATTGCTTCAGCAAAAGCGTGGGCAGGTTCTAAACTTGGAGATATTTCTTCAAGTTCAGTAACTAATTTAAAAGCATTTAAAGCTTCTTCATCTGTGGCAGAAGTATATCGTGCTCTCCGAACATCTTTTAAAAAGCAATGAATAGGGCTAACCGAAGGATAATCCAATCCACTTGATATAGAAGCCGTTTCATTTATTTGACCATCTGAATTTTGAATGCAGTATGCGGCAGCACCATGAAGAATACCTATTTTAGAATTCTTACTAAGCGGAGCAGCGTGCAGTTTACTTTTTTTGGGACCTCCAGCTTCTACACCTATTAATTCAACTTGATTTTTGTCGTAATCAATAAATTCACTCCAAAATCCATAAGCACTTGAACCTCCACCAACACAATTAATTAATTTTAATTTGCTTGGTATTTCTCCAAATTCCTCATCCAATTGAACTTTAAGTTCTCTAGAAATTTGGGCAGTAGAGTATCCACAGATCTTGACAAATATATTTGGGCCCACAAGGCTTCCTATTCCCATATGAACTTTATCACAATTTGATACCCAATATCTAATAGACTCACTCACTGCATCAACCAAGCTTGCACTTCCCGAAGAAACTGGAATAATTTCAGCTCCGTTTTTCTTCATTGCATCACAATTAGGTTTTTGTCTTTCTATATCTCTTGTGCCCATAAATATTTTACAACCAAGACCAAATTTTTTGGCAACCATTGAGAACATTTTTCCGTTATATCCAGCTCCCGTATCTGTACAAATATATTTTTTATTTGCTCTTTTACACAACATTGCATGAGTTATAGCATTGTATATTTTGTGCGCTCCGCCATTTGCATCTGAAACCATTTTTGCGTAGATTTGAGCTCCCCCTAAATGGTCAGTGAGATTTTGAAGTTTTATAAATCTTGTGGGTTTTCCAACATAATTTTGATACAAATAGTCTCTCTCTTTAAGAAAATTTTTTTCATTTCTACATTTTTCGAATAATTTAGTTAAATCATCTATAGGTTTTTTTAGTGTTTCTGCAACGTAATTTCCTCCAAATTTTCCACCATAGAAACCATTTTTGTCATGTTGGTCAATTAAAGGTATGCCTTTTTTTATCTTCATTCTAAAAATAAAGTTTATTTAACTAATTTGTAGATTGTATAATTTTTTTAATGTTTTGAACAGGGTCACCTTCAATTATAGGTCTTCCTATAACCGCAAAACATTTTTCATCTGCAATTTTAAAGAAATCTGTATAACTCATAACTCTTTTTTGATCTTGTTTTTCTTCTCCGCTTCTTATTCCAGGGCAAAATATCTTTAACTCTTTGGATATTGATCTTACCAAAGGAATGTCTTGGGCAGATGCAATAACACCAGAAATACCTGCCTTGACACCCAAATTAACTAAAAGTTTTATTTGATCATTAACATTGTTTTTTATTCCTATACCCTCAAGATTTGACTCAGAAGTAAGGACAGTAACGCCAAGCAGTTCGGTTGTTGTGGTCGCATCTTTAGCTGCTTTTATCATGTCATAATTACCACTCATGTGTATAGTTAAATAGTCTGCACATTTTAATTGATCTATAGCAGATACAGTTTTTTTGACTTGATTTGGTATGTCGTGAAGCTTTAAATCCAAAAAAATTTTTACTCCAATTTCTTTAAATTTTTGAAGACCTTTCAATCCGCATACAGCATAAAGTTCAGTACCTATTTTTACTCCAGCAATTTGATCCTTTATTTTTTTTGAAGTATCCAATGCCTTTTCAAGTGAATTATAATCCAAAGCAACGAAAATTTTTTTTTTCAATTTAGTATTTTCCTATCGTTTATTTTATCCCTTAATTCTTTTGACATTTTAAATGCTATAGATATTCTGCTTTTCACACGAATACTTTCACCTGTTAAAGGATTTCTTGCATTTAATTTTTCTTTGATAACTTTCTGTGAAAAACGGCCAAACTTTCTTATCTCAGTACCTTTTTGGTTTTTTGCCTCTTTAATTATTGTATTTATGATGATTTTAAGAATTTTTTCTAAGTCGGATTTTGTTAATTTTCTGTGAATTCTTTCTGATAACTTTGCAATTATCTCAGACTTCACCATATTTTATTATTTCTTTTTTTTGTTCTTTTTAGAGCTAAATACCTTACCAAGTATATCTCCAAGAACTGCACCACTACTCGAACCATCTTTACCATATTTTTTTATGGCTATTTTTTCATTTTGAATTTCTAGCTCTTTAATTGATAAATTTGCTTTTCGTTTATCTTTATCCAAGTCTACTATCATACAGTCAATACGATTTCCTACGCTATATACATCTACCCTTCCATCTTTAGCTAGGTGATTTTTTTTGATTATAATTTGTAACTTTTGCTCGTTAACCGGAGAAACTTTTATTGCATTTTTCAAAACTGAATGAACCTTTACCGTTACTACTTCTCCATTTTTTTTATCTTTAAAATAATCAAATGGATCTTTTTCAAGATGTCTTACACTTAGTCTAATTTTTTCTTTCTCTTTATCAATCTCCATGATTTTCGTTTTTATTCTGTCATTCTTTTTATATTTTTTTAAATCTTCTTCTTTTTCTTCCCAAGAAATATCTTTAAAGTGAAGAAGGCCACTCAATGGCGAATTATCTAAACTAAGAAATACACCAAAATCAGTTATATTTTTTACCGTTGCATTTATAACGGATCCAACAGGATTTTCTTTTATTAATTTATCCCAAGGGTTTTCCAAAGTAGATTTATAACTTAAAGAAATTCTCCTTTTTTCTTTGTTGATCTCTATGATACGAACTGAGATTTCTTGTGATGGGGACAGTATCTTATTTGGGTTAATATTTTTTTTAGTATAATCAAGCTCAGATGAGTGAACTAATCCCTCTAATCCTTCGCTCAAACGAACAAAAGCGCCATACTCTACACACTTTGTTACCACACCTTTGTAAACTTCGTTTAGTTTAAATTTTTTCTCTAAATCTTCATACGGATCTGGATGCATTTGTTTAACTCCGCAGCTTATTCTTTTCGTTTCATTATCTACTTTAATGATTTTTACTTTAATACTCTCACCGACTGTTAAAAGATCAGAAGGTTTTTTTACTCTAGAATAACTTAAATCGCTACAATGCAATAAGGCATCTGCTCCTTGAAGGTCAATAAACGCACCCCAATCTAATATTGCTTTTATTTTACCCTCTACTATATCCCCTTCTTTGATTTTGGATAATATATTTTCTAAATCTTTATTTTTTGTTTTTTCTAAAATGGATCTTCTTGATACCACAATATTTCCACGTACTTTATCCATTTTGACACAAAGAAATTTAAGAGGAACATTCATCAATTCATCTACCTCAGAACTTTTTAATGGTTTTGTATCTATTTGTGAGCCAGGAAGAAAACATAGGCAAGAGTCTATATTTACAATCATTCCACCCTTACATCTATTTGTAATCACTCCTTCGACTTCTTCTTGATCATTAAAACTTTTTTCCATTCGTTTCCATGACGCTAAACGTTTAGCCTTTTCACGACTGACCACTATGCCATTAGGTCCTTCAAGACGTTCTAAATAGACTTCGATTTCCGAATTTTCCTTTAGACTGTCCAGTTCTTTTGTAAGCTTAAATTCTTCTATTGGAATGACTCCGTCTGACTTTCCATTTATATCTATTATGACGAATTTTTTTCCTATCTCACCAACTTTTGCTTTTACTATTGTATGTTCCCTCAAATCACGAGTCTTAAAATCTTGTTTAAGCAAATCTTCAAATTCTTTTTTACTTTTTTTATTTTCTACGTTTGTTTCCAAAGCCATATTTTTGTTTTAATTTTTTGTTCACTATTTCTGACATTTTTTTTACCATATCTCTTTTATTTAAAATGTCGGAGCGTATTACTATCGAATCTGATGATTTAATCAAGGGATTATGTTTTCTATTTTTATCATTAAAGTCCCTTATTTTAAGTGTTTTTTTTACTTCTTTTAATTTTATTTTTTTATTTCTCTTTTTTAATTCTTTCCAACGTCTTTTAGAGGCGGTATCAAGATTACACACGAAAAAAAATTTAATGTCAGCCCTAGGTAAAATGGCATAAGATATATCTCTTCCTTCTATGCATACATTTTTATATTTTCTAGCAAAGATCAACTGGAATTTTTTTAAAATAGTCCTGACTTTTTTTTCTTTAGCTATAATTGAAACATAGGAGCTATTTTTTTGAGTATGAAGATTTTTATCTGAAATTTTTTTATAGTTTAAACTTTTAAATTTCTTTTTTAAAAAACTTATTTTATTTTTTGGTTTATGTTTAAGCAACAAGAAGCTTGCGTATCTATAAAGCAAACCTGAGGATAAAAATCTCAAATTATATTTTTTAGAAATTAATTTTGCTCCTGTGGTTTTTCCACTAGCAGCACCTCCATCACAACTTATGGAAAATTTAATATTATTTTCTGATCTCATATTTACCACCAATTGATTTTATTATTTTTAGAAAGGAAGGTGAAGAAGTATTCACAGTCTCAAAATTTTTGATATAGCATTTTATTCCAGAGATAAGAGACAAGCATACACTGGCCATACAAATTCTATGATCATTAAGATTTTTTACCTTAATAATTTTTTTTGTATGAGTTATAAATTTTGATCCATAAATTCTCATTTCATTTTTTGATGTTTTACATTTAATACCCACCTGATTTAATATTTTTTTCATTTCCTGAGCTCTCGAACTCTCCTTGTTGGATAAATCTGCAACACCTTTAAAAACAGAAATACCTGGAACTAACGCAGCACAAACAAATAAAATAACATATTCGTCTGTTGTGGAAGGATAGTAATTTGCACCTGCTTTTATAGGTTTTAGTTTGCTACTTTTAACATGAACATCACCAATAATCTCATTATTAATTTTTTTTTTATTTTTGAATTTAATATTGGCCCCATGTTTTTTAAGTAAGTTATAAAAACCAATCCTTGTTGGGTTTAAACATACATTTTTAATTTTTAATTTGGAATTTTTTGTAAAAATTGTTATTGCGCAAAAAAAGGCTGCCGAAGAAGGATCGCCTGGAATTGAGATATTTAAATGATTTAAAGAATGCTTACCAACTACATTTATTTTATTCTTTTTAATTTTTATAATACCTTTACTTTTCAACAATAGGTTTTCAGTATGGTTTCTGCTTAGTTTATCTCGTGACTCCTCAACATTTGTAAATCCAAAGGAGTTTAGTCCAGCTAGAATAACAGCACTTTTAAGCTGGGCTGAAACACCTGATTTATAATTTATTCCTATTGGCATGGAAGAAGAAATTAATCTGAATGGAAGATGTGATTTGTTTTTATCAAAACTTGCTCCAAACTTACTCATTAAATCTAAAAGTTTAGACATTTCCCTTTTTTTTAAAGAATTATCACCTGTGAGTTTCAAGTTTATATTTGGAGTGGTTGAAAGGATTCCAATTAACAACCTCAACAAAGTTCCCGAATTACGACAATCCAGAAGTATATTTTTTTTTGCATAAAGTGAACCTAGGCCTCGACCATAAATAATATATTTTTTTTTACCATTCTTTTTTATTTTTACACCCAATTTCTTTAAACAATTTATTGTTGAGAACACATCCTCAGACTCAAGCACATTCTTTAGTTCCGATGTGCCTTGACTGATTGAGCTAATCAAAAACCCTCTAATAGATATTGATTTATCACTATCAACTTCAATCGTTTTGTTAAAACTATTAATCTTATTTTTTGATATTACAGAATAGCTTATTTTTGACATACAGCTCTACTCGTAAGAACCAAAATATAATTCTTTTGCCTTGGTAGATTGTAAAATTTCTTTTGGCTTACCTTCTGCAATTATAGTTTGTTCTCCAAGGACGACACATTTGTCAACGACCGACAGGAGATTTTGAATATTGTGATCTGTCACAATTACTCCAGTTCCGTATGACTGTAGTTTTAAAATATAGTTTTGAATGTCTTGCACGACGATCGGATCGAGAGCCGCCATTGGTTCATCCAATAAGATTATTTTTGGCTTGTTCACTAAAGTTCTAGCTATCTGTAATCTCCTGACCTCTCCACCGCTCAAAAGATTTGCATTTATATTTTTTAAGTGTTCTAAATTAAACTCGGTAAGTAATTTTTCAACCATAGTACGCTGGTTTTCAACTTTCTTTTCATTAAGTTGTACTACTGCCAATAAATTATCATAAGTTGTCATTGAGAAAACCGATCTATATTGACTTAAGTAACCTATTCCCATTTTTGCTCTTTCATGAATTGGTAAGCTAGTAATATCTTTTTGACCTAAAAAAATTTTACCGGAGTCAACTTTGTACCTTCCTAAGATACATCCATATAAACTGGTTTTTCCACATCCATTTGGTCCAAGTAGGCCTAAAATTTCACCTGAAAATAGATCTAGGTTTATTTTTTTTAATATGGGTCTTCCCTCAAAACTTTTACTCAATCCTTTAATTTGTAAAATGGGTTTGTTTTTTTTGAATTTTATTATTCTAAATTTTTTTTTCATCTAATTTCTGTCTTAATGTTTACCTTTTCTTGCTCATTATTCATAGAAATTTTTAAGTTTTTATCAATTAAGTCAAAATTTAATTTATCTGCTAAGATTTTACCCTCCGGACTTAGTGTTTTAACGTTTCCTTCAACTATTAGGCTGCTGTTTGTGTTATTAAAATCAGCCTTATCAGAAAAAAGAGAATTATCCTTAAATATCATGTTCACATTTCCAAGAAAAGACATATCGAGTGTCAAATTATTATATTTTGCTGTTTGAGATCTAATTTCTAAAACACCTTCTCTTAAGTAGAAGTAACATATAATATTTTCCATATTAATAATTTCAGGTTGTTGGTCATTAAAGTTTGAATATTCAGAAAAAATAGTGAATTTATTTCCGTTTTTATCTTTGCCCTTATATTCTAAGTTTTCAAAGACATTTTTATTTTGATCATCCTTTCCAAAATTTTGATCAGTAGAAATTTTTTTTTCTACCTTTTGATCATTTTTAGAATCAAAAAAATATACAAAGAAGATTAAAAAAAGACCTAGTGCTAGTAAAATTACTTGTAAAAAAGCTTTATTTTTAAATTTACCTGATGCCATGCTTCAACAAATTATGGATGTGACAAATTCCTTTTATTTTCCCAGATTTTGAAGAGACAATAAGAGAGGTTATTTTTTTTTGATTCATTATGGACAGAGCTTTTTGCGCAGTTATATCCTCACTTACCTTTAGAGGATTTCTCGTTGCAATTTTTTCTACTTTATCTTTTTTAGAATAACGACCCAGTCCTCTTCTGGCATCCCCATCAGTACATATTGAGAGCACTTTGCCTTTTTTTGTCACAAGAACTAAACCTAATTTTTTTGAACTTATTATTTTTGCTGCCTGCTCAATTGTCTTATTTCTATCTATAGAAGGAATCTTTTTTCCAGTAACCATTATATCTTTAACTAAAAGTAGGGTTCGGCCTAAACTTCCACCGATGTGATATTTCTTAAAAACTTCTTTAGAAAACTTTTTTTTATGTTGAATGGCTGCACATAAAGAATCTCCAAGAACTAAAGTTATTGTAGTACTCGAGGTAGGAACTATCGAAGTTATATCCGCTTCCTTCACTTTAGGTATTAGTAATTTAATATCGCTCGCTTTTAATAAATTGCTTTCCTTAGAACTTGCTATTCCAATCACTCTAACTCCAAATCTATTTGCAAATCTAAGCATCTCGGTCAATTCTTCAGAATTCCCTGAGTATGAAAAAATTAAAAGCACATCTTTTTTTTGAATCTGCCCCATATCACCATGTCTGGCAGTTCCAGGGTCACAAAAAAAACTTGATACACCAATACTTGAAAGTGTTGCAGAAACTTTTCTTGCAATCAACCCAGACTTACCTACACCTGCACAAATTACTTTTCCTTTACAGCCAGAAAGTGCATCAACCGCTTTTACAAAAGACTTATTAAAAACTTTATTTATCTTTTTTAATTCTGAAATTTGAATTCCAGCAGATTTTCGAGCTATTTTTATGTAATTTATTTTAGACATTTCTAATGTTCGTAAATATTTGGATCTTTAAATCCTGCTTTATCTAATTCTATTCTACTTTTCAAACCTTTCATTGTGCTTAAAAATAAATCAAATCTTTTCTCTCTTTCCAACATTATTTGTAGCTTGTCCTTTATAGTTTTTAAATATCTGACATCATTTGCAGCATAAGTAGCTTCTTTATCAGAAATTTCTGTCAAATCTTTGTTCCAATCAGTTGAGCTACCAACTTTTTTATCTAGCTTTATTTTGCACAAAGACTCACATAAATCTTTTAAACCGTGATTAGGTGAGAAAGTACGTGCTAAACGGCTCATGAGTTTAGTGCACCAGTAGTTCTTTATATTAGTTTTAAGATAAAACTCTAAAAAGTGAACATCCATTCTGGCGTAATGAAAAATTTTCATAAGTTGGTCATTTTCTAAAACTGAAATTAAATTTGGAGCTTTGTACGTATTTTTATCAGGTTGGACTATGTAAATATTTTCATCATCACTTGTTAATGTTATTAGCGATAGCTTATCTCTACCAGGCACTAAACCCTGCATTTCGCAGTCCACGGACACAGAGTTTTTAAATGAGGATGCAACTTCCTTTGATATGTCGCCTTGAATTTTATGTATTTTCATATACGTATTCTAATTACCATGAATAATTATCCGATTACAGTTATTTTCGGAGGTGGAGGTTTTGTTGGGAGATATCTAACAAAAGTACTTACTGAAAAAAACCACCGATTAATAATACCTACTAGATCGCCATTTCAGAAGACCTACTTAAAAACACAAGCACCATCAGGAAGCATTGAGTTTTTAAAACTCAACCCTGGCAATTTTACAGCAGCTAAAGAAGCGGTCAAAAATGCTGATTACGTAATAAATTTATGTGGAATACTTTTTGAAAATAGAAAACAAAAATTTAAAACTATCCACGAAGACTTTCCAGAAACTATATCTCAAATGTGCAACCAAGCAGATGTAAAAAAATTTATACATGTTTCAGCTATTGGTGCTAGCAAAGATTCTAAATCAAAATACCAGCAATCTAAATTTTTAGGCGAAGAAAAAGCTTTAAATAATTTTAATAAAACAGTGATTATTAGACCAAGCGTTGTAATTGGTAATGAAGATAATTTTACAAATTTATTTGC
>MDTE01149132.1_pt1 | contig 15173 bp, 10 predicted proteins | sample 811231 | NCBI WGS metagenome assembly MDTE01 (sample SAMN05326651, study PRJNA326480) | marine metagenome | isolation source: seawater | place: Indian Ocean: Red Sea | collected 2010 | reverse complement strand
TATTTAAACAATAGACTAATAAGAATTTTTACTCTAAAAGGTCCTATTCATGAAATTAATTGAACATTTTGTAGGTGGAAAAATAATTCCCGGAACTTCGAAAAAAAAAGGCAAAGTTTTTAATCCTGCTACTGGTGAGCAGGAGAAGGAAGTAAGACTTGCCTCCTCTGCTGACTTAGATCAAGCAGTAATAATTGCCAAAAAAGCTTTTGAAAAATGGTCATTAAAACCCTCACTTCAAAGAGCAAGAATAATGTTTAAATTTAAAGAGTTAATTGAAAAAAATTCTGATGAACTTACACAATTAATTGTTTCTGAACATGGAAAAGTTTATGAGGATGCAAAAGGTTCATTAACGCGAGGATTAGAAGTTGTAGAATTCGCTTGTGGAATTCCACACTTACTTAAAGGAGAATTTTCAGAAAATGTAGGAACAGATGTTGATAGTTGGTCAATGCGTCAACCACTAGGTGTTGTTGCTGGAATAACACCTTTTAACTTTCCAGCCATGGTTCCGATGTGGATGTTTCCAATCGCTATTGCATGTGGAAATACATTCATATTAAAGCCATCAGAAAAAGATCCCTCTTGTGCAATAAGATTAGCAGAGTTATTAAAAGAAGCAGGTCTTCCAGATGGCGTATTTAATGTGATAAATGGAGATAAAGAAGCAGTAGATGCAATTTTAACTAACAAAGATATAAAAGCTGTTAGTTTTGTAGGTTCAACTCCGATAGCTAAATATATTTACGAAAATTCTGCAAAAAATGAAAAAAGAGTTCAGGCACTAGGTGGTGCTAAAAATCATTTAGTGGTAATGCCAGATTGTGATTTAGATGGTGCGGTGAATGGTTTAATGGGTGCTGCTTATGGTTCTGCTGGAGAAAGATGTATGGCTCAGTCAGTTGCTGTAGCAGTTGGTGATATTGGAGATGAATTAGTGTCTAGATTGTCAAAAAAAGCAGAGTCTTTAAAAGTCGGACCAGGAATGGACAAAAATTCTGAAATGGGCCCTTTAGTCACAAAAGAACATTTGGAAAAAGTAAAAAGTTATGTCGATTTGGGTGTTAAAGAAGGTGCGAAATTAGTTGTTGATGGAAGAAATTTAAAATTACAGGGATATGAAAATGGATTTTACATTGGTGGATGTTTATTTGATAACGTGACAAAAGATATGAAGATTTACAAAGAAGAAATATTTGGTCCAGTTCTATCAGTTGTTAGAGTGAAAACCTTTGAGGATGCCTCAAAATTAATAAATGATCATGAATATGGAAATGGAGTAAGTATTTATACAAGAGATGGAGATGCAGGAAGAACTTTTGCTAGCAAAATTCAAGTTGGAATGGTTGGTATTAATGTACCAATACCTGTGCCGATGGCCTTTCATAGTTTTGGTGGCTGGAAAAGATCTTTGTTTGGAGATAGCGCAATGCATGGTATGGAGGGTATAAAATTTTACACTAAATTAAAAACAATAACCTCAAGATGGCCCTCAGGAATCAGGTCTAATGCTGAATTTGTGATGCCAATAATGAAATAAAGGAGAATGAGTAAAATATCTTTAATAGGTGCAGGTCAAATAGGTGGGACTTTAGCTCACTTAATTGGGACAAAAGAATTAGTAAATCAAGTAGTTTTATTTGATGTTGCGAGTGGTATTGCAAAAGGAAAAGCATTAGATATTGCACAATCATCATCTGTAGATGGTTTTGATGTTAAATTTTCAGGGACCGATGACTATAAAGACATTAAAGACTCAGATGTAATTATAATAACAGCCGGAGTACCAAGAAAACCTGGTATGAGTAGAGATGATTTACTTGGTATTAATTTGAATATTATAAAGCAAGTTGCAGAAGGCATTAAAAAAAATGCACCAAATGCATTTGTAATATGTATTACTAACCCATTGGATGTAATGGTAATGGCTTTTCAAAAATTTTCAGGAATGTCTCCACATAAAGTTGTTGGAATGGCAGGTATATTAGATAGCTCGAGATTTAAATTATTTTTATCTGAGGAATTGAGTGTCCCAGTCAAAGAAATAGAGGCGATGGTGATGGGCGGCCATGGCGATACGATGGTACCTCTTCCAAGATTTACTAAAGTTTCAGGGAAACCTTTGTTGAATTTAGTTAAGGAAGGGAGGATTTCTCAAAAAAGATTAGAGGAAATTAATCAGAGAACTAGAGATGGTGGAGCTGAAATTGTAAAATTTCTTGAAAAGGGTTCAGCTTTCTATGCCCCAGCAGCTTCAGGAGTTGAGATGGCTAAAGCTTATCTAAAAGATGAAAAAAAAATGCTTCCATGTGCTGCCTATTTAAATGGTGAATATGGAATAAAAGATATATATGCTGGAGTACCAATTATTGTTGGAAAGAATGGTGTCGAAAAAATTGAGGAAATAAACTTAGATGAGAAGGAAAAATCTGAATTTCTTCATTCAATTGATGCAGTAAAAAAACTATGGGAAGCAGCATCTAAAATAGATCCAGATCTAAATAAATAATGAACATACACGAGCACCAGGCAAAACAAATTTTAAAAAAATTTGGCGCAATTGTGCCAGAGGGTGTTTTTGGCCTAACAGTTGAAGAACTTTTAAAAAAATGTAAGTCACTAAAAACAGAAAAGTATGTTTTAAAGGCTCAGATACATGCGGGAGGAAGAGGAAAGGCTGGCGGTGTTAAAATTTTAAATAATCTTAAAGAAGTTGAAAAATATGCTAAAGAGCTTTTAGGAAGAAAATTAATTACACACCAAACAGGACCAGAGGGAAGAGAAGTCAAAAGATTATATGTTGAAGTTTCATCAAATATTGAAAAAGAATTTTATTTATCATGTTTAATAGATAGATCTGCTTCTAAAATTGTATTTATTTCAAGTGATCAAGGTGGAATGGATATTGAGGAAGTGGCAAGCAAATCGCCAGATAAAATTCTAAAAACTAAAGTAGATTTGAAAGATAAAATTTCAAGCGAAGAATGTGAAAAGATTATTCAAATATTTAAATTAGAAAAGAGTTCTAAAAATGAAGCGATATCTTTAATTAAATCAATTTATAAGATGTTTATTGAGACTGATGCAAACATGGTTGAAATAAATCCTTTAATACTTACTAAAGAAAAAAAAATTATTTGTTTAGATGCAAAAGTTAATTTTGATAATAATGCTTTATTTAGACAACCTGAAATTTTACAGTTTAGAGATTTGAATGAAGAGGACCCAACTGAAATTGAAGCTAGCAAGCATGATCTAGCCTATATCAAATTAGACGGTAGTATTGGATGTATGGTTAACGGAGCTGGATTGGCTATGGCTACAATGGATATAATCAAATTATATGGACAGGAGCCAGCAAATTTTTTAGATGTTGGTGGAGGAGCATCAAAGGAAAAGGTTACAGCAGCTTTTAAAATAATTTTGTCTGATAAAAATGTAAAGGGGATATTAATCAATATTTTTGGTGGTATAATGCGATGTGATGTTCTCGCTCAAGGTGTTGTAGATGCTGCAAAAGAAATGAAAATTAATGTTCCTTTGGTAGTCAGACTAGCCGGTACAAATTTTAAAGAGGGAAAAGAAATATTAGATAATTCAGGGTTAAAATTAATATCTGCTGAGAACCTTGATGATGCAGCAAAAAAAATCGTTGAGGCAATCAATTAAATGTCGGTTTTAGTTGATAAAAATACTAGACTAATCTGTCAAGGATTTACAGGCTCTCATGGAACTTTTCATTCCGAGCAAGCATTAAAATATGGAACAAATTTAGTTGGAGGGGTGACACCAAAAAAAGGTGGCCAAAAACATTTAGATCTCCCAGTTTTTAATACAGTAAAAGAGGCAAAAAATTCTGAAGGAGCAAACGCAACAATGATTTATGTTCCAGCCAAATTTGCAGCTTCAGCAATTATTGAAGCGATTGATGCATCTATAGAATTAATCGTATGTATAACTGAGGGAATTCCTATTCAGGACATGTTAAAAGTTAAACAGAAATTAAACAATTCAAAAAGTAGATTGATTGGCCCTAATTGTCCAGGAATTATAACTCCCGATGAGTGTAAAATTGGTATAATGCCTGGCAGCATTCATAAAAAAGGAACAGTTGGAATTGTATCTAGATCTGGAACTTTAACTTATGAGGCAGTGGCACAGACAACAGAAAATGGTTTAGGACAATCTACCTGTATTGGTATTGGTGGGGATCCAATTAACGGGACTAATTTTGTTGACTGTTTAGATTTATTTTTAAACGATGATGAGACGCAATCAATTTTAATGATTGGGGAGATTGGTGGTACTGCAGAGGAAGAAGCAGCAGAATTTATTAAAAATCACAATATAAAAAAACCAATAGTTGGATTTATTGCTGGGATAACAGCACCTCCAGGACGTAGAATGGGGCATGCAGGAGCAATTATATCTGGAGGAAAAGGTGGAGCTAAAGATAAAATAAAAAAGATGGAAGAGTGTGGAATAACTATAGCAAACTCACCATCAAAAATCGGACAAACATTATTTAACAAATTGTCTGATTGAAAAATTTCTTTGTAGGCTTATATTAGTCATAAATAATGTCTTCATTTAAAAATCTTGATTACGAAAAGACTGCTTTTTTGAGTAAGTCTAATAGTGCATTCATTGAGGACATGTATTTAAAATTCGTAAATAACGATCCTAGCCTTCCAGATAGTTGGAAAAAATACTTTCATGAAATTGGAGATGAATTTGACGAAATTATAAATGAAATTAATGGACCATCATGGAGCCCATCTAAAAAAGTTACGATAAATAGATTACAAAATCAAAATATAAAAAGTGAACAATTAAATAAATCTGAAATTATTGAAGCAAACGCAAATTCAATTAAAGCTGTTGCTATGATTAGGTCTTATCGTCAAAGAGGACACTTAATAGCAAAATTAGATCCCTTAGGACTTATGCAATCAGAGTATTTAGAAGAACTTCATCCTGAGTCATATGGATTTAAAAAAGATGATTATGAAAAAGAAATTTTTTTAGATGGAGTAATTAATAAACAACATTCAAATATAAGAGAGATATTAAATTTTTTAAGGGAAAAATATTGTGGTTCGTTAGGTTATGAGTATATGCATATATCTAATCCAACAGAGAGAAAGTGGTTTAGAGATAGAGTTGAAAAAGCTGATGATTTCAAATTTACCCAAAATGGAAAAGAAGCAATTCTTAACAAACTTATTCAAGCAGAGGGTTTTGAAAAATTTTTACATACTAAATATGTAGGAACAAAAAGATTTGGTCTTGATGGAGCTGAAAGTCTAATCCCTGCTCTTGAGCAAATTATTAAAATAGGTGGTCAATCAAAAGTAAAAGAGGTTAAAATTGGTATGTCTCATAGGGGGAGACTAAATGTATTAGCCAATGTTTTGCAAAAATCCTACAAAAGAATATTTAATGAATTTGCAGGAGAAATAAGTTCAAAATCTAAGGATGATACCGGAGATGTTAAATATCACTTGGGCGCTTCGTCCGACAGAGACTTTGATGGAAATTTAGTGCATGTTGGATTAACAGATAACCCATCTCATTTGGAGGCTGTAAACCCAGTTGTTCTTGGACAAACAAGAGCAAAACAATATTTTCATAAAGATAAAGAACGAAATAAAGTTATACCAATATTAATTCATGGTGACGCAGCTTTTGCGGGACAAGGGGTTGTAGCAGAATGTTTTGCAATGTCTGGTCTTCCAGGTCACAATACTGGAGGAACAATTCACATCATAATTAATAACCAAATAGGTTTCACTACTAGCCCTAGGTTTGCAAGATCTTCTCCATATCCATCAGATGTTGCAAAAATGGTTGAAGCCCCAATTATTCACGTCAATGGTGACGACCCAGAAGCTGTTGTATATGCAGCAAGAATTGCAACTGATTTTAGATTAAAATTTAATAGAGATGTATTAATAGATTTGATTTGTTATAGGAGATTTGGTCATAATGAAGGGGATGAACCCTCATTTACTCAACCACTAATGTATAAAAAAATTAGGTCCCACCCAACCCCAATTAAAGTTTATGGACAAAATTTAATAAATGAGGGTTCAATTACCAACGATTATTTAAATAAATCCATAAAAAATTTTAAAGATTTATTAGATGAACAATTTAAAAATGCGAAAGATTATAAACCAAAAATTGAGTGGTTTGAGGGCACTTGGTCAAGATATAAACCTGAAAAAGGTAAAGATAAAAGGGGAGTTACAGGTTTTGACACTAAAAAATTGAAAGAGATTTCTAATAAAATCAATTCGATCCCACCGGAATTAAATATTCATAAAACTATTTTAAAAGTACTAGAGAATAGAAAATTAACTGTTTCTAATGAAGACAAAATTGATTGGTCAACTGCGGAAGCATTAGCTTTTGGGTCACTATTAGAAGAAGGTTATCCAGTGAGACTAGTTGGTCAAGACTCTGGAAGAGGAACATTTAGTCAAAGGCACTCCGTTTTAAGAAATCAATTAGATAATTCAAGATATATACCTTTAAATAATATTTCTAAAAAACAAAAGCATTTTGAAATAGTGGACAGTTTTTTGTCTGAATTGGCTGTTTTAGGATTTGAATATGGTTACAGTTTAGTTGAACCTAATACTCTTACTATTTGGGAGGCTCAATTTGGAGATTTTGCTAATGGCGCTCAAGTGGTCATAGATCAATTTATTGCATCAGGAGAGAGAAAGTGGTCCAGAGCTTCGGGTCTAACTATGTTATTACCACATGGGTATGAAGGTCAGGGACCAGAACATTCTTCTGCGAGATTAGAAAGATTCTTACAATTGTGTTCAAATGACAATATGCAGGTAATGAATTGTACAACCCCTGCTAATTATTTTCATGCTTTAAGAAGACAAATGCATAGAGGTTTTAGAAAACCTTTGATAATAATGACACCTAAATCCTTGTTAAGACATAAAAATTGTATTTCTAATTTAGAAGATTTTAACAAGAAGAGCTCATTTCATAGAGTTTTATGGGATCATGCAATAGATCCAAAAAGTAAAGGCTTTATTAAATTAAAGAAATCACACAAAATTAAAAAAGTGATTATGTGTTCAGGTAAAATATATTTTGATTTACTTGAAGCAAGGGAAAAATTAAAAAGAGATGATGTGATATTTTACAGAATAGAACAATTATATCCTTTCCCTGCAAAAACTCTTGTAAAAGAACTTAAGCCTTATGCCAAAAAAGCCAAATTTTATTGGTGTCAGGAGGAACCTAAAAATATGGGTGCATGGTTTTCTGTTAGAGATTATATCCAATGGACATTAGATAATATTAAGGCTAATAATAATCTAATTTCTTATATAGGTAGAAAACCTGATGCATCTCCTGCAACAGGCTATGCAAAGAGGCATATTTCTCAACAACAAGAAATTATAAATAAGGTTTTTGAATAGAGATGAGTGAAAAAATTTTAGTTCCTGTTCTTGGAGAAAGCATTACAGAGGCAACTGTATCCAAGTGGCTTAAGAATGAAGGAGACTCTGTAGATGCAGATGAGCCAATTGTAGAATTAGAAACAGATAAAGTAAATTTAGAAGTCCCATCACCAGTTTCAGGCACTTTAACTTCAATAAATTCAAAAGATGGTTCTACAGTCGAAGTTGGAGCACTACTGGGTTCAGTAACAGAAAATAGCTCAGGTATTAAAAAATTTGAAAGTAAAAAAGAGATAGAACCATTGATAGAAGAAAATAAGAATATAGATCCAGTAATTGAGGAAAATAATGTAATTAAGCTGGAAAAACATCAAGAGGATTTTAACGTATTTGACAAAGAAGAAGATAAGGAAGAAGGTGTTAAGGAAAAAGAGGAGGAGCCTTTAGTACTTACTAAGGAAATAAAAGAGAATAATGATGAATTAAAAAAAGAGCAAATATTGTCTCCTGCGGTTAGAAAAATCGTTACAGAAAATAAAATTGATGTTGAAAATATAAAAGGATCTGGAAAAGACGGAAGAGTTTTAAAAGGAGATTTAATTAATTTAATGGGAGCAACTCCTCCTCCTTCTGAGAGAAAAATAAAATATGGTCAAGAGGAAAGAATTAAAATGACCAGATTAAGACAAACTATTGCTAAAAGATTAAAACAAGCTCAAGAAAATGCTGCTTTACTTACAACCTTCAATGAGGTTGATATGACAAATGTAATTAACATGAGAAAAGAAAATCAAGAGGATTTTCAAAATCGATATGGGGTAAAACTTGGTTTTATGTCATTTTTTGTCAAAGCATGCGTAGTCGCTTTGAAAAATTATCCAGCTGTTAATGCGGAGATTGAAGAAAATTCAATAGTTTATAAGAACTATTATAATATTAGTTTTGCAGTTGGTACAGATAAAGGATTAGTAGTTCCTGTGCTTAAAAATGCTGATGAATTATCTTTTGCAGATATAGAAAAAAATATCAAAAAAATCTCAGAAAAGGCAAAAGAAGGTAAACTTACAATTGAGGACTTACAAGGTGGGACATTTACAATTAGTAATGGAGGTGTTTATGGTTCTATGCTTTCTACACCAATATTAAACTTACCTCAGTCAGGAGTATTAGGAATGCATAATATTGTTGACAGACCAATAGTAGTTAATGGTGAAATTAAAATTAGGCCTATCATGTATCTTGCCTTATCATATGATCATAGGATTATTGATGGTAAAGAGTCGGTTTCATTTTTAAAAATGATAAAAGAAAATTTAGAAGAACCAAGAAGATTATTTTTAGATATATAGATGTCAGAGAAATTTCAAGCAGTTGTTATTGGTGGAGGTCCTGGGGGATATGTCTGTGCTATCAGACTTGCACAATTAGGTCTTAAGACTGCATGTATAGAGTCAAGGGGTTCACTCGGAGGGACGTGTTTGAATATTGGATGTATCCCATCAAAAAGTTTACTTAACTTATCAGAAGAATTTCATAAAGTTAAGAATTTATCAAATAAGGGTATTGAGGTAGGTGAAGTCAAATTAAATTTAACAAAGATGATGAAAAGTAAAGAAAAAGCAGTGACAGTGCTCACTAAAGGTGTGGAATTTTTATTAAAAAAAAATAAGGTAAAATATTTTAAAGGAATTGGTAGTTTCAAGTCAAATAATGAAATTTTAGTCAAAGATAATAACAATAAAGAGACAATTATTAATGCAGAAAAAGTTGTAATTGCTACTGGTTCTCTTCCATTATCCCTACCAAATATTCAATTTGATGAAAAAGTGATTGTTTCATCAACTGGAGCGTTAAATTTAGAAAAAGTACCAAAAAAATGGTTGTTGTTGGCGGGGGCTATATTGGATTAGAAATGGGATCTGTTTGGTCTCGACTTGGAGCAGAAGTACATGTTGTTGAGTTTTTAGATCATATAACTCCAGGAATGGATAAAGAAATTGCACAGGAATTTATGAAAATTTTAAAAAAACAGGGTATTAACTTTCACTTAGAGCATAAAGTTGAGAATGTTCAAAAAAATAACAAAGGAGCAGTTGTTTCAACATCTGATAAGAGTGGAAATAAAAAAAATTTTGAATGTGACATTGTATTGATTTCTGTTGGAAGAAAACCAAATACCAATGGTTTAAATTTAGAAAAAATTGGTATTGAACTTGATGAAAAGAAGAGGGTTAAAACCAATGCAAGTTTTCAAACAAATTTAGAAAACATTTATGCGATTGGAGACGTTATATCAGGACCGATGCTCGCACACAAAGCAGAGGATGAAGGAATAGCTGTTGCAGAAAATATTGTAGGCCAATCTGGTCATGTAAATTATGATACTATACCTGGAGTTATTTATACAACGCCAGAAGTTGCATCGATTGGAAAAACCGAGGAACAACTTAAAGAAAAAAATATTCAATATAAGGTTGGTAAATTTTCATTTATGGCTAATTCCAGAGCAAAAGCTATAGATGATGCTGAAGGTTTTGTAAAAATTTTAGCAGACAAGACAACTGACAAGGTTTTAGGGGCTCATTTGATAGGTCCTCATGCTGGAGAATTAATTGCTGAAATCGGTATTGCAATGGAATTTGGCGCAAGTTCAGAAGATATTGCTAGAACTTGTCATGCTCACCCTACTTTTTCTGAAGCTGTCAAAGAAGCAGCACTATCTGTTGATAAGAGAGCAATACATTCTTAAGTATATTCCAGTATCTTTAAGTATATCTTAATATCCAAAAATGAAATTTCCGATTCTTATACCTAATATATTTAACTATCCATTTACCTATGAAAGTAATCTTAAATTACGAATTGGAGATTTTGTAGAAGTTCCTTTTGGTAAATCCAAATCAATTGGCGTGGTATGGAATGAATTTGAAAAAAAAAATAGTAAAGATTTTAAAATCAAAAAAATAATTAAGAAACTAGATATTCCAAGTTTGAAAAAAGACACATTGAAATTTTTAAATTGGTTTTCTAATTACAACATTGTGCCAAAAGGAATGGCTTTAAAGTTAGTATTATTAAGTGGTAAACCAGTAGGACTCTTAGAGGAAAAATTTTATCAAAATTTTGATTTAAAAATTAAAAAAAACTCAATTAAATTAACATCAGAGCAAAAAAAAGCTTTAGATGAAATAAATCTCTCAAATAAAAAATTTAATGTTCACGTTTTGCAAGGCACGACTGGGTCAGGTAAAACAATAGTTTATTTTGAAGCTTTAAAAAAAATATTAGAAAAAAACTTTCAAGGTTTGATTTTACTTCCTGAAATAGGTTTAACAAGTCAATTTGAAAATAAATTTATTGAATTCTTTGGTTTTAAGCCAGCAATCTGGCATTCAGGAATTACTAAAAAAAATAAAGAAATAATTTGGAGTGGAATAATTTCTAAAAAAATTAAAGTTGTAATCGGTGCAAGGTCATCTTTATTTTTACCCTTTAAAAATTTAGGACTAATTATCGTTGATGAAGAGCATGATCAATCATACAAACAAGATGAAGGGATAATTTATAATGCAAGAGATATGGCAATATCTAGAGCCTTGTTTGAAAATATTCCTGTAAATTTAATTACAGCAGTTCCATCAGTTGAAACTTATGAGAATATTAAAAAAAATAAATATAAGATTTCTAAACTAAAAAAAAGATTTCAAAATGCGTCATTACCGAATTACGAAATTATAAATATGAACAAAGTAAAACTTAAAAAACAATCTTGGCTATCTAATGAAGTTATCCAAAAAGTTAATTACCATTTAGAGAAAAAAAGTCAGGTTTTATTTTTTTTAAATAGAAGAGGATTTTCACCGAATGTTTTTTGTAAAAGGTGTTTAAATAAATTTTCTTGTCCTAATTGTTCAATAAATTTAGTTTATCATAGAAATAAGGATTACTTACTTTGTCATTATTGTGGATTTAAAACTTCTTTAAATAGAATTTGTGTAAAAGAGGGAAATTGTCAATTTATATTTAGTGGACCTGGGGTAGAAAGAATTTCGGAGGAAGTTAATAAAAATTTTCCATCAAAAAAAATTGAAATTTTTTCAAGTGATACAATGAATAAAAAAAGTTCACGAGAAAAACTTGAAAAAATAATAAATAACAAGATTGATATTTTGATTGGAACTCAACTAATTTCAAAAGGATTTCATTTTCCTAATTTAAATTGTATTGTTGTTGTTGATATTGATTTATCATCTCATGGACATGACTTAAGGATTGCAGAAAAAAATTTACAACTATATCATCAATTATCTGGAAGAGCAGGACGAACAGGTCAGCCTTCTACTGTTTATTTTCAAACTTACAACACTAACACAAAAATGATTTCTGATATTACAAACGAAGATCCTAATATATTTTTAGATAAAGAAATAGAAATTAGGAAACGAAACAATCTACCACCATTTCAAAGATTTATATCTCTAATTTTAACTGGAGAAAATGAAAATAAATTAGAGAAAGAAGCTATACGTTTTAAAGGTTTTATTGAAAATAAGATTAATGGAAAAATTTTGGGCCCAGTGAGTGCACCAATTTTTAGATTGAAGAAAAAATTTCGTATAAGATTATTGATTAGAGGACCAAAAACTCTAAAATTACAAAATGCATTAGCTATAATTATTCCAAAATTTAAATTCCTGTCTGGAATAAAACTTTCAGTTGATGTTGATCCAATAAGCTTCAATTAAAGCGTAAAAAAAACAATTTTTAGCTAATGTGTTACTTGAAGACTATAATTGCATATGTTAATTAAATCGTGATTTTAAAAATTAATCATAGACATTTAAAGGTAATAAATTGAGCAAAAATAAGGAATTTTCTGACACATCTGCTAACAGATATTCTTTAGCTTTATATGAGCTTGCAGCTGAATCTAATGTGATTAACAAAATTGAAGAAAATTCGAACAGTTTTTTAATACTAATATCGAACAGTAAAGACTTTAAAGATTTGATTAAAAATCCTACACTAAGTCAAGAAATTTTAAAAAAAATTATGAATAAAATATCTGAAGAGTTTAATTTAGAAATTTTGTTCAAAAATTTTTTAAATTTTTTAATTCTAAAAAGAAGATTTTTTTATATTAAGCAAATACTAATTAGTTTTAATGAAATTTGTTCTGAAAAAAAAGGAGAGTTAAAAGCAGAAATCAAATCGGCTAAAAATCTATCTCAGCAAGAAATCAATAAAATTACAGAAGAATTATCTAATACTTTTAAATCAAAAATAAAATTAAACTATAATCATGACAAAAGTTTAATTGGAGGTTTAGTTGTGCAAGTAGGAAGCACAATGATTGACACCTCTATAAAAAATAAATTACAACAAATTGAAAATAGAATGATAGAGGCATAACATGGAAATTAATCCTTCAGAGGTAACAAAAATTTTAAAAGAGCAAATTAAAAATTTTGGTGAAAAAGCTGAAATCTCCGAAGTTGGACAAGTTTTATCTGTAGGTGATGGTATAGCTCGTATTTATGGTTTAGATAATGTTCAAGCAGGAGAAATGGTTGAATTTTCCGATGGCTCTAAAGGCATGGCTTTAAATTTAGAGAGTGAAAATGTTGGAGTTGTAATTTTTGGAGATGATAGAAATATTAAAGAAGGTGATGTTGTTAAAAGAACAGGGAGTATAGTTGATACCCCAGTTGGTAAAGAATTATTAGGGAGAGTTGTTGACGGATTAGGTAATCCTATAGATGGAAAAGGTGTTTTAGATAAGGGAATTAAAAAAAGTAGGGTAGAAGTAAAAGCTCCGGGGATAATCCCAAGACAATCCGTAAGTGAGCCAATGCAGACAGGTTTAAAATCGATTGACAGTTTAGTGCCAATTGGAAGAGGACAAAGGGAATTAATCATCGGTGACAGACAGACTGGTAAAACAGCAGTTGCAATAGATGCAATCATAAATCAAAAAAAAATTAATGAGAGTGGAGATGAGAAACAAAAACTTTATTGCATATATGTAGCTGTTGGACAAAAAAGATCAACTGTTAGACAAATTCAAAAAACACTGGAAGAGGCTGGCGCGATGGAATACACAACTATAGTTGCAGCAACAGCATCTGACTCAGCTCCATTACAGTTTTTAGCGCCATATACTGGATGTGCAATGGGTGAATATTTTAGGGATAACGGAATGCATGCTTTAATTATTTATGATGATTTATCAAAACAAGCAGTGGCTTATAGACAAATGTCATTGATACTTAGAAGACCTCCAGGAAGAGAAGCATATCCAGGTGATGTTTTTTATCTTCATAGTAGATTGCTTGAGAGAGCAGCTAAATTAAGTGATGAACATGGAGGAGGTTCTTTAACAGCTCTTCCAATAATTGAAACACAAGGTGGGGACGTATCTGCTTATATTCCTACAAATGTTATTTCAATCACTGATGGACAGATTTTTTTAGAAACTGAGTTATTTAATCAGGGTATTAGACCTGCAATTAATGTTGGATTATCAGTATCTCGAGTTGGATCCGCCGCTCAAACAAAAGCTATGAAAAAAGTTTCAGGTTCTATGAAACTTGAATTAGCTCAATATAGAGAGATGGCTGCATTTGCCCAATTTGGTTCTGACTTAGACGCTTCAACACAACAGCTTTTAAATAGAGGATCAAAATTGACAGAACTTCTCAAACAAAAACAATACACCCCAATGACAGTTGCAGAGCAAGTAATTTCAGTTTTTTGTGGTGTAAAAGGATATTTAGATGATATTGATTTAAAAGATATTTCAGATTTTGAGAGCAAAATTATTGAAAGATGTAAATCTGATAAACCAGAAATAATAGACTCTATTTTAAGTTCGGGTAAACTTGAGGAAAATTCTGAAAAAATTTTAGTAGAGGTAATAACTAATTTAAAAAAAAATTTTAAATCTTGATAAATTTATGGCTAGTTTAGATGACTTAAAAAAAAGGATTACGAGTGTTAAATCTACACAAAAAATCACAAAAGCTATGAAAATGGTAGCTGCTGCTAAATTAAAAAGAGCTCAAGAGAGCGCTGAAAAAGGAAGGCCATATTCTCAAAAAATGAACAATGTTATCTTAAATTTATCTCACGGAATATCAGATAAAGAGAATGCCCCAAAATTAATGTCGGGTACTGGAAAAGATAAGATACACCTTTGTGTTGTTTTGACATCTGATAGAGGGTTGTGTGGTGGTTTTAATGCAAACATTATAAAAAAAGCAAAAAGTTTTTTTGTAAAATTAGATCAAGAAGGCAAAGAGCTCAAAATAATTACAGTTGGATCTAAAGGCAATGACCAACTGAAACGACTTTATGGGGATAAGATAATTGAAAATATTTCTTTCAAAAGTTCAAAAAATGCTAATTATTTTGATGCTGAAAAAGTTGGTAAAATTATAATTGAAAAATTTGAAAAGAATGAATTTGACGTATGTACAATTTTTTATAATCAATTTAAAAATGTGATTACCCAAATACCTCAAGCACAACAAGTAATTCCTTTGAGTACAAGTGATAATGATGAAAGTAAATCTGATCAGACTTATGAATTTGAGCCTGATGAAGATGAAATATTAAATATTTTGTTGCCTAAAAATATCTCAACACAAATTTTTAAGGCAATGTTAGAGAATTCAGCTAGCGAACAAGGAGCAAGAATGAGTGCAATGGATAATGCCACTAGAAACGCAGGTG
>MDTE01031437.1_pt1 | contig 15173 bp, 27 predicted proteins | sample 811231 | NCBI WGS metagenome assembly MDTE01 (sample SAMN05326651, study PRJNA326480) | marine metagenome | isolation source: seawater | place: Indian Ocean: Red Sea | collected 2010 | reverse complement strand
TATGCTCCATATAATGCCCAAATAACCGTTAGGATTTGTGGTGAATCTTCAAATACAATGGCTGATTACGCAAGAGTATATGAATATACTAATGACCCATTTACTGTTTCTGGAGGTAGTAATACATATGTTCGATATGACATTCAACCTACTGGGAATCAAATTGGGAATAACGTTTTAACATTTGGTACTGGATACACAATTGGGATAAAAACTTATCTCAACACGTATTGGACAGGTCATTATTTTGGCGGTACGAATTATACCCAAACTCAGGCTCATACTTTATCAAGTGGTTCAACTTGGGACATCTACTGGAACTCTAGCAGTATGAGTTCTAGGATTGCAGGATGGACAGGGAACACAAATAACGGAACAAGTTATACACAAGGGAATCTATTCATGCTTGGTATTGAGGAGGTTTAATGCCTAGACAACCTAACAATACAATAGCAGTTGGGATGTGGAATGTAACTCGTCCCAATCAGCAAAGAAACGCTCATTATGGTGAAAGGTGGCCTATGATGCCACCTAATTATGCAACAGGTTACGTTTCACGAACAAGTTATTTAACTAGCGGAGATGCTAACCCTGCTTCCACAGGAATTGGTACTTGGGGTGGGCATTATGTTAATGCCTATTATTATCAGGCTATAAGTATGAGATGTACTAGCCATGATTGGGAATTGCTTGGATGGGGAGGGGCAAATTCAAGTAGCACACAGGGATTGGTTTACTATGATTTCAAAGTGTGGGAAGGTCAGTATGTGAATGACCCTAGCAAAGAAATTTCTACTTATGCCTCTGCTCAAGCAATGTGGATACCAAACAATGGAAGTCCTTCAGGACAGTCAATGATGTGGGCGAATGGGTGGTTTAATTCATTAGGAAAACTGACACAGAACACTTGGTATACATTAGGGATGGCTTACACCCAAACCTCTACTCAGTCTTATCATGGTTTCCCTACCTTTTATCTGAATGGGTCAGGTTATGGAAATTATTTATCATCTACTTCCATGACATCTTCTGCCAGTAATGCGGCAGGAACAACAACTATAACTTCAGATTGGGAATGGGCAAGCACTCTGGGGCTTAATACGTCTTCGGGATGGTTTCTTGCAGATATGGGTACGACAAGTTTATATAATGGACAATTTATGACTTGTCAGGTGAGGGTCTTTTAATGCCTAGCTATAGAATCCCAAATCAATCAGCCTATCCACTTCCTCAGAATGCGAGTTGGTGGAAAGGTAACGCTAATGGCAAATGGAAAATGAATGACATGCACAGGGCAAGGGCAGGAGATGAATGGCCTCCTACAACTATTCCCCCACCTAATTATGCTGATGGATATTTTCATAGATATATAAATCAAGGTCACCATTATTCCCCCAATTGGTTAACCTATAACGATACTTGGGTGAATCAGACTAACTTAAGAAATCAGCACTCAATAGTTAGCGGATGGTTCAATGCGGTTAGATTTAGATGTACGACCCATGATTGGACATTGCAAGGGATTCAGCATGGCAATAAAACCAGTAGTGGGTCTCAGACTTTATATTACAGAATTGGAGTTTGGGAAGGAAATGATGTAAACATTCTTACTGGATCAGGATTAATGGAAGATACAGGAAGTGTCTCCCATGTAATGAATGGACAGGGTTGGCCTTATAATAGTTCGGACTTTCTTCTAACTGGTGCTGGTGGTGCTACAGATGGCACAGCAGTTCTTACTCAAAATACTTGGTATACGGTAGCCATTTTGTACGAACAAAGTTGGAGCGGTACATATTGTGCTTATTCTTATAGCGGAGATACTGGAGGTTATTATTATCCTGGAACGCAACAGTATGGAACAGGGACTTTAACTGCTACTAACGCAGGAGGAACCACTACTCTTTATCCATACTTTGAAATGGACGCTTACGGCACTTATGGACAAGGAAATGGTTGGCCTACTTTAAGCGGTAATTGGCAGTCAAGTGGTACGTCAGGGCCAATTTCTTCAATCAAGATTAAAGTCTGGCAATAAGGAGAAATCATGGCAATAATTGTTACTAAAATGTTAGATGTAATGACTGAAGATGGGTATATGACTCAAGAGTATCCTGAGTTTTGCATTATTAAATCACACTTTTGTTATGACCAAGATGACGGCACATTTGCCACAATCGGACTTGGTGGTGGAACAGAGATTACCAAGGCTCAGTTACATACAAGAGCATTGGAAATTCATGCAAAAGTACCGTTCCTAATTTCATCAGACCCTGATCTTCCAAACCCACTTAGAGAAAGAACAACCGCAGAAGTTGAAACAATGGTTGACGATTGGTGTGAAGAAAAGAATGTATCTTAAAGTATAATACGCTTAAAGAGAGAGGTTCGTTATGAATTGGATTGGAAAGATAAGACCCCAAATCTTCCTTGCGTTAGTTTCACTTGCAATCATTGCAGTTCTGGGAATTCAAAAAGAATTAACTGAAATTACAGTTGGATGTATTGCAGGTATTATTGCGTTAGCAAAAGACGTTTTGCAAAGCGATTCTGGTAATGGTGATGGAGGTGCAGGGTAAATTACTTGAAGGAGAATAGGGTAAATGACCCTCTCAGATAAGCAAGCGGAAAGGATTTTTAGCAAGATAGAAGAAATAGAAAACACAATAAAGACAATAAAAATAAATGATTTACATCACATAAATATAAAACTAAGACGATTGGAGGATAATCAAAAATGGATTAGGAGTTTACTGCTAGGAACCATATTGGTAATAGTAGCTTCAGCCGTTGGAATTATAATTAGTAATGTTTGATGTCTTTTCCCCTAAAGTTTTAATGTCACTTATGCGATTAATAAGAATTTGTCGTGATACTGAAAGTATGGAGAGATTTACTAGCGAGGAACAAAGCAAAGTGATGAAAGCATCATGGGAATTAGTAAGAGTTATAAGAGGAGAGAAGAGATGAGTGACCAAGACAATATAGAACTAACAGGTGATGATATTAATAAATTGTTTGAAATTAATCCTCTTGCAAAAGAACAGATAATGAGGATATGTGCAGAAAGGAGGGTTAAGGAACTTGAAGACGAAATTAATCGAGAACGAAAAAACGGTTTCCACGTTGTCCAAGAGCTTGAGACAGGGGGCGAGGATTGAAGCCTTCTATGACCCTGAGAGAGGGCTTTCTGTGGATGTTAACGGTGAAGAGGTTCTTACCGTAAAAGAGTTTCATATGTTTCTTAGTTCATCTGATGGACAAGTAAAAATTCGTTGTCATGAAAAACATGGTGATATAGATGAGTGGCACGATATTCATGTATCTAATATACATGTTTATAGTGCCATTTCTAGAGGAGAGTCATAATGCCATCTAGTTCAGCAATTAGTGCAGGAGATACTGTATTAGCAACTCAATATAATGACTTAAGGACTGATGCGTTACATTCTCATGTTAGTGGGAAACTAACCTCAGTTTATACAACTTCAGAGTTAAGTCTTTCTTCATCAGGGGGATCAGTGGATGTTCAGTTTGATGGAGAAGTTGTAGATGAAGGAACTCTTGTTGATATAGCAACAACATCAGGTACTCCTCCAACTAATTCCAAGATAGCAATTTCTACAGCAGGAACTTATCTGATTAACGTAGTTAGTGGTGAGGTAGCGGCAAATCCAACTACTGAGTCTGTTACTTTAGAGGTTTATAAAGATAATTCCCTACATAGTGCAGGTAATACTGGCTTGTATGGATATACGTTAAGATTTCAAGGAGATTCGGGAGCTGCTTCAGATGTAGGTGCTTCAGCTAGATTATGGGTTCCTGCTAGTGAGTGGTATGACGGTGTTGCTCCACCTTCCGCTTTAAGTTACGAAAATACTGGTGGTACTATTTATCAGTATCGTGACTTTGACCCTAACGCAGTTGAAGACCTTCAATATAACCTTAGATTTCCTTTATGGTCTGGGAATGTTCCTTCTGTAAGTTCTTATTTAACAGCGGCTCTTTACTGGACAGGTAGTGATACAACTTCTGGAAATGTAAGATGGGGAATGGGAGCAACTGCGGTTAATGTAGGAAGCACAGTAGGAGCGTATCCTGCAACATCTCCTTCTAACGGAATAACTTCTGCAGGAGAAAAAAGCGACTCTAATGACACAGGTGGAGTTGCTGACATTAATATAGCAAGGATAGGAGATGAGTTAACATCAGGTGGTTCTACCTATAACGGTATTCCATTCCAAGTTGCCATGTCTTCAACAAGGCTTTGTTTTGTAAAGCTATATAGAAACTCAACTGATCCTGATGATACGTATAACAATAATGCTCGTTTCATAGGTGCTGAATTTGAGTTTAGAAACAATATTGAGCATCAACATGCAAACAGGTTACAGGATTCCTTTGTTTACAATCATACTAGTGGGACTACTTACTTTCACTTTAAGGTAAACGCTACATCTTCAGATGCGGTTAATATAGGAAGAATACGTTGTGATGTGACAATGCTTGAGGATTCTTAGACAAAAAAAAGCCCTCTTAATTGAGGGCTTTTAATTTATGATTTTATTTAATTAAATAAAACGTGTGGATTTACTTGTTTAGGTGGTTCTTTTCTTACTGTTCTCGCTTTACCAATTGTAATTCCTCTGCCACCTGATGTTGGGTTACTAAGTATTGAATGTGACTTCTTTACCTTTATATACGCGTCTTCAGAGTTATAGTGAACTTTTCTTTTAAAACAAAACAAGCAAACCCCATTAGATGTTTCTCCATTTGGGGATTCCACTATAAAGTAACATGCATGTTCCCCTATAGGTTTAAACTCTAAAGTGCCATTCTTATATTCTGAGGTTATGCGTTTTATAGTTGTTTCTGCATACCCTGAGTAATGGCTAATCTCTTGTACAGTAAATCTTTTATTTCGTGCAGTTAATATAGACATGCGATAGTCTATATTAAATTCTTGGTATCTATTCTTTCTTTTCAACTCTCTCTGTTACCCTAACTGAACTATACTTTGAACCTTCCTGATAGACCTCTTCCAACTGCATGGGAGTAAGGATTTGGAATAATTTATTTTTATCCCAACGACCCCCACTTTTCCCCATTACAACTGTAGCAGTAAGATTGTTTACCTCTAACCGATTTGTATTATTAGATTCACAATAAGTTAAAAGAGTTTGATCTATTTCTTTCTTTCTATCCTTTAACTCTTTTTCCCAATTTTTAATTTTATTTCTTTCTTTAATAAGTGCCTTAATTGTTTCATCGTTAGTTTCCATATTTAACACCATTCCAATTTTGTGCTTGAAAGTTGTATTAGGTGACGATTATTACATCTATAAACATAAAACGTAGTTATCCCAATAACAGTTGTAACCAGTGAATTACTGCTACTCCTTTGTGCCTGCATATCTCCACCACAATGAGGACAAGAGGGAACGAGAATATTAACCATCCTATCGGAGCTACTTTTATCATCTTTTACCGTAACCTTTAATGTGGTTTTTATTAAATCAGCATTAGAGCCAACGTATCTAACAAAGTGTACGTTTCCTTTCCATATGTCATTAGTGTAGACTCGTATATCTTTTCTTTTCCTGTTCCAGTCAGCCCATCCACAATGGATGCATTTTACATATTCTTCTTGATATAAATTGTTGCCACACTTGGGACAAGGTTCCTTTAAGACCATTCTTCATTCTTTAGCAAAACAACATTTCCAACTATTAGTTGTTGTGCAAGTCGAGATGCAATTTCATTTGGCTCATAACCTTTTATTAACCCTTCTTCATTGCATAACATTACATCCCACTCAGGTTTTTCAGATACTTGATCGAAAAAGATAGGCACGTTTTCTATTAACCCACCTACAAATCCTTGCAACTCCTTTAAAGTAAACTCAGTTCCATTATTAGGATTCACTTTTTTTATTGTTCCTGTTGTATCAACTATGTACCCCATTACTGAATCTCTCTCCTTCAATAAATGTTCTAATTTTATTTACAGTTGTTTTTCCAAAACCATCTAATTCTTCTATCTCTTTATCAGTAGCCATAACGAGAGAATGTAAAGATGGGTATTCATTAGCAAGCACTCCTGCACGTTTAATACCAATTCCCATTCTTTCGTACATTTCCATCAGGGGATTATCTAATAATCTCCAATCTATATACTTGTGTCTTTTCTTATAAAATACTTCCTCAGTATGTTCTTCTTTTCTCCAAAACCTTAATATAGAAAGAAGTGTTGCCACCAAATGATTAGTGTCCTGTACTTCTCTTATTCTTCCACCACTTGCTTCAAACCTTGTAAAGATTGAGTTCAGATAATGGAATGAGAATGGAGATTCCCCCCACCTCCCCCCTCTTACCTTTTCTTGGACTTTACCAGTTTCAAAATCTACCTTAGTGTGAGAGCCAATTAAAAACAGATATGGCACATCAAACTCTTCAGTCATACGTGGCAATTGAGTCATGAGCCTTCCATCTCTAAGGCTAGATAAAAGGTCACTAGGAGTTTTCTTTAATTCAACTCCTACTCTGACTTGCTCTATTTTCCCTTGTTTCTTTAGTCTCCCTATAAACATAAGATCAGAAGTATCAAGAGGAGAAACAATTACTCTTGTATGTTTCTCCAAATGAAACTTTAAGTTCTTATCCATAGTAGCTTGGTTAGCGTCAAGTATTATCATGAGGACATTTTTCTCCTAGTCATACCGAACCCAAACTTTATTCCATTGTATTGTCCTGTACATGTTTTAGAGCAAAAGTTAATATGTGGATTTTTTCTCCACCCTCTTTTTGTATACGCTCTTCTAGACGCAGTTAAAAAGGAATCAGTAACAGTGGTTTCTTTTCCACAGTTAGTACACTTGAAACTAATATAATTAAGAGTCTTAGAGCATTCCCTGCAAAGTTTTCCCCCTTCAGTCTTTTTACTAATGTTAGGTCTTGCTTTGCCACACTTTTTACAGTAAGCGATAAAACGTTTGCGATTTTCCCTATAGATCGTATTAAGCCCTTCTGAGGGATTAATATATTGAGGAAGTTCTGACATAAGAATTATTTGTCTAACTCTTTCTCTTGTTAGGCTTATCCCATATTTTTCCAATAAAGTGTCAGCTATTTTCTGTAAAGTAATTTCTTGTTGCTTCTCAACAATCTCTAATATTAGTTTCCAGTTTGTTTTAGTTCTCAGGTCAATTTCTTTAGGCATTCTTCCATATGGCATATCAGACCCCTATAGCGTTTAAGACTGCATCAAATGAAGGGTTGTCCACTTCTTCTCCAATCTTTTCTACATTAATTCTGCATTTCTCTATAACAGCAAAACGATCTTTAGTCTCAGGTGAATATTTAAGTTGAATTTGTAAATCTACCCATTGTGGCAATTGGTTATTACCTGAGTATTCTGTTCTCTGAGTTTTCTCACCTTTAGCGTTATAAACATTTTGACCATGATGAGTAATCACACAATTAAGATTAGAATTTCTAATTGCATCTAGAGAACTCTTCATAGCTTTATTCGCATAACGATAATCAAAGGGAAATAAATCTCGACCTTGTGCTTTACGTTTCCTGTTAATCTCTTCCATCTCAACTTCTTGCATCATGTGATTCCAAGTAGTTCCTGTATCAATAACAAGAGTTCCATTGTTATCACCTTCTGCCACAACATCCTCAATAACTTGTTTCATATAACGATAAATTTTTACTTCATCTACTAAACTTCTTACCAAGGGAATGTCATTAGTGCCTAATGCACTTCTGATAATTTCATCTATCTTTACGTCATCAGGTTTAATAAGTTCATTCTGAAGGGCATTCTGTAAACTCCAGTATGCTCCTTCGGGTTCTAGACTAAGAAAGTAAATAGGCTTTGGAGCCGTTAAAGCAAAATAACTTTTACCAACTCCTGTACCTGCCCATACACTCATTACAATCCTTCTTCTGTTCTCTAAATAAGATGATAAATCTTCAAAGTTATTCACTACTCTCTCCTACATACGCTTTTGGTGAAACCCAAATATCCATCTTTCCTAAAGACTTCCTAAGTGGGTTAATAAATATTTTTATACAATTAGGACACACAGGTGCTTTGTCTGTGTAGTAGGCAAGATGGGGAAGAAAGGTAATCATCTTGTCACACTTAATACATAAGTCTTGTATGTATTCATCTTGCCTAGGACTCATCACATACCTCTTTATACGCACATCCTCTACATAACCAAGTAAGAGGAGTTTTCATAGGTAATTCGTCCTGTGCATTCTTGACCTCAATATATTCTTTGTTGTCTAAGAATCTAGCCCAAAGGACTTCTAATTCATACTCGTCCCAAGTTAATGTATATGATCTAAGTCTAGGTATTGGGTTAAGGAAACAAACAACAAAGTTCATTTGTGTTCTACCACGCATGTGAGTGTAAGCACCTGCTTGATCAACCCAATAAAATTTATCTGTAAATAATTGTTCTGCAGTTTGAGGTTCTTTTCCCCAAGTTAATTTACATTCGTAATCTATTTCTTCTCCTGCAAAATCTATGTGTCCAACAATGCCATCTTTTTCTACTGAAAGTTCTTGTGTGGACTCAGGTATTAATAAAGAGAAAAAAGATTTCTCCATTGCTCTACCCATAGTAAAACGATATAGAGTTTGTTCTTCCCATACAGGTTTATGGAGACGCGAAAGTGCGGTTTGTCTTAAACATAAAGTGAGATCAGATACGTGCATACCTGTTCGTGGTTCTGTTTCATAAGTTTTGACAAGACGATCTTGCCATTTGTTTTCTTCTAGAGTTTCTCTTGTGGCTTTCAAATCTCTCTCCAAATTTGAAGGGAAGTAAGGAATTTTCATCCTCTTGTTGCAATATCGTCTTGACTATAATGAAGAGTGGGAGTTAGTCCACAGTTTTCTTATACAGTCTTAAAGAAATTACGGGAGGTAGAACTGTGTACCACTCTACAGTTGCAATCATATATTCGGACAAGTCACGAATACTTCCCAAGATTCTTTTTTAACTTAGAGCAATATGACGCTCGTCTACTCTAGTTATAATTCCTGCTCGTACTGCTCGATCAATAGTGTCTTTCTGAGATACAAGTTCTATAACTTCATCTTTGTACTCTTCTTCAAACTCTATTGCTTTTGTAGCAATATCTCTTGTTCTCATATTGTCATCAGGATTTGCAGACAATATTGCCCTTAAAAGATCATGGGCATCTGATATTAAACTTTCGTCCACAACACTTCCACCTTGCTCTCCTAACGGTGGTGATACAGGATATAGAACAGGTCTACCTGCTTCTCCTGTTCGTGGATTATTTTCTGTGTGGGATTTCCAGTGACAAGTAGCACCTTTAATTGGAGTAATTGCCCCACCTGTTAAACTAACTCCTGCATGATCTCTCAAAGCAAACATGAGTCTTACAGCTCTAGTATTTTTATTAGGCTGTTGTCCAACAACACTTTGACCATCTTCTGAAACCTGATAAGTTTCAGCATTTCCACCCATTGAATACCATCCTCTTACAGGAGGTTCTAAATCAGGATCATACTCCATACCCCTTTTAGCGTATTCATATTCTTCGGGTCGAATCATAATAAATATCTGAGTATTGTAATCACCAGTTTGGTATTCAACCATTTCTACTGTACCGTCAAAATTATCCCATTGACCTGTTGGGAAATCTTCTAATGACGCACCCCAGTTAATTCCATTAGTAGTCATATCTTTTATATTCCTTCTATTGCACTTAAAATACCATTCGGTATTAAATTTTGTGTCCTACACCGTTGTAAAAATTGAGAAGCACCCGAATCGAGAATGATTGTAGGACAAACATCAGTCTCACTCCGAACACCTCTTCCTGCCATTTGGATTAAAGTGGCTAAAGTCTCATGGTCATAATACCTCCTGCTTTCTTCTAGTCTTTTTCTCATTACCTTTGAACCTAAATATGGATATGGAATCTTTGCAACAATTACTAACTCACATTCTTTATCAGGCAAGTCAACTGCCTTGTCAAAAGAAGGAGAAACTAAAACTGCAGGGGATTCAGCCCTTTTAAATTGCTCTAGCACTCTTACTCTATTTTTACTGTTATGTGTAAAAACAAAGTCCTTATGTTTAGTTCTTCTTTCAAAGTATTGAGCAATCTTATAGTTAACTGTGTGGATTAAAATCTTCTTGTCTAAATTCTGATTAATAATCCTATCAATCTCATCTACTATTACAGGTAGATTAATATCTATACTTTTAGCATTCATCATAGCTGTGGGTCGTAGAATAATTCTTCTATTCTCAGGTGGAAACGTATAAGGCAATCTATAGAACTTAAATTCCCTAGGTGCTATTCCAACCTTTCTAGCTAACTCCTGTCCTGATGGAATTGTTCCACTCATAATAATGTGTCGTGGAGCGTGATCAAATAAAACTTCTTTAGATTTACTTGTCACCCATACAGGCTTAAACTCAACTGCATTTCTATCACGTTCTACAACCCAATCTGATTTCATGGTTTTAATAATCTCAAAAGAATCTTTAACTGATTTTGCTCTCTTAGCTAAAGATATTTCATCCTTTGTCATATCTTTTGGAGATGCGTCATGAGTTTTACTATATAAATCTTCTATCGCATATCCTCTATCTTCACACCATCTTTGCCACTGAGGTACAGTTTCATAGTCAGGTAAAGGTAAGTTGTAAAGTCTACTCATTTGTCTATCGTAAAGATTGACACGAATAAACTGTTCTAACATGTCATCTAATATGTGTCCTTCATCACTTACGATTAAATCAAAATCTCCAAACCCTTTTGGGTTAAAGTTCAACATTGTTAAACCATAAGCGTAATTTGTAACTACAATTCTTTTCTCTCGAATGTTGTCTATCTGTTGGAAGTAAGCACATTCATGCCTGATGGGGCATTTAAATTTTTCCTTTCCATCTGTAATAACAGAACACTTAGCTTCATCAACATGCATTTCAAAGCAAGCACTATTAGAACATTCTGCATCAGCGTAAGGGTCATCTAAATGACAATGAAAATTATTTCTTCCTTTTACTGAAACAAAATCTTTATAAAGAGGAGTTACGTTCTCCTCATATTGTTGTTGCTCTAATTTAGTTGCACAAAGAACAAGCACTCTTAAATCAGGATTGAGTGCTGAAAGCATTAATACTAATCCAGTTTTACCTGTTCCTGTGGGGGCTTCAACAACCTTAACTTTTTCTTCATCTCTCTTATATAACCATTTATCACTCTCTATCCATTCAAGTGCATTAATTTGTCCACTTCTTAAAGAGTCATAAGGTAATCCATAATCTTTAGGATTCATAAAACTTTTCAGCGTCCTTTATAGTTTTACTTATAGCCTTATTAGCTTTTAACTTTTCTAGTATCGGTTTAAATCTGTTGTACTCAAATAGTTCATCAACATATAGTTTTGCTAGGAAGGGTTGAGATATTCTCATTTCCAATACAGGGTCTAAGAATGCTGTAACTCTGCGGTTAATTTCATTCCAATCTTGTCTACTCTCAGAAGATAAAATTGTTAAACCTTTTGTTAATAACTGTATTGCTCCTAACGCACTCTCTAACATTGCAGATTTCTGTGCTTCTGCCATGATTTGTTTTTCTAATAAAAGATAATGAGTGATTTGTTCATCATTATTATTTAAGTGCCTTTGAACATCTTGTACACAACGAAATACTGCCAACCTAACAAAATCTGATCTTGTCTTAATTGGCAATCCTTTTCCTTTAGCATCTTGAATTAATTCATCTACCATTCTTCCTAATTGAGGATCAATCCTAGATTGGATAACATCAGATTCACCTTTGTCATTTGCAGGTCTTAAATTAAATTCCCATTCTTCAACATCCTCTTTAGGTAAATCTTCAATGTTTGCATCCCAATTAATTTCACTTGCCATTCTTATATACCTCTCTCTAACCTTCTTCTTATTTCTGATTCATCTCTAATTTGACCTGATTCGACATACCACCTACCACCATAATTAACTCCTTTATATCTTCCTGATCTTATTGACCTTAAAAGACTTTGAGGAGATTCGTTTAATCTATCTGATGCTTCTGATAAGTTATAGAAATTAGATAGAATAGATTGAACTTCTGATTCGACTTCTGCAATGCGAGATTCAATCTCTTTTTTCTGATCTTTTAAAACAAATATTTCTTCAGATAAATCTTGTACAATTTTTATCCCTTCTATCCCTACATCAAAGTTTGACATTTTAATTTATATATTCCTTTATGGGTTTCTTGTATGTTGTATACAGGGTGGCAGGATTAATAGGTCTGCCACCTATGTTATATTTATAATATATAGATTAATAAGCCATCTCAGGAATGTTTAATGAAAACCAATGCTTTCGGTTAAGTTCATCACGAACTACCGCTGTGTGTTTTCCATCTTCTGTATTGATGTGTGTAATCTTGTGAGATTTAAAATCTTCAAATCTGGCATTACAATCACTGCAATTATCTACAACAGATAATTCAATAATCTCTTTCCCTTCAACTTCCATTCTTAATTCTCCTGTTGTTGGGGGAAGTCCATTTTGTTTCCGAATTCTAGATACTTGTCTAGTAAGATTTAATTCATTAATCCAACGACTCATAGTTGAAGGTGATATCCCTAAAGCATCACTTGCTTGTTTCTGTTCGCCCCTAGATTGAATTAGGGCATCAAGGATTAGAGTATCTATCTCTTTTCCAAACTTATATTCCATCATATACATGGTGGAAGTTTTTCTAATTATTTTTTGCAAAATATTCAACTCCTTTTGTTGTGGCTACTCTTCCCCTAGGTGTTCTTTCTATTAAATCCATTTCTATTAAATGAGGTTCATAGATTGATTCAATAGCTTTTTCATCTATATTAGTTTGAAGTGAAAGTGCTTTTAGTCCTACTGGATTAAGATCAAATTTATAAATTAAAGTATCTAGAATTTCAAAGTCGTTAGATGTTAATCCATTTTCATCTATATCTAGATTTCTTAATGTTGTTCTAACAATAGGTTCGTTAATTAGAATTGTATGAGAAACAGTTGCAGTGTCTCTGCATCTTTCTAGTAAACGATTAGCTGTACGAGGATTTCTTCTTGAGGAAAGGGAAAGGTGGTCGAGAGCTGTATCTGAAATATCTAATTGCATCTTATGGGCATTTATATAAATGATCTTTTTGATCTCTTCATATGAATATCTTGTAAGTTGCACAATAAATCCAAATCTTTCTCTAAAAGGTGGAGCGAGTAAACCTAGATCAGTTGTTGCTCCAATAAGTGTGAATGGGCGTAGATTAATTCTTCCACCCCATCCCATAGGATTGTCGATTGTGTAATCAGTCATAGCTGTATATAAAGTTTCTTGAAGTTTCTTAGGAAGTGCATGAATTTCATCTATAAACATAAATTCATGTTCATGGATTTCTAATAAGGCATCATAAATGATATTGTGAGATTCAATTACAGGTGCAAGAAAGTGATGACACGAACTGTCAAATTCATTAGCAATTATATTTGCTAAAGTTGTTTTTCCTAAACCACTTGCTCCATGTAAAAGAATATGGGGAAAAGGTTCATTACGCATTTTAGATGCGTTTAATGAAACCTTAATTGATTTCTTAATTTTGTCTTGTCCAATATATTCGGTTAAATTGTCAGGTTGTAACATAATTTTTTTCCATCTCAATGGGTGGACTATTATTGTCTCATATAGGGTTTCAGAATAAAACCCTTTTTGGACTGAATTTTCTAATAATTTTTTTTCATGAATTATAATTCACTGGTGGGGAACGAGATTAAGAACAGTTGGGAGACTACCCCCAAGAAATAGTGAGCCACACTAAATCTTCTTTTGCACAATTTACATGCAGAGTCCTTTTCGGAGTCTTCCTTATCTCTTTTTAGTTAAGACTCAATGCTACCCCACGCTTGAATTTAGTTAAGAACTAGCTTTTGCTTTTAGCTGAATCTTTTCCTTCTTCAGCTTTATTGCGAATAACTATTCTTTTCTTGAGAACTATTTTTCTCTGATCATCTACAGCGTCAACTGTAAAGTCACCGGAATCGAGTTTTCGTATAACAAAACCTTCTACGAATTCATCTTCCGATAAACCTTCAATTGAAGTTAAAGCTGTTGCTAAAGATAGAGTGTAGCTTTTCTCTTTTTCAGATTGTGCTTCCTCTGCTTCTCTAACCATATCCCCAACTAACATAGAATGCAGTCGAGTTCCTGCTTTAGCTACTCGACCTTCTCCAAAGGGAATATCTTGATCTTTGAATGATTCTTTAATAGATGGCATTCACTTCTCTCTCTTTAAATTCACTTAGTTGATAAACAATAGACCGTCTTGAGGTGGCTAATCTCTTAACTGTTTATTTATTAGATTCCTCTTAATCTCCATAGCAATGAAATTGCTCTTTCTTTATTACCTAAAACTTTATTCAGTCCTTCCCATTCACCTGCTAAAATAAACATAAAGTTCATTGAAAGGTCTGAGTTGTTTTTAATCTTTCTTTCTATAGTTTCAATTCTTTCTTGAATTTCATTTAAGGTCATCATGGAATCCACTACATTGTCATAAATCCTGTCGTTTCCCTCATGACTCATTTTCTTTTACCTCTAAATTAGTGAAGATACGGTGTTCATAAACTGATTCACATGTTAAACATGTGTAAATTGTTATTTTTATTTCGTGTTGAGGTGAATCATCAGCAGGTAAATATCTTTGTAATTCCACTGAATTGTTATGCCAATTATGTTTAAATTCTCCATACTTAGATTCTTTACAATCAAGAATGTTTTCACCCCTATGGATCAATTGACTACTTTCCACTTTCTGCTCCTTTTGCATATTCACTTTAAATTCCTCCTCCAGTTTCTAAAAGTACATTTGAACCTTTTGCCACTTGATTAGTAGCTAGATGTGCCTCGTCTGCTTTAGTAATAGGAATCTTTACTTTAGGGATTACGTCATTTAATCCTTCCATTTCTCTTTCAATTCTAGACAGTACAGTTCTTGCATATCTTTCTGAGTTATCAAATAAGTGTGTCTTAAAAAATGCTTTTGTTTGTTTGTCTGCATTACTTACGAATCCAATATGATCTTGAATTTCTTTTAAACTACAGACGCGTTTAACTCTT
>MDTE01151119.1_pt1 | contig 15175 bp, 15 predicted proteins | sample 811231 | NCBI WGS metagenome assembly MDTE01 (sample SAMN05326651, study PRJNA326480) | marine metagenome | isolation source: seawater | place: Indian Ocean: Red Sea | collected 2010 | reverse complement strand
GTTTAATGTAGCTCTCCGGAGTCTTAACTTCATCATCAGCGAGTGGTACTCGCCCCTGCACCGCTATAATATCAACGTCGTCATCGGCCGCAAACATTTCACAAAGCTCACAAAAATCTGGCACCTTAGCTGCCAGTGTTGACCCAGCATCCATCGGATTATGAACGTCGACGCCTTCTGGAACGAAATCATCCATCCTCTTAAAGCTCTCAGTGGAAAGCTGAGCAAGCTCTCCTCCCTCGTCACCCACAGCTTCGAGGGTCAACCCCACTGCGCCACCACTCGTTGTTACGATTGCCAGTTTATTGCCGCGCGGTAGTCGTTTCTGCCTAAAAGAAAGCGCAAAATCCACCATTTCATCAATCGACTTACAACGGGTAATACCATAGCGATGACACATAGCATTGAAAACGTCATCGTCGACCGCAACCGCACCTGTATGGGTCTTAGCCTGCTCCTTTCCAAGCTCGCTGCTACCGAGTTTCATTAAGATTACCGGTTTTTGTTTCTCAAAAGCCCGACGCGCTGCTTCCATAAACTCCTTAGGGCGGCGAACACTTTCTATCATGCCAACTATAATTTTAGTATCCGGATCATTTACCAAAAAATTGAGATAATCGGCACTATCGAGGCCAAATTCGTTGCCGCATGACATAGCATACGAAAAGCCAAGGCCTCTTTCAGCCGCCTGTGCAAACCAGTAGCCTAGCGTACCCCCCGAATGAAAAATTCCACCAACTTCTCCCTTAGGAAGGTTTCTTAATCGCGTCGTCGGATATAGTTGGATGTCCTGTGGCAAACAAAACAAACCCATACAATTAGGGCCGCACACCGAAATCCCCGAGTCCTCGATAATTTCTTTAAGCTCTTCTCCACGACCCTGGCCAATATTCTTGCGACCCTCGCCAAAGCTTGCAGAGAATATCGTGGCCGCCTTCAAACCGTTATCGATACCTTCACGGATCATTTCATTAACAAAACGCGCCGGTACGATAACCAGTGCGTGATCAATCGCTTCTGGTAAGGAGGCAAAGTTAGGATAAACCTTTTCACCCCACAGCTCTTCACGACGCGGATTGATCAAATAGGTGGGAACCGGGAAGCCTGATTCCTTCAGATTATTAAATAATACACGGGACCAACCATCACCGCCGGTTTCACTTGCGCCAACAATCGCTATCGATTTAGGTTTTAACAGAGGGTCTACATTACGAAACATTGTACAATCTCAATAAAAATTTATTAGTCGCTCCCGACCAGATTATCCTTTTGCAAAACGGCCAGGAGATCTGCCGTCCGCCACGCCATCGGGCCTTGGCAGCCCCTCTGGAGCATGACAGCCATCCCGGTAACGGCCAATGCCCTGACCTGTCGCAACGATACGACCAGTTTCATCTCTTGCTTCTGCCACCGACATGAACATGGTTTTTCCGCCACCGGTTTTTTTTGATTCAATAGTCACACGGCTACCCTTTTTAACCGGAAGAATAAAATTAACATTTAGCGTCACAGTCGCTCCCGACCGATAGTTCTCTGGCACCGTGCAATAAATTGCTGCATGAGCGAGAGCTGTATCAATCGCTGTAGACATGCAACCACCATGCAGAACACCAGTCCCGTTCAGAACATTATCCTTAACATCAAATTCGATCACACACCTGTCTAACTCCCATTCTACAACGCGAATACCTATATTCGCAGCAAAGGCTGAGAAATTTTTCAATGTGGGACGTGGCGGGGGGATTTTAGTGATGTCAGCCTCGGTTTTACTCATCATTTATCCCCCTCACTCTCCATACTCCCGAAGGACTAAGCGCGCCAGCGCCATCTTTAGAATTTCAGTTGGCCCTTCCGTGACGATCATACTGCGTTGATCCCTAAAAAACTGTTCTATAGGCATATCTTTAGTTAATCCCATTCCTCCGTGAATCTGCATACATCTATCCGCCGCCTTGAACGACATTTCGTCGCCAAAATATTTACACATATAAGATTCCGCGCGTACATCCTCACCCTGGTCCGCGCGACACGCCGCATTATAAACCATAAGCTGGAGTTGATGCCGGTTTTGATACATGTCGACTAACATATTTTGTACGGTCTGGCGCGACGATAACTTGGCGCCAAAAGTTGAGCGTTGATTAGCATAACTTGCAGCCAGTTCTAGACACCGCGTTATAACTCCAACCCCACGGGCACCATGCCGCAGACGGCCTTCAGTTAGCCAACTTTGCGCGGCCCGCATGCCATCACCCTCTTCGCCAACACGCTGGGCCAGCGGGACCCGGACGTCCTCAAAAAGAATTTCCCAAGGTTTGTCCGCAATCATCAAGTCTTGCTGACGGAGTTTAGTGATGCCCGGTGTCTCCATTTCAACTAGAAACACGGTAAGCCCACCCCGCGAACCTTTTTCTTTATCAGTTACGGTTACAACCTGCGCAAAGTCTGCGTTTGACGCCCCAGTGATCCAACGCTTGTGCCCGTTAATAATATAATGATCACCATCTCGAACCGCCGTTGTACGAATACCGCCAGGATCACCTCCCGCTTCAGGCTCACTTTGACAAAAACAACTACTTTTTTCTCCCTTTATAACTGGGTAAAGAAACTGGTCCTTTTGTTCATCTTTAATCGTGTAAAGGATTGGGCTAACCCGCGGCCCAAAAATGGATGCATTTCGTGCAGGTATGGCTATAGTGCGCGCCATTTCTTCCCACATAACCGCTTTTGAGAGATGACCAAGCCCCAAACCGCCAAACTCTTCCGGGACGTCGAATAACCACAACCCAAGATCCTTAGCCTTTTCCTCTAGTGTTTCCTGTACACCTGGGAAAAATTCGGTTCCATCGTTGGTTTCTCGTTCAATCGGAATTAGTTCCTTGTCCACAAACCGCCGAAGATTGTCTTTCAGCATTTGCAATTCTTCCGGAAGATTGAAATCCATTCCTATAACCTCTCACTGCTTTTAATTATCTACCCTTATTTACGGTCAGGCAGTCACGTCTACGACAACACGCCCTTTAGTCTCGCCCTTTAAAATTTTACCAGCCAATTCGGGTAAATCTTCTAACGTCATTACCTCTGTCAAAGAATCAAGAGACTCAACAGAGAGATTACTTGCGATCCGCTCCCAAGCGGTTTTTCTTTTATCAGATGGACACATCACGGAATCTATTCCCAGTACTTTTATCCCACGCAGTAGAAACGGAATTACCGTTGTGTTTAGTTCCGCCCCCCCGGCAAGACCACAAGCCGCGACGGCACCCCCGTATTTGATTTGTGGTAAGATCGAGGCCAAGGTGTTCCCACCAACGGCGTCAACGGCTCCTGCCCAACGCTCAGAAATAAGTGGTCGTTCCGGAGCGGTTGCCAGCTCTTCACGAGGAATTATATCGCTAACCCCGATTGACTTTAAATGATTAGCCAATTGTGGTCGTCCCGTCGACGCATGAACCTCATAACCGCATTCTGCTAAAATACTAATCGCGACGCCCCCGACCCCGCCGTTACCCCCTGTGACAAGAATCGGACCACTGTCAGGCTTAACGCCATTTGCCTCCAGCTCCATAACAGCAAGCATCGCAGTGAATCCTGCCGTTCCGATGGCCATTGCCCTCCGTTCTGTCAAGCCCTCCGGTAAAGGCACCAGCCACTGGGATTTTACGCGAGCTTTCTGAGCAAATCCTCCCCAATGCTTTTCACCAACGCCCCAGCCTGTTAAGACAACTTTATCACCCACGTTATAAATGTCAGAATCAGAGGTTTCGACAGACCCCACGAGATCAATCCCAGGAACATGTGGATATTTCCTAACCAACCGACCGACGCCCTTCAGAATCATGCCATCCTTATAGTTCAGCGTTGAGTGCGAGACCAAGACGGTTACATCGCCCTCCGGAAGTTGGCCCTCTGTTAGGTGCTTGATCGACGCCAAGACGCCTTTTTCTTGTTCTTCAAGCACCAAGGCACGGAATTCATCCGCCATTTTATTTCTCCCTGTCAACTGGTGTCCCTGTTTGGGATCTTTATCTTTTCTAGACCTGAGTTGGCGAAGGGTCAATCGGCCCTCACAACATTGACAATAGACTTTCTAATCCCGATCATCAGTCAACACACAATTATACGGTCAGGAGGCAGAGGGATGGAATATCCTCTTTCCGAAGAACACCAAATTTTTCGTGAAACAATGAAACGATTTGTTGACGAAGAAATGATCCCCTTCGAAATGGAAACTTGCGGCGCAGATGGTGAACTAAAGCCCGAATGGAAAGAAAAATATCATGCCCGTGCGAAAGAGCTGGGCATATGGAAAATGGAGGTTCCAGAGGAATTCGATGGTGTGGGCGCAGATCTAATTTCGCTATGTATTGTATGGGAGCAACTGGGGAGAACAATCGCTGTCCCGACACGCGGATTGGGAGGTATTATGGGCCCACAGGTGCGCGCACCACTATACGAATTAAACGAAGAAATGAAGAAACTTTACCTCTATCCCGTGCTAAACGGGGAAAAAAAAGCATGTTTCGCGCAGAGCGAACCCGATGCAGGTGGCGACCCCAGCCGCATGCGAACCACAGCTGTTCTCGATGGTGACGAATACGTTATTAACGGAACGAAGCAGTGGATTACAGATGCGGGCAATGCTGACTTCGCACAACTATTAGCCGTTACCGACAAGGAGAAAGGATCCCGTGGTGGAATTTCGATGTTTCTCGTCGATATGAATAGCCCGGGTGTATCAATCACTGGCCAGTTTGACACGATGATGGGTGATAAACCTTACCAGATCCATTTTGATAATGTCCGGGTACCAATCGAAAAACGTATTGGGGAAGAAGGCCAAGGTTTTGCTCTTGGGCAACGATTTTTAGCCAATGGGCGCCTAAAACATGGTTCACGTGGAGTTGGAACTGCCCAGCGCTGTCTTGATATGATGTGTGAATATGCCAAGCAACGTGAAACATTTGGGGAGCCCTTAGCAAACCGACAGGCGGTGCAGTGGATGATCACTGACACATATGTCGAGCTGCAAGCTGCTAGGCTAATGGTCTACAATGTAGCCGATAGGGCAGCAGAGGGTAATGTCGACCGGACCGATGGTTTTATCCAGAAAATGTATGCTGATGAGCTAGGCTTCAAGGCTGCAGATCGTTGTCTGCAGGTACATGGAGGGATTGGCCTAACAACTGATCTACCGATTGAAAATTTCTGGCGGCAATCTCGTAGCTTCCGTATTACAGAAGGCCCAACAGAAATCATGAAGATGGTAATCGCCCGCAACGTGCTGCGGGAATATTGACAAAAATTATTAACAGGGGGACCTGGTATGACTAAGAAACCAACAGCCAAAAAAAGCGTCAAAGAGAAGACAGCGTCGAAATATAAATATAACAACGTGCTTGTCGAACAGCGCAAAGACGGCATCACCTTTCTAATATTAAACCGCCCGGAAAAACGTAATGCAATGAGCCCAGAGCTACATCACGAGATGGATGACGCATTGGAACGCTTGGCGGTAGATTCTAATACAAAAGTCCTAATACTGACCGGCGCTGGAAAGGCGTTCTGTGCAGGACAGGACCTCAAAACCTATTTCCGGGGATTATCGAATGATCCCGTTGCCCGTTCCCGGGCGGCAGCTGCCTCGGAAAGTTGGCGTTCGTACCGCCTAATCGGCTTTCCAAAACCAACAATTGCGATGGTCAATGGCTTTGTCTTTGGCGGAGGGCTTACGCCGATCGTTTCCTGCGACGTAGCAATCGCCTCGCACACCGCAAAGTTTGGTATTTCCGAGATAAACTGGGGCCATATTCCTGGCGGGCTTGTGGGCTGGAATGTCAATCAGGTAATGAGCTTTCGCGATGCGATGTGGTATTCGATTTCAGGCGATACGTTTAACGGTAAAGAAGCTGCCGCCATGAAGTTCGTAAATTTTTCTGTATCGCATGCGAAACTAAAATCTGAAACTCTTAAAATTGCCCGGAAGTTGTTGAAAAAGAACCCTTGGGCTATTCGATACACTAAAGAGGCTATCCGTTCGGTCCGCGACATGAACATGGAGCAGGCAGCGGATTACCTGCGGTGCAAGAGCGACGCGCTACAAAGAGTAGATAAGGAACAAGGTCGTCAGGAAGGTATGAGACAATTTCTCGACGAGAAGTCTTTTCGGCCAGGCGTCGGCACCTACAACAGAAAAAAATAAGGACAGGAATATGGCTAAAGCTCTCGACGAGCAGCAAGTCCAGCAATTTAAGGATGATGGCTTTCTTTTTCCTTATTCCCTGTACACTCAAGATGAAGCTGCAGCCCTTTGGAAAAAATTCAATACGTTGGAAGAGCAACTAGGCGAAGAACCGCAAAACCGTTTCAGGATTAAGGCGCAGTTACCATTTCCGTGGCTGTGCGATGTCGTCAGTAATGAAAGGCTGCTTGATGCACTCGAAGATCTAATTGGCCCTGACATCCTATGTTGGGGTGCGTCCTTTTTCACCAAAAAAGCCAATGACCCGCGCTTTATTTCCTGGCACACGGACAGCTTCGTATATAGATTTAAGCCCGCAGAGACGGTTACCGCTTGGTTGGGCTTTAACGACTCTACAATCGAATCTGGTTGCCTCCGATACATCCCTGGCTCGCACAAGCAAGAGTCGATACATGAAATCAAGCCCGACCCCAATAATCTCGCAGGATTAGGTCAAAACGTGATTGATGTTCCAGAAGAAAAGGCTGTATATGCGGAGTTAAAAGCCGGAGAGGTTGTATTTCATCACGAGAGTGTCGTTCACAGCTCAGGCCCAAACAGAGCCAACCACCCAAGAATCGGTTTCTCGATTCATTACGTAGCGCCACATGTAAAAGAAACACGTTTCGAAGGCGCTACAGCAATGTTATTGCGAGGCGAAGACAAATATGGATATTGGGGCGCAGACCCATTGCCAAGATACGACCTTGACCCTGTCTGTATAAATTCCATGACCGAGACCAGGGAAAAATTCATGTCAATTACCGCGCGGAAAATTGAAGCTGGCGGGAGAAGTTAGAACTTATATTAAAAAAACAAACTAGTCTCGATAAGAGGAGTCCACCCTGTCCATTTTTCGCATTAGCGCTGGCCACGCTGGATGTTCATCGGGATTATTATTATTTGGTCGCCAGCTTTGTTCGGCAGATTTACGTAAAACATTCTCAGGCGGGATCTCTAATTCGGCGCCACCTGCCATCGCTGCAACTTGAGCTCGACAAGCTTTTTCCAAATTATACATCAAATAAAAAGCTTCACCGGGGTTACGACCCAACGTTAACAGTCCATGATTTCGTAGGATCATAGCGTAGTGATTACCAAGGTGTTTAACGATATTTTCTCGTTCCTCGACATCGACTGTTACGCCTTCATAAGCATGATAGGCAATCCTTTTATAAAAACGAATCGCACTCATATTAAGCGGCAGTAGACCTTCCTTCTGCGAAGAGACCGCCATACCGGCTTCAGTGTGGGTATGGATCGCACAGCAAATATCTTTCCGGGCGCCATGAATAGCGCTATGGATAACATATCCTGCCTGATTTATCCCTAATTCACTGTCTGCGACTTTATTTCCGTCTAGATCAATTTTTACTAAGCTCGAGGCAGTGACTTCGTCAAACAACAAGCCGTAAGGATTTAAAAGAAAGTGTTCCTCTTCCCCGGGAACCCTCAGAGAAATATGATTGGCCGTGACATGGGTCCATCCATAATGTGCTATCAAACGATAGGCACAGGCTAGATTGACCCGCGCACTCCACTCTTCTTTACTGACCTTACCTTGGAGCGAAGGAATGTTAATAGTTTGCATTCCGTCTGGCGCCATGAAGACCTCCAAAACCGGACTGTTCCGGCTATTATTATTAAACCAAGACCGTTACCTGTTAGTAACAGTTCTATTCCACCAAGCTTCGACTTACGAAACAAGCCCTTTATGATTTTGTTTCCAACACCGATTATATATTTCGCGGACCCCAAACTCCACATTGTCATCTCGCCAATCTGGTTCCCACTGCAACCTGACGAGCCTTTTCCATCCCAAATCTCCATCAATATCACAATGGTCGGTGGTTTGACTCTGAGTAAACCACAGTGAATGCTATTCATCCATTCGATATAAACAAACTATCATCAACTTAATTTTAATAGAGAAATAAAATGTTCAAACGAATAGATCATGTCGCCCTTGAAGTAAGTGATATCGACCAGTCGGCTGCCTTTTACAAAGAGCATTTCGACTGTGAAATTTATAATGAGCAGGTCGTCGGTGATGGGATGCGAATTACATATCTTCGTTCGGGTGACACAATTCTTGAGCTGGTCGGCCACAAATCCGGTGGGATGAGCGGATTTCATTTTTGTTTTGAGAGTGACAGCTTTGATGATGACGTCGAAAGACTAAAAAATAGGGGCATCCCCGTACTAACAGAACCACATGACACGGGAGCTCGAGAGAAGCGCGAAACTGGCTGGCGACGGGCAGTATTTGCTGGACCCGATGGTGAGGCAATAGAATTTCGCGGATAGGAAAAACGTTTAGATTGTCTTAATTGAGGTAATAATTATGGGTATGCTTGAGGATAAGGTGGCATTAATAACGGCAGCAGGTGGTGGAATAGCCGGCGCAATCGCCAGGAAATTTGCAATCGAAGGCGCGGTTGTTTGCTGCGTCGATGTTAACGAAGAAACCCTCGGCGAAACAGTGTCAAGTATTCTAACAAAGGGCGGCAAAGCAATTGCTAAGATTTGCAATGTCGCCAACGAATCAGCTGTAGCGGCGGCGGTTGATGACACCGTCTCCCAATTTGGTAAGTTAGAAATAGTAGTGAATGCCGCCGCAGCATCGGAACCTCTTCATACCGTTGCCAACATGCCGCTAGAGACGTGGCAGGAAGTAGTAGATGTCAATCTCACAGGAATGTTCCTTGTCTCCAAACACGCCATCCCGCATATGCAAGCGGCTGGCGGCGGGCAATTTATTAATATTTCTTCGACATTTGGGCATATCGCGTGGCCACAGCGCCCTGCCTATATGGCGACTAAGGGTGCCGTCCGTCAACTTACCCGTTCCATCGCACTAGATTTCGCTTCTGATAATATTCGAGCTAATAGTATCCTTCCGGGTGCTATAGAGACCAATCGGCTATTAGCCCGCACGCCAACAATGGAACAGGTGCGCGAGCGAATGGTCCCCTTGCATCCTATTGGTCGCCTTGGACAACCAGAAGACATCGCAAATGCTGCTGCCTTTCTTGCTAGCGACCAGTCTAGCTTCATGACGGGATCCGACGTTTTCGTCGATGGTGGTTTCACCGCGGTATGACGAGTTCATTTAACAAAAATAGGGAGAGAGATAATGGGACGACTTGAAGGTAAAGTTGCCTTTGTTACTGCAGCTGGCGGCGCCATTGCTGGTGCGACTGCTCGGCTATTCGGCTCCGAAGGTGCCGCCGTCGCCTGTATCGATACAGTTGAAGAGAATGTAAACAAGACGGCCAATGATATTGAAGCCACAGGAGGGAAAGCAATTCCGTTCGTCTGCGATGTAACCGACGACGACGCCGTTAAATCAGCGGTCAGCGCAACCGCGACAGAGTTTGGTAAGCTAGATATTTGTTTTAACGCTGCGGCCTATTCGGAAAAACGACACCGGCTTGCAGAAATGCCCCTCGATATGTGGAAGTCAGTAATAGATGTTAATTTGACTGGTATGTTTATTGTTGCCCGGCACGTCATCCCACGAATGCAAGAAGCGGGAGGGGGTTCTATCATAAATGTCTCTTCAATTTATGGCGTCGTCGGTGCCAAGGAGCGGCCCGCATACTGTGCAGCTAAGGGTGGGGTCCGTATGCTTTCAAAATCCATAGCTGTTGATTATGCAGTGGATAATATTCGAGCCAACTCGATCATGCCTGGACCCATCGAAACGCCACGCCTATTAGCACGAAATCCATCCATCGAGGCAGTTATTGATCGACACGGCCCACGTCTACATCAAAAACGTTTAGGCAAGCCCGAGGAAATTGCAAAGACTGCCTTATTCTTAGCGAGCGACGATGCCAGCTTCACCTCTGGTGCAGATATGGTAGTCGACGCCGCCTATACCGCCTTCTAATAGGGAGAAAAATAATGGGACGACTTGAAGGTAAAGTTGCCTTTGTTACCGCAGCTGGCGGCGCCATTGCTGGTGCGACTGCCCGTCTATTTGGCTTGGAAGGGGCCGCCGTCGCCTGTGTCGATATAGTCGAAGAGAATGTAAGCAAAACAGCCGCAGATATTGAAAGCGCAGGGGGCGCAGCCATTCCAATGGTCTGCGATGTAACCGACGAAGACGCTGTTAAAGACGCAATTGATAAAACAGTCGTCACCTTCGGCAAACTCAATGTCTGTTTTAACGCAGCAGCCTACACAGACCCACTGCTGCCATTACACGAACTGGATGTCGATCTGTGGCGTAAGACTTTCGACGTCAATATCACCGGCATGTTTATTGTTACCAAATTTTCAATACCGCATATGAAAAATTCTGGTGGGGGATCTTTTATAAATGTTTCTTCCATTTACGGCGCGCGGGCGGCGAAGAAACGTCCAGCCTATTGCTCTTCAAAAGGGGCCGTAAGGATGTTATCTAAATCAGTCGCGGTCGATTACGCGCAGGACAATATCCGCGCCAATTCGATTTTGCCCGGACCAATTGAAACTCCACGCCTTTTGGTTGCGAACAAAAACATGGACGAGGTGATTGAGCGTCACCGACCGCATTTGCCAGCCGGGAGACTGGGCCAACCCGAGGAAATCGCCAAAACAGCTGTTTTTTTAGCCAGTGACGAATCGAGCTTCATGTCTGGCAATGACTGCTTTGTCGATGGCGCCTACAATGCGATTTAGGGCTTACGTACCGATGGAGACTAATAGTCCAGAAACTTAAATCGCCAGCTCTCACCATTGCCCACGACGTGACCAGCCGTTGGTCCAGGGAAATGCGCTGGCATCACCACCGTATCTGTATCGGCGACTGACTCTAAAACCTTGCGGCGAGTAAATGCGGACTGATTCGCATCCCAACAGAAACAAGATGACCAGTCCGGTTCGATGCATTGTAGCGCGTGATGCATAATATCACCGGAAAATAGGCCTTGTTTTCCACCAGACTTCAAATTCACACAAACATGTCCTGGGGAATGCCCGGGTGTCGGTGTAAGCCAAATTGTGTCATCCAGGACGAAGTCGTCTTCAACCAATAGCGCTTGATCGGCCTCAACGATCGGAAGACAATTCTGGGACCAAACATTTCCAGGTGGTTGAGAGCCCTTTCTGGTTTCCTCTTCCCACGCCTCATACTCTTTGCGGCTAAAAATGTATTTTGCGTTGGGAAATGTTGGCACCCAACGGCCGTTTACAAGACGTGTATTCCAACCACAATGATCAATATGCAAATGGGTGCAAAAGACATAATCGATATCCTCAAAACTCAATCCGTTTGCAGTCATCCCATCAATCCAAGGTTGCTTAGGGAAATCATGAGGTGGTCCGTACCCTTTATTATCCCCTAGACAAGTATCAATCAAAATTGTGTGGTGCGGGGTCCGGACGATATAGGTCTGATAAGTTATGACCAACATGTTCCGAAGAGTGTCGTAAACATATGGCTCCATCGTTTTCAGATGTGCGAGGGCGGTTTCTTTGTCACACGTTGGATACATGACCTCGGGCGCCCGCCAAGGCCCATCTCGTTCAACGATACTGGTAACAGTGACGTCCCCAAGGGCAAGTGGTTTCATATTTATATTTTCCTTCTCGAGATTTTCGTCGATCGAATGCCCCGAACCTGCCACTCCGCGCCAGGGATCAATTACACCGCGTGTATTTAAGGACAACAATATGTTTTGTTTAGTCGTTCCTGTGGTTTATCAATCTCATTTAAACACCTCAACCCGCTGCCGGAAGTACTTTGCCGTTAACCACCTGCGGCCAGTCCCCCTCAGCGACCGACTTTCCAATTTCATCACGTCGTACCATCCAAGGGCGGCCAGCCTCAGGTGGAATTGTTTCGTGATGGAGAGGCTCCCAATCGGCGCTAATAAAATCTGAATCAAAGCCTGTTTCAATTAGCCCGCCGGCGGGATTCCAAAAATACCAGAACCAGCCAGAGCCAAAGTAATGACGGCCTGGGCCCAGCTGGCTCTGCCAGCCCTTTTCCTCCATATAAGTCCCGCACTTTAAAACTTCATCACTATCCCGAACTTCATAGGCGGCATGTTGAAATCCAAATTTATTGCCACCATTCTCGAGAAACAAATTATGGTGATCATTAGACCCGCCGCACCGCATAAAAAAATTCTTTCCTAGCAACGATTCCGTAAGCTTGAAACCGAGCCGATTGAGATAAAATTCCGCTGCGGCGACTGGATCTTGGGGTGCCCAGTAGACGACATGGAACATTCGCTGTTGTTTAACGGGGCCACGGGCAAATACGTCAGCCCGTTTATCAACCCTCAATGCGTTTCCTACTGTGTTGCTGTCAGGGAGGGTTAACGGTTTAACATCGCGTGTGGTAACCCGAAAACCAATGCGGTATCCGAGATCATCATGGCTGTGCAACCCTCCTTCCGGATCGACGGCGACTTCTCTGTCCTTTGAGAGCTCGGCACCTATAGCATCCATAGTGTCTTTGTCAGCCGCGCCCCAAATTACCTCCCGGGCTGTCGACCCCGGCACTGTGGGCGGCGGCAAGTTATCGTCATCAACCGATCGGATATGAACAGATGTATCATCAGGAAGCCGAAATACCGAACCGGTTTTGCCCTTTTCCACCAATTCCAGGCCCCAGTCTGCATGGAAGCGGGTCGCCAGATCTACGTCTTCTACGCCGTAAATTATTGATTGCAGACCCACAATATTCATAAGCCAACCCCCGCTTACTATTCCAGAGACGTGTCGCGATATTTTTCTATTTTAGCCTCATCAACATCGATCCCAAAGCCTGGCCCTTCGGGTAAGGCAATGCACCCATCATCTAAAGCAAAAGGTTCAACAATCAAATCATCGATATAGTAAATCCCGCCAACATTACCATTTTGTGCTTCTGCTGGCATGGACACCGGCACGACACAAGAAAGTGTTACTGGGACAGCCGCCGCCGCAAGATGAATATTCGCAAGGTTGCCCACGCCAGTTTCAACCGAGCCATTCACATTGCACAAAAATTTCGCGGCGCGTGCCGCGCCTGCAACTTCTAATGCGTTGTAAAGCCCACCAGGCTTTGTCGTATAGATTGAGACGATATCTGCAGCTCTCTTTTCAAAAATTTCAAGTACATCGCGTGCATACCATGCACTTTCATCCGCCATGACGGGAGTTTCTAGAACGCGCGTCACCTCAGCAAGACGATCAATACCCTCTACAGGCTGCTCGGCATATTTGAGACGAAACTGCTCCATCTTTCTGATAATCCGAACAGCGTCGCGTGGAGTTGCGTAACCGCAATTGGCATCAACACAAATATCTATCGAGTCACCCACCGCCATCCGCACTCGACTGACAATTTCAACGTCTCGATCTGGGTCAACACCGACTTTGATCTTAATTGTTTTGATACCCTCATCAACGACACGCTTGCATTCCTCAACCGCCAAATCAATGTCAAGTAATCCAATGGAATGAGTGACCGGAACGCGGTCACGCACCCTGCCACCTAGCAACTGCCACACCGGCACACCCAAAGTACGGCCAGCTAGATCGTAGGCGGCGATATCCATGGCTGCCTTGGCATAGGGATACCCTTTAATGCTGGCATCCATACGTTGATGTAGATCAGCAATATTACCAACCTCAGACCCAATCACCGCAGGCGTCAGGTATTTTTCTACAACAAATTTGGTGGTTCCCGGGGATTCACCGAAATATCGCCCATAATCGCCGCCCCAATCCTTAAGGGCGGGAGCCTCCCCCCAACCAATGATACCGTCATCACTATGCATGCGGACTAGGATATATCCACCGATTGGCTCTGTCAGACCAGTCCATTTATGCTCACGCCGTGTAGGCAAAGAGACATGAATAACATCAACCTTTTTAATAGCGGGCATCTGATCATCCTATTGACTAAAACTATGATAGAGTCTGGTCAGTGAATGCTTGCCTGTCAAACAAGTGTTGAAGAAACGTCTTCCCTTTATTGACACCAATAGTTTCTCCGGGGTTTTCTTTATGTCGTATCATCGCCACTATGTGTAATCATGACGCTATACTTACAGCCTAAATCTCTAGATGAAGCCGTCCTCGCTTTGGCAGACCATAATCTTTTCGTTCTAGCCGGTGGGACCGATTATTTTCCAGCACGTGTCGGCAAACCCCTAGACGAAGACATTCTCGATATTACTGGAATAACCAATCTACGAGGAATTACGGATGGTGATACCCACTTCCATATTGGCGCGCTAACCCGTTGGACAGATATTATCCAGGAACCGCTACCCGAGTATTTCAATGGGCTCAAACTTGCGGCGCGTGAGGTTGGGGGCGTGCAAATCCAAAATGCCGGCACAATCGCTGGAAATATTTGCAACGCCTCACCAGCCGCCGACGGCATTCCTCCTCTACTATCATTAAACGCGGATATTGTCCTTGCTTCGACCCGCGGCGAACATTCGATGCCTCTGGCCAAGTTCATTATGGGTAACCGCAAGACACGTTGTGCGAGCGACGAGATTGTGACGGGCTTCCGTATTCCCAAACCAAGTTTACCCGCAAGATCAGGTTTTCTTAAACTCGGCGCCCGACGATACTTAGTGATTTCAATCGTCATGGTTGCCGCCGTCATCGAAAATGATAACGGTAATGTCGGCGCCGCCCGTATTGCCGTTGGTTCTTGTTCCACGGCTGCAAAGCGCCTGCATTTATTAGAAAGATTGCTAGTGGGTCAGCCACTACGTCCCGGCATTGCGGATCAAATTATTGAAAGCCACTTAAACCAGCTGTCGCCCATAGATGATGTCAGAGGGAGTGCAAAATTTCGGCGAGACGCCGCCTTAACTTTGGTTAGACGGGCGGTCGAACAACTAGCGGCGCCGGCATGACCAAAATCAATTTTTTTCTTAATGGCAAAAAGACAGTTGTTGACGCCGAACCCATTCGACCATTGGCCCATATTCT
>MDTE01146201.1_pt1 | contig 15175 bp, 7 predicted proteins | sample 811231 | NCBI WGS metagenome assembly MDTE01 (sample SAMN05326651, study PRJNA326480) | marine metagenome | isolation source: seawater | place: Indian Ocean: Red Sea | collected 2010 | reverse complement strand
TGCTCTAGGAAGAGAGCGTTTGTTTTCTACGCGAATGCTCATTATGCTGCCCGTTCTTATTTTGTTCATTCCTGGAATGGCTTGGGGCTTTTCTGACCCAAACATCCAGCTGCCTGCTGAACAAGTTCCTGGAAATGCTACAGAGACTATGTTCCTCGCAAGCATCGGAATAGTTTTTGCGGGAACGATGGCTGCTGTACTCATTGCACATGACGGAATCAGTCGAGACCGCGCGAGTGGTGTTCTCGAAGTCCGCCTCTCACAACCAATGCCTCGCTGGAGACAGGGTTTTACGCTGGTTGTGGGCCATTGGGTGAGCGTTGCTTTTCCTGTCACACTTCTTCTTTTGTTTGGGATGTTTCTGGTGGGTTATCGAACTGGAATGTGGATTCCAGTCATCGATGCAAGCATCTACATCATTGCAGCGATGTTGGTCTTGCTTTGGTACACGGTTTTTGCCTTACTTGCATCAAGTATAGCAAGAGAACAAGGTTCAGCGATTGCTTTTTCGATTGGCCTTTGGTTCTTGTTCACCTTGCTCTGGGTTCTCTTCACAACACTCCTCGCAGCGCTAAATGGCGTACCTGTAGGAGATACACAAGATCAAAGCTTCCTTGCTTTCGAAGGGCGGCTTGACCTTCTTTCTCCAAATGGAGTGTATCACCACCTACTCGAGACTCGTCTGGACGGTGTGGAACGTGGCGTTTCAGTACTCGGGGCTTACATCGCTGCTTTAGTTTGGACAATTGTTCCACTTTACCTCTTTCAACGAAGGCTCAATCGGCTCGTTCCATGATGATTCATAACCAAGCATTGATGAACAGAGGCGGTATCGTGTGTACATGATACCAGTTCTCATCATGATGCTTCTTGCTCTTGTGAGCCCATCGATTGAAATGTCAACTCTGGAAGAAAATGAAACTGTTCACAGCACATCGGGACGTCAAGGCAGTAGTCTTGATGTCGACTGTAGTGGATACACGTTCGAAGATCTGTTTGAGTATGATTTCGCACTCTTTACACTTGACGTCAACAATGATTGGGCTACCGGGGTCATGGATGCGAAAGCATGGGTCAATGGGAGCAAATCTGCGACTGTTCGTGACAATCTTGACAGTCTCTTTGAAGGATTTCAAGGAGGAAACGATGACTGGATTTCAACCGATGAGCGAGAAGCTGTCCGAACAATTGGTCCAAAGTGCATTGCAGATATGGAGACCCGGCTTGGAATCCGCGAGGGCCCATCTCATCGAGGTAACGTCGATTGGAACGACCTTGAATTTGTAGAAGAAGGTATTGCATTGGACGAAGTGAATCTTGTTCCACCCGGTCATGAACAAGAGCGAGATTGTAACGCTCTACTTTCTGGCGATGGATGCAAAGAAGTCCCAGTGACGATAACGGATGATCTTGAAATTCATCTCCTCATTGCAGAAAATCAGAATAATAACGTTCGCTTCGATCAACTTCCAAATCAAGGAAGTTCAAATTTCACTCTTGCCATGAATGTTACAAACATTACCGATGCGCAACTGGTCATGACATTCCCAGTTCAACAAGGTCTTCGAATTGCTGAAATGGGATTCTTTGACGATGGAATCATCAACGAAGATCTTGCAGCACCTGTAAGCGTATTCCTCCCAGATGGAAGGCTTCGAATAATTGCAGATGTGGATTATCCTATCGGCTCATACCCAATGGTTCGAAATCTCTTTGTTGACTTTACGACAATGGCACCATTCACGAACGATGACCCAGTATGGAGTTCCACGGCTCCCGCTGATGGCACAATTATCCCGATTGGAACGACCAATGGAGAGATTCTAGCAACAGAGGATTCAGATGTGTGGGTCGTTGATGAGAGTGGTTGGGGTTTGCAATGCAACTTTACTGATGATGGATGGGGAATACGTATGGATGAAGATGCTGGCCTCTACGTTACAGCAAACGGGCCTTCCGCTGTTGGTCAATGCTTTGGTGTTGATGCTTTCGGTGCTGAAACCGAGGAGCATCGAAACTATACATTTGGCAAGGTTATGGAAGCCGACGCAATCCTCTCGAGCAGTGGAGATATCATCGAATTTACACCAACATCCACAGGTCTAGTTTCCAGCGTTACAGTGACAGCTCATGCTCATCAGATGATGAAATCTGGCCCCGATGCAACTGCCGTTGCAGATGCAAACGGAGTTGTGATGGATTTGTCAATGACAGGTCTATCCCCTGGTGATGTTATGGTTATGGGAAGAGCTACCGCAAACGGCATGCTTGACTACGATTTCATGTTTGACTTTGGCCTTAAGAAATCAAATACTCCACCAACAATCACCATCGATACAAATCTCCAAGGAGAGGAAGCTGAATGGGAACTTGACGGACTAAAATTCACGCTCAGTGGAATGGTCATCGATCCTGACGGCCAAGATGTCACAATGAAGTTGAGCATATGCGGTGGAGAAACTTCTGCGTTCAACCGGGTAAATCTTGCTTGGGAGATTCAAGTTTCTGTTGCAAATTGCATTAATTATGGCTATGAATCTCCATATACCGTTGTCATTACAGCTGAAGACACCATGAATAAGAACGCAAGCCAGACGATCCAAGTTTACAACCCAAACACGGGAACGACCGATACCAATGATGGGTCAAGCGATTCGGATTCTGAAACAGAAAGTGGGTCCGTTGTACCTGCTCCGGGGTTGTCTGCGACCCTAATGATAGGCTTACTTGCTGCAGGATGGGTTTCTTCGCGTCGTGATTGACCAACAGACTCAAACATGGTTGGCAAACAGGGCAGGTCGAGGGATATGTTTCGAGGCACAGTTGACCGCTCAAGTCACGAGGGTGGTCTCCTCGTCAGATTTACTGGCTCATCTCCAGCGCTTGGATCAATCATTGTTCGAGAGGAGGATGGACACTACATCGGGAAAGTTGATGCGGTCCTTGGTTCGACTGATTCGCCCTTAGCACATGTTGCCCACCTCGATCGCAAGCAAGACAATGCTTCCTTCCTTGGTTCTTCTGTAATTGTGCGAGCGAAAAAAGAACGTGAAGAACGACCTCCACGAGAAAATCGCGACAATCGTCGGCAACGAAGCAATGATCGTTCTTTCGAACGTCGAGATAACCGAAATAGGAGCGATTCCAAAAAGGAAGATTGGGTATGTGCATCTTGTGAAAATGTCAACTTTTCATGGAGAACGGAATGCAACAGTTGCGGTAAAGCCAAGAAAGGTAATGTCAAAGCCTACAAATCATCATTCAAAGAAAACAACCGCTCAAACAATCGTCGTGAACGACCTCGACAGGAAAATCATGGTCGAAATGACTGGGAGTGCCCTGCTTGCAACAACATCAACTTCTCATTCCGAACAGAATGCAACAAATGTGGAAAACCGAAACCAGGAGGCAGGGGTGGTGAACGATCACGAGGTGGACGTGATTCCAACCGCCGTGGTGGATTCCGTAACAGCCGAGATTCCGATCGTCGAGGTGGAAGCCGAGATGGAGGTCGAAACTTTGGAAGATCTCGAGGTGGCCGAGATGAACGGCGTGATTCTGAACGAAGACGTCCAAACCGTGATGGTGGTAGTGAACGTCCGAATGAACGCTATCGGAAAGCTCGTGGGAAGAGACCAGGTCATGCACATAATCGAGGCCCACAACCCATTCGACCGCGTCGATATCAACGAAGGAATCAAGACGATTGAGGTGAGAACACGTGTCGGCAGAATCACATTATCTCGACGCCCTTGAAGCACTCGAAGCAGATGAACGTGACGAAGCCTTGAACCATGCTCGAAAGGCCGTTAAACTCGATCCAGAGCATGCTGATGCATGGAGAGTGATTTCTGATGCAAGCCTCCCTGGATTACGTAAGCAACCAACGCTGAAACAGGCAGCATCTTCTCTTTCGGCTGCAAAGAAAGTCGTTGCTTTACAGCCTGATGATTTGGCCATGTGGGTTCGTGGAGGAAGGTTGCTTTCGGATGAGCTCGGTTTGTACATGGATGCACTTCAATGGTGGCAAGACGCTCGGCATCACGCTCCCTCAGAGGTTACACCGATCGTTGAACAAGCTGCTATATTAGCAGATATGGGGCTCTATGGTGAAGCAAGTGAACGACTTCAATCAATCTTTGATGAAAACATGGATCTCGCAACGTCGCAATATGCCCGTGTTGCTCGATTGCATCAGATGTGTCAGTTAGCGAGTGAACAACCCTCATCTGAACACTTCAAACCTTGGGAAAAGCATCACGATGGTTGGGAAGCCATAAAATTGCGAATGAACAAACCTCCAATCAGTGAATCCAAGATTTTCCTTCTCATTACCACGCCAATCCTGATGTTGGAAGTCATCATGGCCCCTCAAGTATTTGGTTCTGGATTTGGAGGGTTCTGTTTAACCTCCTTGCTTATTCTTACCACAGTAATTTTTGGAATGAGAATTTCTCGCCGCTGGTTCCAAAGATTGAATCGTCCTGCATTCAATCTATTGCGTGCGATGGACTTTGAAACTGCAACAGGATTTGTCGTTATCCCTGAAGAGATTCGAATCTCGAAACTGTTCATGTTCATATTGAGCCGAAGACCACCAGCATTTCAGGAACGTATGCTCAAGATTGTAGAAGCGAAAGAGACCTTCAAGGGCGACTGGAAACCAAAACTGCCGGACTTCTCATCCCATACATCCGAATTAGAACCTTTCTGGGAAGAAGAGGGTCAAGAGGAACTCACTTCGTTTGAAGAGGAGTGAAGTTTTCTTCCAACTCAAAGTGCTGCTTGGAATGCACCAATAATTTCATCATCCAATTTTTCCCATGGGAAGGTTGCACCTGCTGGTTGACGCCCGAAATGGCCACCAGCAGCAGTAACGCCATAGATTGGAGCGGCCAATCCGAGATCGCGAATGATGTGACCTGGTTTGAATGAAAAGTGTGCATCAACAAGTTGAGCGATGGTTTCGTCTGAGAGTTTACCGCTGCCGAATGTGTCGACACGGATGCTCACTGGGTCAGCGACACCGATTGCATAGGCAAGTTGAATTTCACATTCTGTGGATAAACCTGCAGCAACGACATGTTTTGCAGCCCATCGTGCAGCATAAGCAGCAGAACGATCGACTTTGGTTGGATCTTTGCCTGAAAATGCACCACCGCCATGCCGTCCACGGCCACCATAGGTGTCAACAATGATTTTTCGTCCTGTCAAACCTGCGTCTGCGTAAGGGCCACCAGGATCAGCAAAACGCCCAGTGGAGTTGACGTGGATTGTCGTTTTATCTTGAATCATGAGTGCTGCTGGAACGACTGGTTGAATGATGTGTTTGATGACTTGTTCTCGAATCCATGCTTGTTCTGCTTCTTCTGAACCGTGTTCAGCAATCATATCCTTGTGTTGTACTGCAATTACGATGTTGTCAGCATAAAGCGGCTGTCCATCTCCACCGTGCATCAATGTAACCTGCGATTTCGCGTCAGGACGAGCCCATGGAAGTGTACCATCAAGACCTGCTTTGCTGACTTTACGGGTCAGTGCTTGAGAGAGAGCAATAGCCAATGGCATCCAACGACCTTGATGTTCTGGATAAGATTCAGTTTCGTCGCATGCATAGCCAAACATAAGCCCTTGATCACCCGCACCTTGCTCGTCAATGGATTGAACGACACCACGGTTAATGTGTGCTGATTGATTCGTGATGAGTTCTAAGACTTGACACAATTCTTCAGATGTAGCATCCATTCCAATTCCATGAGATGTGTAACCAATTTCAGCTGCAGTTTTTCTAGCGATTGCAATATAATCAGGAGCTGTAATACCGCTTGCGAGTTTTACCTCACCTGCAAGTACGATGTGCGAGCGCTCTTCGCGACCCTTAACAAGAGTTTCAACAGCAACCTTCGCTTTCGGGTCAAGTGCAAGGCATGCATCCACAATAGCATCTGAAATGGCATCACATAATTTGTCAGGATGACCGGCAGCAACCGATTCTGAGGTAAACAACCAATTCTGTGTCATAATTGGCGCCACTTGCCTCCGCTATTCAAGACTTGCTGTAGTTAGAACTTAGACCACAAACACCGTTTTTGGATACAAAAAATTACATCGAATTCAATCTCAATATATCTGAGACAATGTTCCTTTCAATTATTGGAATATATGATATGAATATGTTGAAAAGGCAACGTGATGGAGGTTGTTTGAGCCTCCATGGCACTAAAGGATTCTTTTCCGTATCGTGCGCTACGTTACGCAGTGCGTTTGCCAGGAAGATTGTATTCAAAGTACATTACTGAGCCAATTATCAAACGATGGATCAAACAGTCCGAATTGATGGTTTACGTCCATGATCCAAGACGCGGGCTATTACGACCTATTGTTGAAGGGCAGCGGCTAAAGTGGACTCTGAAAGAAAACATATCGATTGATGCCACCTATTGGCTCGATGTGATTGAACCTCTGCTTTCCAATCAGGATATTGTCTTTGATGTGGGTACCAATATCGGATCTGTAGCGAACTGGTTTGCAAACCGTACAAAACATGTTCACTGCTTTGAACCCCATCCGGACAATCTTCGTATGACGACAGAACAAATTGAAATTCGAAAGACAAAAAACATCACCCTTTCGCAAATTGCTCTAGGATGTGAACCTGGAACTCTGCATCTCAATGTCAAAAATTTCCATGGCCATCACTCGCTTATTGATACAAAAATAAGCCCTACAATCGAGAAGATTGAGGTTGAGGTTGATACTGTCGATCGATATTGTAGGACGAAGAACATCGAGCAGATTGATTTCCTCAAAATTGATGTCGAGGGGTTCGAAGAAGAGGTACTGAAAGGTGCAAAGGATATGCTCAGTCATGGGAAAGTGAGATTGGTATTGTTCGAACATAGAGCAGCGATATTATCCTCAGTTGGAAAACATGGTAAAGACATCTTCACACCGTTGCTCGACAGTGGTTATACTGTGTTTACATTGGATGGAAGAAAACTGACCTCACAAGAACTGGACAATCCCCCAGATGCAGACTTTTTGGCTGCTATGAATCCAGATGAATTCATCCATAAATTGGGAGAATCAAGTGCTCCTGTGCTCTAAGTCGCAGAAAAATCTCTGCTTTACTCAAATCAGGTCCCAATTGTGTAGTCGTCCAAATAAGCGACTTGCGCATCGGTGAGATTGTCGATTCGGAAACCGAGCGTCTCAAGTTTCGTTGTAGCAAGTTCCTCATCTTGTTCTCTTGTAATATCATAGACGAGTGGACCCATCGAGTTGCCCTCTTTTGCTAAGCGACAAAGAGAGAGGAATTGGTTTGCAAAGGACATGTCCATTACTTCGGAAGGATGTCCTTCAGCAGCGGCAAGATTGACCAAACGGCCACGTGCGAGTAAGAAAATTCGACGACCGTCAGGCATCAGGAATTCTTCGTTATCTTGTCGGATGGTACGGACTGATTCAGCCTGTGCCTCCAGATCAGTAATCTTGATTTCACAATCATAATGGCCAGTGTTGCATACAATTGCACCATCTTTCATTGAAGCAAAGTGGCGATCGACGATGATGTCTTCCATACCTGTTGCAGTACAGAATATATCTCCTAAGGCAGCTGCTTCATCCATCGGTAGAACACGATAACCATCCATAACTGCACGAAGAGCAGCCAGCGGGTCAACTTCGGTTACAATCACATTCGCTCCCAATCCTTGAGCACGCATAGCGACTCCTTTTCCACAATGCCCATATCCTGCAACAACCATGGTCTTCCCAGCGATAAGTACAGATGTTGCTCGCAAGATACCATCAATCGTCGATTGTCCAGTTCCATAGACGTTGTCAAAATCCCATTTTGTAATCGCATCGTTGACCGCAATGACAGGGTACTTGAGATCACCAGCAGCAGCCATCGCTCGAAGGCGATGAACACCAGTTGTTGTCTCTTCAGTTCCACCAATCACTCCTTCAGCATACTCAGAGCGATCGCCATGAACTCGAACAATGAGGTCCGCACCATCGTCAAGTGTCAAAGTCGGCTTGAACTCAAGCGTTTTATCGATGCACCAGTAAAAATCATCAACACTTTGTCCATGCCAAGCATAAACAGAATAGCCTTCACGTGCAAGCCATGCAGCAACATCATCCTGAGTTGAAAGTGGATTGCATCCTGACCAGGAGAGTTCAGCTCCTGCTGCTGCAATCGTTTCAATCAAAACAGCTGTTTCCTTCGTAACGTGAAGACAACCAGCGACGCGCATTCCTGCCAACGGTTTGGTCCGCTCTGCTTCTTCTTTCAATGCAGAAAGAACAGGCATTCTTGAGCGAGCCCAATCAACTCTCAATGATCCTTCTTCAGCGAGTCCTATGTCTCGAACGGCGTAGCCGTCACCAGTATCCAAACCTTCCATGCCCTAGCCGGTCGTTAGGGGTTTTTCAATCCATCTTCACGACCATGGGGCTTGGAGAGGCTACTGTTGCTGTTGTGCTTGTGCAGCATACTGTTGTGCGTACTGAGCAGCCGTTGCCTCATCGTAACCTTGAGCGACGAATTGCTGGTAGTACTGGTTGTAGTATTGCGTATACAAATCATTGCTTGCAGCAGGCGCAGCTTGCGCTGATTGTCCAACATACTGAGCAGCATAGGCACGAGCCGTTTCTTCTGGATATCCTTGAGCAATCAATTGTTGAACGTATTGCTCAGTCAAATCCATCTCCTGGCCATAACCTGATGCAGCTGCACTCAAATTATCGATCTTATCACCGCCACCTCCACGGAGGAAGACTACTGAGACAACGAGGAGAATCAAGACAGAAGCGATGATTCCGACAATGAGCCACAAGTTGCTCTCTTCCGTTTCTTCTCCATCTTGTTTATCGTTAGCCTCTACAATCCATTTGTCTGTTTCCGGATCGTAGGTCCAATCACCGTTCTCCGAAATCCAATCGCACTTCAAAGTAGTTGCATTCCAAACGAACTCACCACCTGCTTGTGCAGCGCTTTCATTGGCAAGAACGCCACGGCAAATGCTCAATTTGATGACGACTGACTTCTTTAACTCTTCAGACCAACGTTCATCATCACCTTCGTATACACGAACCCAAATCGTAACAGTTTCACTACCGTTGCTGTATTGATCAGCGATGTACAGTGACAGTTCAAACGTTTCTGAATCTGCTAAGGCTTCGGTACGGTCGAATCTTTGATCGGTTTGGAGGTTGTATTTCTCAATTGGAGAGGCTTTGAAATCATCCTCATTGAACGCTGCTTCAACGTACACTTCACCCGTTTCTGAACCGGATAGGACTGTTCCTGTGATTGTAAATTCTGAGCCAGTTTGGAATCCCGTAGTCTCATTGGAGAAATCATCGTACTGAACAACAGGGATTTCATCGCCAAAACCGTCAGGAACCACAACAAAATACATTCTGTACTTTTCAGAGAACTTTTCTGATGCATCGAAGACGCGGAGCTCCATTCGAATTTGGGATTCGGCTGTACCGGAATCGTCAACTGTCACATTTTTGAATTTGTACGAGAAGAGACCGTTCGAAGCAGCAGTTTCCTCAAAGGTGTGACCTTCGACATTGAACGACGTATCTCCATAAGGTGCGTCGTAGAAAATCTTCCATTGGTATTTCACGATACCATTGGTACCATCGATTGCATCACCATCAATGGAATCGCTTGCATCAAAGTGAACAACAAGTTCACCTGACTCAGGCAAGATAATTCGATTGACATCCCACTCAGCCTTTGATACCGTCTTGGTTTCAATGAATTCAATGTTGTCAACATACTCGTTACGCATGTCGATTTCCATACTTGCGTTAGGAGTGAACTCGTCGGCAAGAGCATCGTTTGTTTCAACCATGACCGAGATTATTCGAGCGTGTCCTTTGTCGTCGTGGAGCATGAGCGTCACTGTCCATTGTGCGCCTTGAAGACAACCAGTCGCAGAGGAAAGATCTGTCTTGCAGAAGGTTGCGGTAGGTGAAGCTTCAGAAATGTGGTCAGTTCCACTTGCCATGGATTGTCCGACCCAGTCGGTCGGTCCATCGAGAATCCAGTCTGCAGTCAAAGGTTCAGAGGTTCCCGTGGTGTAAGCGAAGTTTACTGTTGCATCACTCTTCATCCAATGAGTTTTGTATCCACCTGTCGATGGATCGATATCTGGTGATTCATCGTTAATTTTTAGACCAAGATCTTGACCCATCGAACCAAATCCTTCAGGATATGGCGATACTGAGAATTTCAACATGTTTCCAAGCAGAGGGAAGGTTGTACTATCAGCTCTGGAGGAGTATGTGGAAACGTCAATCGTGGAAACAATCATACCGCCTTGATAATAACTGCAGGTACCCATAATCACGTCTTTGCTGTTATCGCTTGTTCTCAACAGGCTCTGGAAATATCCACCATCTTCCATGTAACCATTACAGGCACCTGGTATGTTCTGTGTACTTACGGAATTCGTATTGAGAACCGCAGTTGCAACGGTTCCATCGCCTTCAAATCCTTGGAAGGCTGTTGTCGATACATTGTCCATGATTGGATGGAACGGATCGGCAATGTCGAGATTTGTGTAGGAAATCTTGGTCCCAGGTGTGTCTCGGCTCTGGATGTCCATTCCGAAAGGCAATCTTCCGTTCAGTCCAACATCGAGTCCATAGATTTGGGTGCCTTGTGGACCAAGGTGAGCTTGTACGGTACCGCCTGCTGACATAAACGACTCGAGCGTTTGTCGGTTCGCAGTTGAGCCCAGCTTCTGATAATAGCCACGGCCGCCGCTTTCAACATCCTTCGCTGCAACATCTTCTTGCCATGGCAGAAGAATCTTGTCATAATGCGTCATCCAACCAGAATCAAGATAGGTTGTCCAATCGTTGATGGCATACTGTGTGTACGTCATACCAAGAGATTGCAAATCTTCCTTTATTGTGGATGTCCTTGATGTTGAGTCGCTCAGGATTGCAACATCGATTCTATCGGCGAAGGTAGCGTGGAAGTAGCGTACGTTTCCACTTGGATTTCCATTCGCAAGTTCAGCATGGAAACTGATGTTGTATGTGTGACCGTTGGTCCATTCATCATAAACATCGTTGAAAACCAAGTCGATTCGCTCGTTAGAGGCTAGAGTTGTAGCTGATGTGGAAGTGGAGATTCGGTCGACCTCGATGTTGTCAGTTTCATCGAAGACGGTCATGTAAAACATGTAATCGCCAGCGAGTACTCCGTTGGTCGCCTTTAGATCCCAGTTGTGGTTGAGACTACCATCAATCGGGAGAACACAGTCATAGGTTCCATCATCGAGACACGCTAGTGTACTTGGTTTACCGAGTGTAATATCAACAGATTCAACATTGAAAATAACTTGCTCAATGTTGTTGGAGTTACTCAACTCATCATCTCCGAACCAAGGTACACCTGTTGTCGTATTGTCGAAGACAGTTTCTGCTCGAATCATATACACTCCAGAGTAGAATTCGTGGCTCGCCACTGTTGTTGTCGCAACGTCTTCTGCATCGACGTTGGTGCGAGAAACTGTGTAGGACGCATCCTCAAAGAACGTAAATTCTTGCAGCGTGATGTTGTTGAATGCAACACCCTTGAAGCCATCATTGACTCCATTTCGGCCGTCAGAATCACTCTGGAATTCAAAGTTGATGTCCACGGTTGAACCTGCGAGGGAGATGCATTCTCGGTACCAATCGAGACTGTCTGCAGCTGTGTTATTGAGTACATAGAGATGCGTTAAGTCGATACTTCGAGTCAATACAAGATCATCGGTATTGAAGAAAACGTTGTAATTACCGCCTGAACCATCGGTGCTCGATGAGTCTCCAATGAACGAAATCTCAGCCTGGTTTATTGATTCACTTGAATTCGAGAAACCATCACCATTGTCATCGTTTCGACAAGTTCCATCCTCATCATAATCGTTCCATTGGCCAAGAAGGACAGCTTTGTATGTATCTGTTCCCTTCGTGAAATCGACGTTAATCGATGCGTAATCGTTGACGTCAACGATTGATGTTCCATCAACATCGATACCGTAGAAGGTATCGGCGTAATATTCGAAGTTCAAGGATACGAAATCACCAGACATGCTCGTCAAATCAACACTCGGGATAGTTAGCGTTTCATTCTCCCAAAGATCACCGTACCCTTGAGTTGCTGTATCACAAGGATGACCAAACCAATATGCGTTGTTGTTGAAAATGAGGTCGTTGCATGTTGCTTCATTGTAGATAGCTCCCTGCGGATTTCCATCGTCGCTGTAGACATATCCGTCTGCACCACCCTCAAAGGATTCCTTACAAATCACTGGATTTGCACCACAGAGAACATCAGAAGGCGTTGCTGAGAAGACCGTTGCTTTAACATCAAAGTCAACCATGGTGTTACCCCAGTTGTTTGAAATGACATCGATATCAAAAAGTCCCTCAGCGTACAATCCTCCAGGATTGAAATAATCAATTCCTTCAATGGCAGGATCGTAGAGATTGAACGGTTGGATGTAGCCAATGATATCGTCATTGACCGACTGTTCATCCCATGCATGGTTGTTGAGCGTTGCTGAGATTCGGTAAATTGTATCGTTCATCAAGTATGCAGAGATCGAAGCAGTTTCTTCCTCCCCAGGTCCAAGATTTACGAGATTGAGGTTGCTCTGCAGAGTTTGAGGGTTCGGGAGGTATGCAGTGTTCTGCTTGTAAACGGTGACGTTGTCGATAGCGTATCCATCACGACCGCTCCATCGAGATTCGTTATCGTCAGCGATGGAACCTTCGAAACCAGAGCGGAGTCGGAATCGAATGTCAACTGTTTCACCAGCCCAAGGAGAGAGATCGAACTCGCCCACGCCATCTTGGGTGAAATTGCTCCATCCATAGTATGTACCAAAACTCAGAACACCGGTGTAGTAGACGCCTTCAGCAACTCCACCGTTGTTGACCTTGAAGCCGCGATCGGTATCATGGCCACCCCAAAGGGATTGGCCAGATAAGCAATCTCCAGAAAGTTGAGCTGATGTCGGACAAGCGATGGTCGACCATCCCGTTTCTGTGGATCCAATTTCGACCATTGCTACGTCATCCCATACGTCTGAGACCAAACCTGTCGTTGGGGAACCGAGCGCCCCATATCCAAGGTGTCGGAACAGTTCAACGCTCAGGAAGGCTCTGTCAGAGCCCGTCAAATCAACATCCTTCAGGGTGAGTGCGTCATCCCAATGGCGGCCATAACCCGACCATAGGTCTCCGCTACTGTTGGTCTTGTATTCACCAGCCCACATGAAATCAGTTGGGTTTTGATAGTTGGCAGAAACGTTAGGATCGTTGTTTCCATCGGTTGCTCCGACGGAATGGTTTGTTTCCAGAATCCATTTCGAGTTCTGATCAACGTACTCATCAAACGACCATGTACATCCTCCGCCACATCCTGTGGTATCAGCAGGTGTATCGAAATCGTGACTAAACACAGTCGTATTTGAGGAATTCACTTCATCAACGATTTTGAGCTCCACGTCAAGCGTAGCAGTTTGCGTTAGAGTATCCATTCCAGTATTTGTTACTGTAACGTTGATGTCTCGATTACCTTCGCCAACAATTCCGAAATAACGGTCGACTGGACTAATTTCAATATCAGTTACGGCGATGTCTTTGCTGTCCATTTCAACAACGGTCACGTAATCATACTGGCCTTCCCATCCCAAATTATCTATCCAAGATCCGAACGAATAAGACGTGTGTCCAACGACAATATCAGGTGCTGATGTTGATGCACCTGCAAGTTGTCCAACAACTGCAATGTTCGGGCGACGACCCGCCTCGTAGGAAAGCGGTGTAACATGACCACCAGAACCATCTGAAAGTGTAACCTGAACCGTTGTTGGGAAATTAAGCCAGAATGAGGAGGTGGAACCACCTGCTGAGTCAGAGGTGTTCTGTTGGTATGCTACAGTTGGATTGACGAAATCAGGTTCGCCATCACCGTTGATGTCTGCAACGGTAACATCGTAGGAAATGTACGGGCCAAAGTAAGCCAATGTAGGATTCGACCAGGTTCCAACGGTTGTTGATGTTGAATAGGTGATGTTTTCGAGGTTGCCTTCGGTCATGGCAATGGTGTCAATTGTTCCATCATCGTCCATGTCGCCAATATCAAAAGCACCAAACGTGGTCGCCATGTTCACGACGTGAGTATTGATTTGTTGAGGACTGGATGCATATGCATAGGTCGTTGGGAAGTTGTTTGAAAGACAATCGTATTCGATGATTGTCACGTTGTCGCTGTTTCCTGGATTTGTAACTTGGTTTGTCGCGTAGTCAATACCCTCGCTTCTCAATAGCCAAATATCCTCGTCAACACAAGTTGTTCCGATCCCTTGTGTTTCACCCCAATCACCTACTTCTAGGTCCCTGTATGCGTTTGTGTTGGATGTCCCAAGGGTGGTAACTTTGGGTGTTGTACTTGAGCCGATAGGACCAAGATAAGTGACAACACGTTGATTGGAAATATCGTTGAGAAGATCGAGAATAACGACGTCATCGTTCCCGTCCTGGTTAATGTCACCAACAGCGAGGTCCCATGCCCAGAAGTGAGTGAATCTTTGGCCAATGGTGAATGAATCGCTGCCGCATCCATCGTTTTCGAGGATGGTCAAGTTCCCTGGTTCACCTGCAGGTGCACCGTTGTCATCCGTCTTGAATGGGTTGTTGCGCTGGAAGATGACGATATCTGGTGCGCTGTCACCAGCAAAGTCGCCGACTTCAAGGAATTGGACGTTCGAGAATTCATCCCATTCCGCATTTCGAGATGTGTTTTTGGAGACCCAGACATCGTATCGCTCTGAGAAATCTCCGTTCCCGTCATTGAGTAGAATGGTGATGGTGTGCGTTCCGTCTGTAGCAATTGCCATGTCATTGTGACCGTCGCAATTGAAATCTGCAATGCCGATGTCGATTGGGTCACGATTTGTGGTGTAATTCCGGGCTGCTGAAGCACTTGCATTTGTGGCGAATGCGGCAGTCGTCGATAGAACCATTATGAGTACTAGGAAAACACTTTGAAGTTTTGACCCGATTTGGTTTGTCTTTGTTTGCATCAATATCACTCATCTAAGCCAGCGATACTTCCACTATAACCCCTTTGATGCCACGCTTCGCTTTA
>MDTE01117367.1_pt1 | contig 15176 bp, 18 predicted proteins | sample 811231 | NCBI WGS metagenome assembly MDTE01 (sample SAMN05326651, study PRJNA326480) | marine metagenome | isolation source: seawater | place: Indian Ocean: Red Sea | collected 2010 | reverse complement strand
TTTCTTTGATTAATAGCTTCTTCAAAACTCACATTCATATCTTGTGTCAAAAGATCTTTTAAGGATTTGTTATCTCCCTTTGCAAACGCTGTAAGAATAGTCTCATAAGCAATTTCGGCTCCTTTAAGAAATTCTCTTTTTTGATTTCCCTCTAGTTTATCAGATAATATATCATTTACTTTTGAATTATCTTCTTCTTGTGGAAAATCTTTGAATTTCTGGTCTGAAAAGTTAGTATAGTATTTATCCTCGTGCCCAGTTTTTCTTCCAAGTATGTTTCTCAACCTTAGAATGATAAAACCTGCTATCATTGCTAAAAGAATTATATCGATATAGCCAAAATTATTACTCATAGTTTGATAAATATACATTAATAATATAATTTTGTAATAGACAAATGAACTCATTTTTATTTTTAATTATAGGCTTACCAGCACTTGAAATTCTTATTATGATCAAGATTGGACAATATGTAGGGGCTTTAAACACTGTATTACTAATATTTTTTACAGCTGTTGTTGGAGTTTACTATGCAAGAATTCAAGGAATGTCCACCTTAAGGTCAGCATTTCAAAATGCTTATAGAAATAAAGTACCGGTTTATGAAATGCTTTCAGGTGCATCCATAGCCATTGCAGCCTTTTTATTGATCATCCCTGGCTTTTTAACTGACGTCCTGGGGTTTGCTTTATTAATTCCAATTACTAGAAAAATAATTTTAAGTTTGATCATTAAGAAAGATATAAAAAAAAACAATGAAAATGTTATAGAGGCAGAAATAATCGAAGATAAGAAAGATGAGCTATAAAATACTAGCTAAGTATATAAAGGATTTAAAATTTGAGATACCAAATACTGAAACGTACTTTGAATTTACAAAAGAGATAGCAAAATATAAAATAAACATTGATATCAAAAGCAAAGAGATAAAGAAAAAGATTATCGAAGTTGAAACATGTTTGCATCTTAAACCGCACGAAAAAGACACTGGAAAATTAAAAAGTAATATCGTTTACAATACAATTATTCAGCTAGATGAGGAAGTAAAAGAAAAAGAACAGATAGAAGAAATTATTCTTGTTAAAGTGCCATCAAAAATATATCCGGATTTAAGAAAGATATTTGTCTTTAATTTTGAAAGCTCAGGATTCAAAAATATAAAAATTGAAGAAAAAGTAGATTTTATGAAACTCTATAAATCAAAGGGTAATCAATAATAGTTTTTTTTTAATTCCTTTTTTAAAAATTCCTCATGATTTTTAATTTCCTTTTCACCAATTTTTATTATTTTTTTTGAATAAGTTCCAACATCACTACTTTTCTTAATATAAATCTTATTATTATTACTTGAAAATGCAAATTTTGGTTCTTTAACTCCAATAAGATTTATATAGACTTCTCTTAATAATTCGCAATCCAGCAAAGCATTATGTTTTGTTCTCCTTGATAAATCAATGTTGTATCTTTTACATAAAGAGTCTAAAGAATTAGAGACACCGGGGAATTTATTTCGAGCAACTTCAAGAGAGTCAATTACATTATTAAAGTTTATTTCTTTCAGCTTTATTTTTTTTAATTCACTATTTAAAAAACCTACATCGAATTTAGCATTATGAATAATTAATTTTTTGTCTTTTATAAAATTCTGAAAATTTAAAGAAATATCTTTAAATTTTGGTTTGTTTTTTAAGAATGTATCAGAAAAGCCATGAACTCTGAATGCGTCTTCCGAGACTGTTCTTTCTGGATTTAAAATTTCGTGAAAAATATTTCCAGTGGGAACAAGGTCTTCAGTTTCAACACAAGCTATTTCAACTATCTTATCTCCATCTTGGTGGGAAAGACCTGTAGTTTCAACGTCTAAAAATATTTCAATCATATTTGCTCATTATATTTAAAAGTTGTTTTTTTAAAACTTTTAAAGAGCTGTTATTAACAACTGTATAATGACACTTTGCTTTCTTCTTTTTAGGACTTAGCTGTCTTTTGTCCAATAGATTAAATAACCTTTTGGACCCCCCTTTTTTTTTAAATCGTATAAGTCGTTTATTTTTTTTAGAAGTCACAAAAATAGTGATATCAAATTTTTTTTGTATATTGCTCTCGATAAGAAGAGGTATTTCAAAAAAAAGGTATTTGTGTTTTCTATTTTTTTTTAAAAAAGAATACATTTTTCTTCTTATAAAAGGATGAATTAATTTTTCTATTTTATGTAATTTTATATTATTTTTTAATATTTCTTTTTTAATTATTTGTTTAATGTTTCGATTTTTATTAATTCTAAATTTCTTTTTTACTTTTTTAATAAATGATGTTTGAGAATATAGCTGTTTCACGGAATTATCTGCATTAAAAACTGGATATTTCTTTTTAGATAAGAACTTGGTCGCTGATGTTTTTCCTGAAGCCAAAGAACCGGTGATCGCAATTTTCATTATCTGATTTTACTTTCTAGAAGCGTAATTAATTCTTCGTTAACTTCAGGATTAATTTTATTCCATAAATAAAAAGATTTCTGTCCTTGATATATAAACATGTCTAAACCATTGAAAGTTTTAATATTTTTTTTCTTGAAATGTTTTACCATTTTTGTTTGAAGAGGGTTGTAAATTGTGTCTATAAAAACTAAATCTTTTTTAACATCATTAAATAGAAAATCAAAATCATTACCATTTTTGAGACCTAAACTTGTACCATTTACAATCACGTCAAATTCCCTAGTGTTTTTCTTTATTTCATTCCATTTCATTAATTTGATTTTTGGAAATCTACTTTTTAAAAATAAAGATTTCTCATAAGTTCGGTTAGATAAAGTAATATCCGCTACGTTTGATTTGATTAGTGCAAATATGATTGATGGGGCTACACCTCCAGCTCCTAGAACTAAAACTTTGTAATTTTTGTTTTTTTCAATAACTTTATTGAAATATCCAGCTTGAAGTCCATATACATCCGTATTCTCTCCAATTAATTTGTCTTCTTCATTTAAATAGACGATGTTTACAGAATTTGTGTCTTTGGCGTCATTTATAATTTCATCTAAAAAAGGAATAATCATCTTTTTGTACGGCAAGGTAATATTAATTCCGTCTAATTCTTTTTTCCTTATTTTTGTTGTAATAATTTCCAGCTCATTATCTTTAATTTCATTAGCCTGATAAATTGCTGAAATATTGTTTTTTTTAAACCAATACTGATGTAAATCTGGTGATAAAGAGTGAGAGAGCGGATTGCCAATGATCAGATATTTTTTCATTTATAGTTTTTAATATAATTTATTATTTGTTTGATTGGCAAACCCATAATAGAGTCTTTATCTCCTTTAATGTATTCAAACAAGCTCAATCCATCAGCCTCAATTTGATATACCCCATACGCATATAATGTTTCTGATTTAATTTTATTTAAATAGCTTTTAATTTCATTGTCGGTAAGTTTTTTCATCTTTAATTCAGAGATATCTGTGTGGTTCCATATCATCGATCCATTTTTACTTATACAAACTGAACTTATTAAATTATGCAACGAGTTATTGAGTCTCTTTAATATCATATACGCTTCATCTCTTGTCTTTGGTTTGTTTATTAACTCCTTGTCTAGAGAGATGACGCTATCTGCGCCAAGAACAAGTTCGTCTGGATTTTTTTTGCTTACCTTTATTGATTTTAATTCTGCTAAATTTTTTGATATTAATAAAGGATCCGCTCCTTCATTTAATAAAGACTCTTTAGCCAGATCTTCATCAACATAGGATGGTTGCACCTCGTTATTAATATTATATTTGTCTAAAATAGCTTTTCTAACTCCGCTTTTTGACGCGAGAATAATTTTCATTTTTCCTTTTTAATATCATATATTTTAACAATAGAAGCTGCTGTCTCTTCAACCGATTTCCTTGTTACATCTATTGTTGGCCAATCATATTTTCTAAATAATTTTTTTGAGTTTTCAACTTCTTCTTTTATAAACTCTAAATTCGTGTATTTAGTGGTGTTGTTATCGTTCATAATAGCAACCCGATTTCTTCTTATATCTGAAAGTCTTTCCGGGTCGGCGTATAAGCCAATAACACAATGTTTAAAACTTTTATCCTTTAAGGAAATAGGGATGTCTTGATTTAAAACAAGTGGTATATTCATTGTTTTAAAACCTCTGTTTGCTAAATAAATAGAAGTGGGCGTTTTGCTAGTTCTGCTTACACCTAAAAGAATAATATCAGATTTTTCAATATCATCTGTTTTTTTTCCATCGTCATGAACCATCGTGAATTGTATTGCTTCTATTCTTTTATAGTAATCTTCATCTAAAACATGTTGTGCGCTGGGCTTGTGGCTTGCTTTTTGATTTAAAAGCTTTGAAAAAGATAGGATCAAATTTCCTAGTATCCCAAAACATGCTATGCCGTTTTTTTCAGAAGTTTTAGCTAAGTATTTTGCAAGTTTTGTTTCAACAATTGTGTAAAGTATTATTGGGTTTTTATTACTTTTACACTCATGGATAATTTTATCAATTTGTTGTTCTGTCCTGATAAATACAAATTCTTTTTTTTCATAATCAAAGTTTTTAAACTGGGATTTTAAAGATAAAAAAATTCTATCTAATGTCTCGCCAGTTGAATCTGATACTAAATATACCTTATATTTAAGACTCATAGGTTTGTTGATAAATATTTTATAACTTTGTTTTTATACATTATTTTTTCTTAAAAAAAAATTTGTTAACATTAATTAACATATTTATAACATCTTATTATATGTTAATAATTTTTAAGTAGTAACTAACAAGTGTTAATAATTTTCCTAATAACTACAGAAATCTAACAAAATACAGTGATCTAAATTAAAAAAAATGTAAATAAATATGTATAAATTTATATTTTACAAACTAACATGTCCTATTACAGATACTAAATATATTAATATAATATTATATATATGAGCAAAATTATTAATACACTAATAAATAAGAAATGTGATCTTCCAATTTGGTTTATGAGGCAAGCAGGAAGACATCTTCCAGAGTTTAGAAAAATTAGAAATAATAATAAGGATTTTATAAGATTGTGCTTAAATAGTAAATTGAGCGCTAAAATTACTGTTCAACCTTTAATAAGGTACGATATTGATGCTGCAATAATATTTTCTGATATTTTACTTATCCCTTATGCTCTAGGTCAAAAAGTTTCTTTTAAAAAAAATACTGGGCCGGAGCTGTCAGAATTTGATTTTGATATTTTTAAAAAAATTAACAAGAAAAAGTTTAAAAAGATACTAAATCCAGTTTATCAAGCAATTAAGCTATCTAAAAATGATATGGACACGAAAAAATCTCTCATATGTTTTATTGGGGCTCCTTGGACTTTAATATTTTACATGTTTGGTTTAAAAAAAATAAATGGTGAATTAGATGTAAACAAATTTAAAAGGAAAATTCCCGAAATAAGAAAAATCATGGCAAAACTTACAAATTTTTCTTGTGAGCACATAAAAAACCAGATACTAGCGGGTTCTGATATCGTACAAATTTTCGATACATGGGCAGGATTATTGCCTAAAAAATATATTAATGAGTTTTGTATTAAACCAAATTTAAAAATTGTAAAATTTTGTAAGAAAAACAAAATTCCCGTTATTTGTTTTCCAAAAGGTTTAAAAAAAAATTATAAATTATTTGTTAGCAAAGTTAAACCTGATTGTATAAGCATAGACTATGATGTTAACCCAAGTTGGGCAAAACTAAACCTAAAAAACATATGTATTCAAGGAGGGCTGAACCCAAAAATGTTACTTAAGAGTGAAAAAAAGTTGATGTATGAGTTAAATAGATATCTCAAAGTGTTCTCTGGAAAACCTTATATTTTTAATCTTGGTCACGGTATAATGCCAAACACTAATCCGAGCACTGTTAATAAGATTATTAATCAAGTAAGATCATTCAATGGAAAGTAATCATCCTAAAGTAAATTTTGGAAAAACAGGTGTTTTATTAGTAAACTTGGGCACACCTGACTCAACTAGTTGGATGGATATAAGAAAATATCTTAAAGAATTTTTATCCGATAGAAGAGTTATAGAAGTTAATCCAATTTTGTGGAAAATAATACTTAATGTATTTATATTAAATTTAAGACCTTCAAAAACCGCAGAGGCATATAAAAAGATATGGATGAAGGATCTTAATTTATCTCCATTAAGGCATTACACAATTAAACAAACAGAAAAAATAAAAAAAAAATTTACTGAAAAAAATATTTTAATCGATTATGCCATGAGGTATGGAAATCCAAGTATAAAAAAAAAAATAGATTTACTTAAAGAAAAGGGTTGTGAAAATCTAATAATTTTACCATTATACCCGCAATATGCAGCTGCTACGACCGCAACAGTTTGTGATGAGGTATACAGATGTCTGTCTAAACTAAGATGGCAACCAAGTTTACAAATAGTGCCTCATTATGAGTCTGAACCTTTTTATATAGAAGCATTAATTAAAAGTATTAAAAAAAAAATTAAAGAAATATCTTGGAAACCAGATCTTATAGTTGCATCTTATCATGGAATACCTCTAAAATATTTTGAAAAAGGAGACCCGTACCAATGTTATTGTCAAAAAACATCTAGACTTATTTCGGAAAATTTTTCAGAAATTCCAATCAAAACAACTTTTCAATCAAGATTTGGACCAGAAGAATGGCTTAAACCATATACTGATAAAACATTTGAAAATTTACCAAAGGAAGGAAAAAAAAATCTATTAGTAATATGCCCTGGTTTTTCATCTGATTGTGTTGAAACATTGGAGGAAATAGCAATACAGGGAAAGGACTCGTTTATTCAAAACGGTGGGAATAATTTTGAATTAGTACCATGTTTAAATGACAATGATGATCATATCAAACTCATCGAGCATCTAATTAAGAGATATTTAATAGAAAAATGAATTCTTATCTTCTTTTTAAATCCCTACATCTTATAGCGGTCATTTCATGGATGGCTGGTTTATTATACTTGCCTAGAATATTTGTCTACCATGCAGATGCGACTAAAAGCAGTGAGCTTAAAGAAACTTTTAAATTAATGGAAAAAAGACTTTACTTTTACATAATGAATCCAGCTATGATATTATCATGGATTTTTGGAGTTTTACTAATTCATTCTATTGGTATAGAAACAATACAACAAAAATGGTTAATAATTAAACTTGTGTCAGTAGTTATTTTAACATTATATCATTTTTTTCTTTTAAGATGTTTAAAAGGCTTTGAGTTTGAGGTTAATCAATATTCCTCAAAATTTTATAGGGTTATCAACGAGGTACCAACCTTATTGCTTATAATCATTATTTTTGCAGTGGTTTTTAAGCCTTTATAAGACTTGAAAATTAATTTAAAAGTACATATATTTAATACACATTCCTAAAAAACAAATCCAAAAATGAAATTACAAGATTTAAAACAAAAAACCCCAGCTGACTTGATATCAGAGGCCGAAAAACTAGGTATTGAAAACCCAAGTACTCTTAGAAAACAAGAGATATTATTTGCAATATTAAAAAAACTTGCAGAAAAAAATGAGCAAATCAGTGCATCAGGAGTTCTAGAGGTTTTACAAGATGGATTTGGTTTTTTAAGGGCAATAGAGTCCAACTATCTCCCTGGTCCTGATGATATTTATGTTAGCCCAAGTCAAATTAGAAGATTTGGTTTAAGAACTGGTGATTCTGTTGAAGGCGAAATCAGAGCGCCAAAAGATGCTGAGAGGTATTTTGCACTTTTAAAGGTGAACAAAATAAATTTTGACGAGCCAGAAAAAGTTAGAAATAAAATTGCCTTTGATAATTTAACTCCACTTTATCCTAACAAAAGAATAAAATTAGAAGTTGAAAAGACAAAAGTAGAAAAAAAACCAGATAACACTGCACGATTAATAGATCTTGTAAGCCCGATAGGTAAAGGACAAAGATCATTAATAGTTTCTCCGCCAAGGGCCGGAAAAACTATGATTCTTCAAAACATTGCGCAATCTATAACTGCCAATCACCCAGAAATATATTTAATGGTTTTACTTATCGATGAGAGACCGGAAGAAGTAACAGACATGCAAAGATCAGTTAAGGGCGAAGTGGTTTCATCAACATTTGATGAACCAGCTTCACGGCACGTTGCAGTCGCCGAGATGGTTATAGAGAAAGCTAAAAGATTGGTCGAACATAAGAAAGATGTGGTAATTTTATTAGACTCGATCACTAGACTAGGTAGAGCTTATAATGCGGTAGTGCCGAGCTCTGGAAAAGTTTTAACCGGTGGTGTTGATGCTAACGCATTACAAAGACCCAAAAGATTTTTTGGGGCCGCAAGAAATGTAGAACAAGGAGGTTCTCTAACTATTATTTCCACTGCTTTAATTGATACCGGGAGTAGAATGGATGAGGTTATTTTCGAGGAGTTTAAAGGAACAGGAAATTCTGAATTAATTTTAGACAGAAAAGTCGCTGACAAAAGAATTTATCCAGCTTTAGATATTACTCGATCAGGAACAAGAAGAGAGGAATTGTTATTCGCAAAAGATGATTTATCGAAGATGAATGTGCTGAGAAGAATAATAAGTCCAATGGGCACCATGGATGGAATTGAATTTTTAATTTCAAAAATTAAGGATACAAAAAATAATTCAGACTTTTTTAATTCAATGAATAAGTCAAGCTAATCTATTGTATTGTAATTTTTTCATTACTCGAATCATATAAGTAAAATTCTACAATATCTAATAAAGTCTTTGTTTTCTCTTTTTCCGTAACAGACTCTAGTAGTTTTTGTTTTTCGCCATTAGAAACCGGAGCTATCATGGACAGAGTATTGATTTGTTGACTTTGATCTAGTTTTTTAAATTCATTCCAATTTAGCATTATGCCATTCTTATTGAAGAACTTTTTTGCTTTTTGTATAAAATATGAAAGTTCGTCCTGACTCATTAAGCTTTCCCTTTTTTGCATATCAAGAGAGAATTTTGAATAATCAACTTTAAATTCTCTGTATTTTTTTGAATTTTTAATTTCATTTTTGATATTAAATCTGACTAAACCGCTTAGGCTAAGCAATATTCTCCCATCGCTGGTTTTTTCGTATTCGTTAATTTTTCCTAAGCAACCAACATCATAAACTTCGTTATTATTTTTTGACTGTATCATCCCCATCAGTCTATCTTTTTTAAGACAATCGTTGACTAGATCTAGATATCTTTGCTCAAAAATATTTAAAGGTAAATTAGTTTTAGGGAAGAATATTACACCGTCAAGCGGGAATATTGGGATTTCCTTAGGTAAATTATTTATCATATTTACATACTAGAAAATTTTACAATATTGTGTCAATTTATATTAGTTACCTATTTACATTACCTATTACCTTACTATAATCATGCTTATTTGCGGGCATAGCTCAGTGGTAGAGCGTCTCGTTGCCAACGAGAAGGTCGAGGGTTCAAGTCCCTTTGCCCGCTCCAGAAATAGCGACCAAATTGTTACTTTTATGAATTATTTCTGATGATATGTTATGCAAATGTTCAAAATACTTCTGATAATTTTCTCACTGTTATTTAATAGCGCTTACGCTGCATCAATGAAAATGATTGGTGAAAAGGGTAAACAAAATGAAGTTACTAGAGAAATCGTTGTTAAAATGTATGATAATTATTATGAGCCAGATAGTTTTAAAGTAAACAAAAACGAAACAATCAAATTTATTGTTGAGAATATGGGTGAACTAGTCCATGAGTACAATATTGCTACAAAAGAGATGCATATAAAACATCAACCCGAGATGCAAAAAATGGTTGAGATGGAAATATTATTAGCTGACACAATAGACAAAGAAAAAATGAAAGAAATGGCAAAAAAAGATCACGCTATGGCTCACAAACACGCAAATAGTCTTTTACTCGAGCCAAAAGAGAAGGGTGAAATTATATGGAAGTTTAGTTCTTCTGCCAAATTAGAGATTGCTTGTAATGTTCCGGGGCATTATGAGGCTGGAATGGTTGCAAAAATCACCCAGGATTAACCTTGGAAGATTTATCAAAAAAAAAGTGTGTACCATGTGAAGGTGGAATTCCTGCTTTCAATTTAGAGGAAATACATAAATATTTAAAAAAAGTTGATGGGTGGGATGTTTTACAAGATAAGAAAAAAAATTATTTTATAGAAAGAAGTTTTAAGTTTAAAAATTATACTGATAGTGAAAAATTTATATTAGAGGTTGGTAAAATAGCTGAGAAAGAAGGACATCATCCAGACATAAGTTTTGGATGGGGTTATGCAAAAATCAGAATATCAACCCACGCAATTAAAGGATTGGCTGAGAGTGATTTTATTTTAGCAGCCAAAATCAACAATATTTAATTAATGGTTAAAGTGCCTAATTCCAGTAAAAATCATTTTGACTTTCGCTTTATCTGCTGCATCAATTACTTCTCGGTCTCTGACCGAGCCTCCCGGCTGAATTATTACTTTTACACCCGCTTTAATTAAAGCTTCAACTCCATCTGCAAAAGGAAAGAATGCGTCTGACGCTGCAACGGAATTCTTAATTAATTCGGGTTGAAATTGTTTAGCTTTTTGAATTGCTATTTTACAACTATCTAATCTACTCGGTTGACCTGCACCAATGCCAATAGTTGAAAAATTATTACATAATACTATTGAATTTGATTTAGCGTGCTTACAAATATTGAAAGCAAATTCTATTTCAGCAAGCTCTTTTTTATTAGGTTTTAATTTCGTAACACATTTTAATTTTTTTTTGTCCAAAATTGCAGTATCTCTATCTTGAATTAAAAATGAATTATTAAAATTTTTAATAGATGAATTGTTTCCATACACAAAATTTGAAATATCTATTACTCTTAAATTCTTTTTCTTCTTAAATATCTTTAAGGATTCTTTGTCAAAACCTTTTGCTAATATTACTTCTATAAATTTTTTCGATATTTCAAACGCAATGTTTTTCTTTATTTTAAAATTACAGGCAACAACACCACCAAAAGCACTAAGCGGATCTGATGCGTAAGCATTTTTGAAAGAGATTATTGGTTCTCTATTCTCAGATACACCACAGGGATTAGCATGTTTTATAATCACTGTGCCGGCTTTTTTTTTAAAAGACCTTAAAACCTCCAAGGAGGCAAACATATCATTATAATTGTTGTAACTTAAATCCTTGCCATTCAATTGCTCAAACCCAAGATTTGTATCATTATAATCACTTACATAAATTGAGCTTTCTTGATGAGGATTTTCTCCATATCTAAGTTTTTTTAATCTTCTTCCAAAAATAGTTTTTCTCTCTGGAAACTGTATTTTAAGTTTGTTGTTAAACCAATTTGAAATCATGGCGTCATAGTAAGCGGTTAGTCCAAAAGCTTTTGATGACATAATCTCTCTGAACTCCAGACTAGTTCGTCCTTTATTTTTAATTAATTCTTTTATAAGATTTTCATAATCATTTTTATTTGTAATTATTGTTACGTTTTTAAAATTTTTAGCTGCAGCACGAACTAACGTTGGACCTCCTATGTCAATGTTCTCAATAATATCTTTTGAAATTTTGTTATTGGTCACAACTTTTTGAAAAGGATAAAAGTTTACAATTATTAAATCTATTGACGGAAATTTTTGTTGAGACATTTCAAATTTATGACTTTTATTTTGTCTATCGTGAAGAATCCCAGCGTGAATTTTTGGATGTAATGTTTTTACTCTTCCATCGAGCATTTCTTTAAATCCTGTATATCTAGAAATTTCTGTACAGTTGTAACCAAGTTTTTTTATACTTTTATAAGTTCCGCCTGAGCTTATTATATTAATTTTATATTTTTTGAGGGTTTTTAAGATGTTCTTTAAATTATCTTTATCTGACACCGATACTAAAGCATTTCTAATTTTTTTTTTCATTTATATTTTCTTAATTATTTCCCAATTGATTATTTTATCATTGTTTTCCAATAAATCGGAAATAACAATACAAAAATTATTAAGCACTTTATTTCCTGCAAAAAAAACACTTTTTTCAATTGTTATATTTTTTTTGTCAGTTGTAAATATTAATGACTTATTTTTTCTTATTTGTATGAGTACGCTGTTACCACTAATTGTTTTAACTGCATTTAACCCAGGTGTCAGATGAAATCTGATTGAGAATCCAACTTTCTTTGTTTCTCTTTTTTTTTCAAAGAAATCTCTTCCAGTTATTTTATTATCTTTTTTTAAAATTTTAATTTCTCGAGAACAAATATATCCAAACTTTTTTAGATACGCATCATGAGACGCATAGAATTTTATCTCTTCCTCATTGTTTTCATTTTTTTCATTAAAAACTTTAAAACCTTTTTCATAAGAGCTTCCAAAAGCTTTATTAATAACTTTATTTCTCTCGAATCTAACAACAGAAGTGTTATCGATACATATGGTTGATTGTGCTGATGTAAGTTTACTAAGAAAAATTGCTTTATTCGATATATTTTTTCCAAAACCGCAATTTGTGATAATTTTATCTTCATCATTAAAGTATTCAAATGATAATGGTCCAGATTGATAACAATTAGAGAAGTTTTTTAATGGCGGAGAGTTAGAATTTATGTAAACAATATCTTTTTTAAAATTAATTATATTTAAACCTCCAACATTACCATTCTTTTTTTTTGGTTTGTAATTTTTCTCATTTAAAAAATCATAAAATCTATTTAAGTTTACTTCTGTCGCTCCATTAAATAGTGGCAAAGTATTTAAAGGTGTTGTTATCTTTTTTAAGCACATTAAATTATTTTTTAAAAGACTATTTATATAATCAATCTCATAATTTTCAGCCGCTTCTGAACAATCTTTTAAAATAATAAAATATTTTGAAATTTGTAAAAGATCGTCCGGATTTTGGGATCTTGGGAAACCATCATCATCAAAAAAAATATTTATTACTTTTCTAAGTTCTTTTTCAGCAAATGTTATATTTTCTTTGTAATCGTGAAATACTAACCCTGATAAGTAAATTGTTGTTAAAATTTCAATTTTAGTAACGTTATTACTTTCAAGATTAAAATTTTTTTTTAAGTGATTAATTTGAATTATTATTGACTCGATAAAGTCATTTTTGAAAGTTATATTGGTGCTTCCTAATATTATATCTGCATTTAGTATCCAACTTATGACTCGACGACTTATTGATGAGTTACCCCAAATTTGTTTTTTATAAATATTATTATTAGAAATCCACTTACTTATTATTTTTCTTACCAAAGAAGCTTCTGTTTTTCTATCAACTAAACCTAGCCATAAAAAATCGTGTAATCTTAAATTTTTTTTATTACTAGTTTGCTTCCAAAAATTTTCATAATCGATATTTGACAGATTAAAAGAGTAGTTTTGAAAATTTGTAAATGGGGAGAGAAGATATGAACTTGGAAAAAAAAAGAATTCTTTTGGCACCGATGTTCTTAATGATTTAGTGTAGCTATTTGTTGAAAAATAACTGGTTTTAATAAAAGTTTTTAAGTTAATTATTAAAGCTAAAAAGTAAAAATAGACACTTTTTAAATAAATCATTTTATTTTGATCTTAAAAGGTCAATATTTTTTTTTAGATTACCGTTATTTTCTTTAAATATTGTTGATCCAGAAACTAGTATATTTGCTCCAGCCTTTTTTGCTTTATTACAATTATCAAAATTTATTCCACCATCGATTTCTAAATCTATATTGAAATTTTTTTTTGAGATTATGTTTTTTAATTCTTCTAGTTTTGGTAAAACCTCAGGCATAAACTTTTGACCACCAAAGCCAGGCTCTACGCTCATAATTAAGATTAAATCAATGGAACTTAAATGGTCTACTATTAAGTCTATTTCTGATTTTGGTTTAAGTGATATACCAACTTTTTTAGAATAAGACTTTATTAGTTTAATGGTATTACTAGTATCTTCAGTTGCTTCTGGATGAAATGTTATTATATCTGCGCCTGCATTTGCAAAGTCCTTAATATACTTATCAACTGGACTTATCATCAAATGCACATCAAAAACTTTTTTTGTGTAAGGTCTTAATTTTCTTATAATCTCTGGTCCCATAGTAATATTGGGTACAAAATGACCATCCATTACGTCAACATGTATATAATCAGCTCCAGCATGGTCTAAGGACGTAATTTCCTCACCGAGCTTACTAAAATCAGCAGATAAAATAGAAGGAGAAATTTTTATTTCTTCTGACATAATTTATTTATATTTTATATGACAATCTTGTCAAAAAAATTATTTATCAGGGCTAAAAAGCTTATATAGCCCAATAGAAAAGTCACTATCGATTGGAAATGATAGCATGCCCATCGATCCATACCCTAATAACCATGGCATTAAGTAAAATCTAATAAGATAAAAATAGAAAGCAACGTATAAAGGAACAATTGGTCTTGCTAAAAATTCTGGTGTAATTTTATCAAAAACTTTTAAAACTGGATTAGTAAATTTAACAAACACTCTCATAAAGAAAAACTGTGAATCTTCTTTTTGAAAAATATTCATAGCCGCTCTTCCTACAAGCGTATACATAATAATTCCTAAAATATAATCTAAAATTAGAACCCAAATTGGCATTATTTACATTATCATTATTGAGACAAAAAAAAAGGGGCGAAATTTTCGCCCCTTTTAAATATTAAATTAATTTACAGTTTTAGTGCTGTCTACCAAGAATAGCTTTTCCGCTAGGAATTCTAACTTCGTCAACCATTCTTTGTGTTGCAGCGTCAGGTGCTTTGGTCATTAAACTTACAACAACCATAACAACTAAACATACTGGCGCACCGATTAGACCAAATCTTAAGTGGTCTATACCTAACCATGCAGGGTTACCCATAAATTTTGGATATACATAAATTAGATACGCTGTTCCAGCTGCGAGACCAGTTAGCATTCCTGCTATAGCCCCTTCTTTAGTAGCTCGCTTCCACCATACACCAAGTACAAGTGGGAAGAACAAGCCTGACATTGCAAAGTCAAATGCCCATGCAACTGCACCAAGGATACTAGTGATACGCATTGATGCAATATAAGCACCAGCGGCACCAATAACTACTAGAAGCACACGTGCAACTATTAGTCTTTTTCTAACATCCGCTTTTGGATCGATCATATT
>MDTE01156385.1_pt1 | contig 15180 bp, 15 predicted proteins | sample 811231 | NCBI WGS metagenome assembly MDTE01 (sample SAMN05326651, study PRJNA326480) | marine metagenome | isolation source: seawater | place: Indian Ocean: Red Sea | collected 2010 | reverse complement strand
CTGCCCCACTAAAATTTAAAAATCTGTTAGGCATTAAATCATAAATTTCTTGTATATGAGCCCATTGTTGTTTTCTAAGATAATTTTCATTGTCGCTTGTTTTAGACATTAACATCCAATCTTGGCCAATCCCAACTGTGTTGTTAGTTCTAAACATTCTATCTTCAAACATTAAAGATAAAATCTCAACATCATCCATGTTTTGTATTCTTTCTATTTCATCAAAGTCTGGAGCTTGAGGAGTGCTTTGTTGAACTAAAATATCTTTTGCCTCAAATGTTTGACCTGCTCTCCAACTGTAAAAGTCGCGTACCATATCAATAAATTCTCGTTCTTGAATACGTCCTTTAGCTTTTTCAACTAATAGTTCATGACGTTCTTCATCTGTATTAGCGGCAACTTCATTCCAATTAGAAATTCCATAGTTATACTTTGCCATTACGGTCTTAAATCTCCTACAATAGCTCTAATAATTTCTCTTTTAGACGCACCCATCGCATTAGTAATTGCATCCCATTGAGAAGGATTTATACCATCTTCAAGAAATGTTTGCAAAGTGGCAGGGTTTAAATCTAATTCTTGAGCAACAGTACCGTTCCTAAATGCTTCTGACAAACCAGGAGCAACTTCCTGTATAAAGTCAATTATGTTTTGTCTTCTTTGTGCCTCAAACTCTGCTTTTGTATCTGAATCAAATATCTCTTTGTCTGTAACTAATCCTGGACCAGCATCTCTTTCTTTGTCATACTGTCTAAACCTGTCTCTATCAAAGTTAGGAGATGCCACAGCCTCACTTATCTTTCCTAAAATATCATCAACCATTGTATCAACAGTTAATATTCTATTGGTTTGAGTTTGTTGTATTTTTTGTAAATTCTCTCTACTAGCATCCGCTACATTTATGTCTGCTACTGAAATTCTAGTTAATGACTTAATTGATTTAGCTAATTTTGTTGGGTCAGTGCCTGGTATGGCGTTTCGTAAAATCTGTAAATTTTCTTCAGAAATACTTATGTCATCATCTTTACCTAAATTAAATGCTTCTTCCCTTATTTCTCTCATAAATTTCATTTTCTCTCTAATAGGCCAGCTTTTCCCGTCTTTTTCCCTTCTATCTAATTCTTCATAATAAGAATTTTTAAAGTAATCCATAGCTCGAATTAGTTTTGGAGCATCACTGCCAAGTGTCTGAAGAGGAGAGCTTCCTAATTGTTCTTTTAAAGTGCTTTCTAGTTCTTTAAATTCTTCTTGATAAGTAACATCTGATAAATGTGCACCGCCATATTTACTATAATTATTGTAGAAAGTTAAAACATCATTTAAGTGTAAACTAATACTTAAATTTTCAGCAGCAAATCTATCAGTTATTTGCCCAGCACTAGTAATGGTACCATCCATAATGTCAGCTTTTATTCTTTCAATAGCTGGTAAGTTTTCAACTTTATTATCATTCTCTATCATCCTATCCCATTTTTGAGCTTCTAAAGGATTGATTTGTTGCAACTCAGTTCTAAGTTCTTTTAACGCCATAGGGTCATCTTTTGCATCAAAATACCTAGCATATATATCAAGCGTTTTAAGTTGAATGTTTTCTTTTTTCTTCTTTAATTCCCTACTTTGTAAACTGTCTTGCGCATCCAACAATTTACCATACAATGCCATTACTGTTTCATCTGCTGTGCTGACTAAAGAACCTAAAGGTCCTCCATCTCCTTTTCTTTTTCCTCTGTCTGTTGTTAAGATTTGTATAGCTTTATCCAGTTCTTCCATAGTTGTAGCTGTGTTAAGAATGTTAGTTGCAACTTGTATTGCTAAAACTTTTTTCTCATCATTGTCAAACAAATAATTAGCTTTCCCATTTACGTTAGGCAGGCGCAATCCTAAATTTTCTGTTTCTTGCCAAAAATTCTTCCCTGCGTCTTTCCTTTCACTGTTCATAAGAATATTGGTTAAATGTGCAGACCCTGAATTTAATTTAGTAAGTTCTGCTTTTTCCATACGTGCTTCAAAATCTTTAGATTCAAGGGCATAAAATTCTTTTTGCCAATATGAATTGTAACCATCAATAAAATCATCATTTTTATCTTGAAAACTAGGAACATAATTTTTTGCAAAATCTTGAAATGTTTGGTTTTCCATATCATATAAATCATAATTTTCTTTTAATTCTCTAATGCTGTTAGATGCTGTAAGACGCCCTTTGTATTGAGAAACAACTTTATCACGGAAAAACCCAGATAATTCTTTATCTTCTCCTGTGTTTAAATATTCAAGAAGTTTGTTTTCATCGCCACCAAATTCAGCTAATTTAGTATTTATTTTTCTTTCGGTATCTAGTTCAACATCTTCTTTAACTCTGTTTGCAGCTGATTGTGCCGCAGTTCCAAAAGCATTTATTGCTCTAGCAATACGTTCTGCATCTTGTCCTACATTTCCTAAATTAGGAGTACCTTTGTCATAAGCATCTAAGTACCTTTGATTAACTTGTCTTCTATATCCTGTTGCCATTATCTTCCTCGGCCTCCTGAACCGCCTGTGCTTGTACCAGTTCCACCATCTCTGTTTGCGTACCCTTCACCAATTGCTCCAGCAATTTTCAATCCTGTTCCAAATAAACTTGGACGTTCTACTAATGGCATTGCTAAGTAATCTTGTTGAAGTTCAGCATATGCAGCATCTTGTTGTTGTGTAAGAGTTATGATTTCATTAGCAGCTTCAGTTTGTATCCCAGCTAATTGTAATTGAGTTTCTCCTCCGATTCTACGGAAGATAGCATTAGGATTACCAAAACCAGCATTTAAAGCTTCTGCATTTTTTCTTCTAGCTTCTCGTTCAAGTTCCATTGTAGCTCTTTGCTCTTCAGCTTCTACTTTAGATTTATCCTTGTCGATGTCATTTAAGTTTGCTAAATAAGCGGCGTCTGCATTGGCCTGTCTTTGGTCATTTGCTTTTTCTTGTGCATCAGCTCTAGCGTTTGCTGCGTTGTGTTCGTAAATAGCACCAACTGCTTTAATAGTCGGTCCAATAAATGCTACATCGCACATTCTCTAATTTCCTCCATAGTTTTAAGTACATATATAAATGGTGTTTTACCAGCTCCAAATTCAGGTATTTCTAATTCTTGTACAAATCCTAAATATTCTAACCAGCGTAAAGCCACTGTATTTTCTTTATCAACATAATTAAATAAATATTTATATCCTTGTCCCATTTCATTTACCCAGTGTGGACACTCTCTTAAAAACTGTATAGTGTACTCAAACAATTCTTCACTGCACAGCATCCAAGCAACTCCATAGCCAGGTTCTTGAGTTCGTGTAGAACCAAACATTCCTATAACTTAATGATTTTGACTCATAATACTGTAAGTTTTAGAGTGTTCTAAAGTAAAAGGAATAATCAAAGCTTCCAAAGGAGATGTGTCATCCGAACGTTTAATTTCCAACACATCTGCTGGACGCATTTTTGGTGCTAATTCAATAGCATCATTAAGTTTGGCTTTTCTTACATAACCTTTTTTCATTACACTCTTGTTGACCTTGCATGATAGAAACCTTCTAGTTCTGCACTAGAAACATTAAAAGGTAAATGCGAACTGCTAACTAATTTTAAAACAAAATCTGTATTTCTACATTGTATTGGCACACGGATTACTCCATTGCCTATAGATGGGTTATCAACACTACCTACAAATCCAACAACATAAGGTGTTATGAAAGATTTAAAAGTATCTCGGTTCAAAGGTGTTATTTGAAACTCTAAAAACCCAGTATTTTCATAATTAAAACTTACAGTACGAACTTGGAAACGCCCTGAAGTAACTGCGATTACTCCTCTGTCAGTTTTATCTCTAATGTATGGTTTAGACATTTCATATGTACTAGTGTAAGGAACTCCAATAATTAAACTAGTGTGGTTACCTTCAATTGTATAAGTAGAACCAGTCGTGTTAGTTGCTTCATAATCAGCTCCAGTAGTAGTTTTCACAGCTAACAATCCTGCTTTAGCTCCGTATGGAGATGTAAATGTAGTTTTGTCTGTGGCTGCATCATAGGTTCCTGTCACACTTTTTTTCAAATCTAAAGCAATATTAAAAGTCAAACCAGTGTCAGGGGCATTTTGTAAATCTAATTTAAAAAGTTTTGTTGTTGTGCCTTCTGCTGCAAACACATAAACTATACTTTCTATTGTCATGGCACCAATAATCTTAACACCATTAAAAGTCCATTTAGACCACCCACTTTGTACACGAGTATCTCCAGTAAAAAAGTATTTGTATACAAACATTGTATCTGCATTTGTTGCTGTCACATTACTGCCTGTTGCGAAAGGAGCAACTTGGGCATCAGCATCATCTGAACACAAAACAATAAGTACATCTTCTGTCGTGTTGCTTATTAATTGATAAGCTTTGTCAGGAATTAAAGAAGAAACGTGTGCTGTTATATCTATTCCATCATTTGTTAATGTGTCATCACTTGTAAAATATTCACGTATTAAAGTTTTGTCATTTCTTTTTTGTGCAAAATATGCAAACTTTCCTGCCGACACAGGAGCCACATCTGGATTATGTTCAAAAGAAGATACTTGATTTAATATTGCAGTTGTAGGTGTTATAGTGTCCCCTGCAGAATCTAATTTGTATTGAGTTGTATCGGAAAATAACAACAAAGTTTCATTAAAACCAACAGAATTTTTTAATGTATTAACTTCAACCCCAGATGCTGCAATGTCAATAGGGTCTGTGTCTAAAGAGTCAGTAACTGTTGAGGAAAAGAAATTAAAAAACTCTGCATTGCCAGAAAGAATTAAATTTTCTCCTGCTAAAATACCTAAACGATTTTTATAAAAAGTTAAATTCTGAATTGTAACACCTACAAAAGATGGGTTAGGGTTGCTAGTTGCATCTCCTGCTGTTCTATCATTATATGTTTGTTTGCGAAATGTAAAAGTTCCATCTCTATTATTTATAAGTGCATGAGGCATTGTGGCATCATCTAAACCTACCGAAACTCCAGGTCCTACAGTTTCTTGCCAGACGCCATCGCCAGTGTATTTAACATAATAGTCTGTTAATATTTCACCTTCATCACCTGTTACTACAACAATCATGTCAACTTTAGCATAGAAAGGAAGGTTAGAAAATTTTTGTATTTCATCACGGATAACATACATTGCTGTATTGCCTTGTCCATCAGAAGTAGTTACAGTGTAGTCAGAATCGCCATCAGTTGGTTTACCATAAATTGTAGAATTAAATTGTTCAAAAGTAAAATAAGAAGTAATTCCTGTGTAATTACTCAATCCTTGTGTTGTTGACAAAGTTGCCCCAGTGTCATCACGCACAGTTTTAAAAGCAATACCATTTGCAGTGCCATCCCAAAAAGTGCTTGATGTTCCCTTTAACAAAATATCAGCAATTTTATTAGTGTCTGAAAAAGGGGCATCAGTTGCTGCTACTGACCCTGTTGGCATTTGAAAAATTACACTTATTCCATATCCTAATGCTGTTTGCATGTCGGGGTGTGTTAAAGAAACTTTATATTCTCTACCAAAACCACTATTTTTTACATAAACTAAAAACTCTTCTACTTTTGCAGCAGTGGTTGTTGAATCAGCGGCAGGTGTTATTGACTTGTTAGCAATAAAAGTAAAGTCAGCGATGTTAACAAGGTTAAAATCACTTTTTGGATTTGTACTGTTTAAATAAGTATTACCATCAGGAAAACTAACAGTTTTTTCTACACCATTTAAGTCATATACTTTAACTCCATTGTCATAAAAAGCTACAACAAACCTGTTAGACTCATCAGTTTGTATGCTCCAGAATTTAGTGGTGTTTGGAAAAACATTAGTGCCATCCAAAGTAGCGATAAACTCTAATGGTGCACGTTTACGCAAACCATCTACAATGCTGCTATCAATGTTTTCTTGGTCCTCAGCTTGCGAAGGTAAACGTTGTGTTGAGCTTTGTTGGCTGATGCCATTTATTAGACTAGGTATTTCTTGACTAACAACTGCCATTAATATCTCCTTCTAGGCTGCCTATCTATAATAGAGAATGTGTTAGCATCCCCTTTTAATATGTTTAAATCTGCACTACGTGAATCAGCTTGTTTAAATTGATTCAATGCTTCCTGCTCATCAAATTGTATTAGTTGAGCTAGCCCTGCATCACCTATAAATCTTGAAGCAAAACGTCTAGCTGCTTTTACAGTTATGTAACGTCTTGCATATTCTGGTAGGTGTTCAAATTGTTGAACAAGAACTAGGTCTAAAGTTGGGACAGTAGAAGAGCTAAACACATCTGTATGATTTTCCATATCGTAAAGATAACCGTCTCTTATAACTAAATTCATATATCTAAAATCATCTGAAGCATCGGCTTGTACACAATTTACTGGTAAAGGAATTTTGTTATCGGTATCTTTGGATACTGTGTATTTTATGTGTGTGTTAAAATTGTGTCCTTCGGCTTGGACAGATAAAGAAGTTTCATCAAGAATATTTTTAGCGACAGAAACATCGACACTAACTGTTCCTTCTATGGTGTTGACAGGTGCCTCACCGATAGCTGATAACATTGTGTTGATTGCTTGTAATTCAGTTGTTGCTGTTATTTGTGTTGCCATGTTGTCCCTCAAAAAAAGGACGAGAAGACAAGTCTTCCCGCCCTCGTTGTAGTGTTAAATTAAAAGCTATTAAGCTTCTTTGATGCCTACAGCTGCTTCAGGTCTGAGAACCCCATGACCCATAGCATACTTAGCCACCATTAATGTGCCTTGTCTACGAATGTCATATTCCATTTCTGTAGCCAAGTCTAATAATTTAACTGTACCAACTGCAGAAGGGTGACATACTAGACCCTCGTAGTTAGTTAGGTTAACAGACTGAGGTGTTGAACCACCTTGGGTAGCTGAACCTGCATCAGCATCAGAAGTTCCTACGTCATCTTTTACAAAATGAGGCATAGGTCTTAATTCGATACCTGCGATACGAGCTACTTGTCCAGTTGCAATCGAACCTTGTCCACTAAAATCTACATTGATTGCATTAGTTGCGTTTGAAAGCTTGTAATACATTGTAGGGTCTAGGAAACAGATTCTACCTTCTTTAGGAACATAGTTGTTATCTAAAGCAGTTGCTGCATCAAATAATGCTGCAATGAATCCGTTTGCTGAAGTGGCATCAGTTGCGTTAGCAATGTCTGTGTTAGTTATTGTTGTTCCGCCTGGATATCCTGAATCGGATACGTTAGCTGCTGCTTGTGAAGCGAGACCAATAGTTTGTAAAATGTGTTTGTCTTTAATAAAAGCCAAAGCTCTACCAATTTCTGTAGAGTATGCACTTCTTACATCCCAATGATTTTTAGCTTCCTCCAGGTTTGATAGGAACGCACTTGAAACAAGAAGGTCATTAATTAAAATAACTTTCTCATTGTGGTTTATGTCACTACCTGTGATTTCCGCACCTGGTGTGTGATATGCTGCAGCGATTCTACCCATTACTGGGAAAGAGGCTGACTTACCGCTAGAAATAGTTCTAACCATATCCGCACCTTCTGTGACAGATGCTCTTTCGAAAGCTGTTAGGACTTCTCCTGCAAAAACTTTCAGAAACAGAGCGTCTTCGGACCCACTGGCATTGACTCTACCAATACTTGCTGGTGTTGCGTTTGCCATTGTTATTTCCTCCGTGAAAAAATTTTGATGTAAGCTGTCACATTTGTCTCGTTATTTCACAAGATTATCTGGCGCACCAGGTCAGGTTATTTCCGATGAAATGTTTTAGCTAGCTGCCAACTAATAAGTTAGCACAGCTATAAATTACTGTTGTCAATCTTACGTTGCACGGATTGTCTGTAAGCATCATCTGTTTGGTAACGAGAATCTTTCATGGCCTCAGTTACTTGTGCCCAAGATTCATAGCCTTGTTCAGCAGTTGATGCGGCTTTTCCTTGCACTAAGTTAGGAGTTGTGCCGACAGCATTTTCATACTGTGCTTTTAATCCCATAACAGCAAGGTTAATAGTTTCATTATTACCAGAGTTCATAGCATTGTTGTAAGCATCTTTTTGTGCTGCGTCTAAATTTGATGCTGCCCAATTAGTCATGCTTGTGTAAACTTCTTCACCACCGACTAGATTAAAAACAGCAGCTCTTTGCTGTGTTACCAAAGCTTGTTGCCCAGCAATAAAAGAATCAACATAGTTTCTTGCGATGCCAGCTTTTTCTAAAGCTTCATAATCAGAGTCTTTGAGTGTTCCATTTGCAGCATACTCATCTGATAATTTTTGCAACTCTAACCCTGCAGCTTCAGTTGCCTGTTCTGCTATTTCTAATTGGTTAGAGTTTTCATTAGGTGTTTCTGTGCTTTCCTGTGGTTCAGGTGCCTTAGCTCCTAATTTAGATTCTAACTCAGCATATGATTTGGCTAAATCTTCTACTGAATTAAATTTTTCTGGTAAACCTTCGGGTCTATCAGCAGGTGTTTCTTCAACTGGTTGTTCAGCTGTAGTCTCACCTTCTCTTATTTCTACTTGTGTAGCCATATATTATTATTCCTCCGCTGGCACTTCTCCAGCCTGTTTTGCCACTTCAGCAGCGACAGGAGCTACTGCTTTTTCAGCCATTCCCATCATCTGTTCTTGTTGTTGTGCCTGCATCATAGCTTCCTGCTCAGCTTGTAGTTGCTCGGCTGATTTTATCAAGCCTTCTGTGTCTATGCCGAGACCAGTTGCTAAACGTGTTATCAAATCTGAAGGATTCAGACTTGACATAAACTCAGGATTTACTCCTGCAAGTTGAACTATCTCTCCAATAAACTCTCTAAGTTTTTGTAAATCATTACCACGTCCAAGAGCTTCGATACCTGTAATTATTGTTGTTGTTAAAGTATCTTTTGGTAATTCAGGAACCTCTTTATTTTGACCCATCCTTTTCATTAGGATGTTAACTAAAGGCAACTGAAATTCTTGAGATAATAAAGAATAGACACCACCTAAACTGGCTTCTAACTGTTGTGCCATGTATCTAATTTCTTGTGCTGTAACACGTTCGGCATCTCTTTGCACGGCAGTGTGAAGAAGGAAAGCATATGACATTCTTTCTTCCAGCCTTTGAATAGAACGTTCAACAATCTGTAAATCATATTGTTTTTCAGATTGTAGTACAGACACATCGTCTCTGCTGCCAGTAATAATGTCACCATTTCTACTTTCAGCTAAATCTCTCTTACGAGTCACAGCATTAGGACGTACTAAAAATACAACTTTAGAACTTGCTGCCGCTGACTCTACTAAAGCCTGGCTTAAACCTTCTAAAGATTTTAAGTCTCCTAAAAATTCTTCTACATAACCACGGCCATAATCTTCAGTGTCTACACGTATCATTCGTAAACACAGGTATGGCAATTGGTCTTGAGGAAAAATTCCTACACTGCTTTCTATCTTTATACCATGCACTTCCTGGCAGATATAAAATTTTTTATTATCCAAACGATAAATATGTGTATAAATATCGCAAGGTTCATCATCTTTATAATCAGGCACTTTACCAAGAGCCTCTAATGTTGCTTCATCTAAACTAACAGAAGCTACAGTTTCTTTTATAACAACTTCTAATAAATTTCCCTCTCCATCACGTCTGCAAACATATTGTGATAAAGGGTAAACCCTCATGTTTCCTTTTTTTGGCAGGTAGCAAAGCACATTACCACCAATAATTAAATGTTTTAAAGCTTCAAACACAGAGACACGAATAGCTAACTCTTCTATTTTCTGAGTTACAGCTCTTTCTATGCTAGCCAATGATTCTTCTACTTGAGACATTAACTCTGGTGTTTCCATTACCTCAAGTTTACTTTTTCCAGTTAATCCTAATCGAAAAAACGGAGAGTTAGGAGGTAACAATAGTAGAAGTAATTTAGATGCTAAGTTGTTTACTCCTCTTGCACCTACAGATTGAAACGGGATGTACAGTTCAGAAGATTGTTCAAACCCACTAGGTGGAATTAGTGCTGGAATTGTTAATTCAGAAGCATCACGCGCTCTGTCTAAAAAATGTTGTCTATCGGTTCCAAGTTTGTCATAGCGTTGCTTGGCTGTTGACTTTAGTGCGGTTACTTCTGTTTCCATGGTGTGCCCTATCCTATATTAATTCCACTACCACTGCCGTAAGTAGGGATATTTAAACCAGTTTGGAGACTTTTTGTACCACGTCTCATGGCTCTTTTAGTTCTTTCCTGTGAGTCTAGCCTTTCTTCACCCACTTCTAACTCAGGTGTTTCAGTAGACTGAACAGGTACAGGTGCGGCTACTTGTACTTCTCTTTGTTTTGGCTGCTTTGGCGCTCCTACACACATAATTATTGTACTCCTGTTAAATTTTTGTCTAATCTTTCTTTCAACAAATTAATAAATCTTACAACATCACGTTGTCCTGCTTGAAAATATATCTCTTTTACATCGTCCGTTATTTCTGGACTACGCTCTGGATATAACTCATTAAGCAGCTCTATCAAATCATTGACATTAGCAGGTAAAACTATATCTTCATTATTTCTGTTCATTTTTCTTCTAAGAAGGGAACCTTAGTTTCCTTCAACCTCCGCTATAGCATTTCCAATTTCATATACAATCTGTGGAACAATAGAGTTACCAAGGGCTTTCACTCGCTTGGCTCTATTTTTGTCCAGTTCATAGGATACCCCATCAGGAATTCCACAAACTCTGGATTCAGTTTGCCACCAAGTTTCTTGTCCAACTTCTTGCCTCGTTCCCTCAGCCCATTCTCTATCATTACTTCCTCGTCTAAGCACTTGCCCCCTTTCTGATTCGGGCGACTGCCACCCCCCACTCGTGGTGTTGGATACATCTTCTTGTCCTGTGCTATTCGTTGACCTAGACTGTATCCTCTGCTTTTGCCTACTGATGGTGGAACTGTATTGACTGTGTCTTTCCAATCTCTTGCGTTGGGCGTTGGATACATCTTCTTTTCTAAGTATAGGATTGCATCCGACAGCTTCGCTCCGTATGTCATATTCGAGTTGTTCTTCTTTCGTAGGACAAAACCCCCAGATTTGTTTTGCTCTACCCTGCTCGACTGCTCTCCTCCTTCCTCGCACCCCACTGTTGGAGTCGGTAGCATCACATACTCTGCTGGTGTCGGAGCGCTGTTTCCTCTGCGAAATGCTTTGCTCCTGACACTCATGGCTGCTGTTGGAGTACCCAAGAATCCAGACTCTTTTGCGTTGGTGCCATGCACCTTTGCCGCTAGCTGGAATAATAAGACACCTGACTTCGAAACCTTCTTCTTCCAAGTCATCTTGCACCTGTCTGAGTACCATGCCGTCTTGGATGTTAATAATACCTTCAACATTTTCCCCAATAAACCATCTGGGTTTACATTCTCTGATGACTCTAATAGTTTCATCCCAGAGATATCTGTCGTCATCTGTTCCTTTCCTTTTCCCTGCGACTGAGAATGGTTGACAGGGGAATCCTCCAGTAATGACATCTGCTTCATATCTGTTTCCTTTGACATTTCTTATATCTCCTTCAATCGGTATACCCTTAAAATTTTTTGCTAATACTTTTTGACAGAACTCATCCTTCTCAACAAATGCTATTGTTTCGAAATGTCCTGTAGATTCTAATGCTAAACTAAAACCACCAATACCACTAAACAAATCTAATACTTTTAACATTACTGCCCCTCATTGTAGCTTTTAATGTAATGATATTCTAGCCACCCTTGTCCGTAGTTGATTAATTTATAACCATTGTCTACTAGTTCAGCTATTTTAGTCTGAGCTTCATGAACTGACTTTTGATTGCCCACGGTCCACTTTACTTTTTTAATATCTTCAGGCACTAAATCTTGTCTTCCATCAGCATTGTAGGCTTTGTGTCTTCTATAGTTTCTTCCCATTATAACCCCACCAATTCACAGCTGTTACCAGTGCAAGCAAACTCCTGACTTCCTGTTGTGTTGTCCTCTTTTTCATCTAAGTCTCTAAAGTCTATGTCACTTGGCATTACACGGGCCGCTTCATTATATTCTTGTTCAGTAATTTGTTGGTAAGGAGCTTGTTTATAGACATGGTCAAGGGCAGGTAAGAAACTAATGCCTGCTACTTCTTCAAAATTACTATACACCCATGCACCTACATCCATCCATTCATCTTCTTTTACACTAACAGTGACAGATGGTTTATGTTCACACCAATGTCTTTGATACATCAACCAAGTTTCTAGTTGTTGAATAGCTGATAAAGATGCTGTGGTAAGACAGCCCTCTGGAGATTTTTGAGGGAAAGAAAATACCATAACATCATTAGGTTTCATCACATCAGGTTCATGTGGAACACCTTTGTCAATTAACAACTGAGTTAATGGGTCTTTCATATCCATACGAACTGTACGAATATAATACTGACTGTATCTAGTGTGGATACCAGAAGCTGAATCAACTAACTGACTAACTGTGCCTGATGGTTTAACACAAGTTATTGCTGTGGACTGATTTATACCAAGTTTTGAGGAGAGCAATTGGTTACACTCCACAGCTGTGTCTCTTAATGTTCTTAGAAAATTAGGAGTCGGAGATATAGTCAGCCTGTTGTCCATGATGCCTGTGAGGGAAACACCAAGGAGTCGTTCAGCTTCTGTGTTCTCTTTCCACACGTTTCTTATGTATTGAAAATTGGTAAGTGTTGATTGGAAAGTTCCAAGAATTGTTGCTAGTCTAACTTTTTCTTGCAAGCTTTCTTTGGTGTCTTCTGCTCTAACGACCACCTCAGTTAAGTTACAAAATTGGTAAGGTCTTAGAATAATCTCAGAACAAGGGTTGGTACCAAACTCATGTTCGACATCTCTTCTTCCGCTTTCGGCAACTTTGTTCTTAGCCGCTTGACGATTAAAGATACCTCGCTCACCACTTTTACTTTCATATAATGCTTTCCACTCTGACATAAATAAACCCATGTCAGGAGTACGGGTGTAAACAGCGCTGTTGTTTGCCAATGCTCTTTGTCCATTCTCTATCCACCACTGCCCACTCTTTGCTTTACGGATGTTGTCATCTTGTATGTTACTCAAAGAGATAAGTGCGGAGCGTCTCACGCCACCGACTACCACTACTTCGCCCACCTTGCAGACTAAGTCGTGGCACTCTATGGCTTCTAATTGGCGACCAGCGGCTTTTTGAAATAATTCAATTGCAAAATCAAATAAATCAACAAGTGGTTGTGGACCTGATGCCCTGCCACCAAATGTTTTTAACCTTGCTCCAGCTGGTCTGACCTGAGTGATATCTATTTTAGGAATCTGACCTGAATATAACATTGCAAGTAATTCTCTAAAGGCGCTCGCCCACCCAGATTTACTATCTGCGACAACAATAACAGTTTCGCTTTTACTAAATTTTTCAGCAACAACAGGCAGCTTCTCAATGTTGTTGTACTCTACACTAAAACCAACACCTGTGCCACATAAAAGTATATACATAACTTCATCAAAACTTCTTACATCATCAATAGGAATGTAACTGCAATTGTAACCAGCTGTGTGGTCACGTTCTAATGCAACTCCAGCTGTCATCAATGCTCGCATGCTAGGCATGACTTTCAAACTAATCACTGCTGTTTCTAGCTCTTGTCGCAAAGGTCCCATGTTGTAATTAAAATTAGTTTCTAAATGTTTTTCCATAAAATCAAAGTATCTTCTCACTGTTTCCTGCCATGTTTCTCTACGTCCTATAGACTCATCATATCTGGCATAGCGAGATGTGTGTATGTATTGCTGGTATATGCTTGGTAGTGTCATTATATATATGCTCCTTCGGACCAACACTCACCCTTGTACAAGTTGTAATTTAACAAGTGATTTTTGCCCCATAGTTTTATTTGTTTTGTTCTTTTATTATAGTCTTCCGCTCTTAGTATCCTGGCTACTCTAGCCTGTGTAATAAATTCACATACACTCAGCTTAGCCTTTTCATATTGTTCAAAGACAGCATCTAATAATACAGGAAAAGATTCTCCGTGTAAATCACGTAGTATTTTTTCGGCTGTCTTTTCGCCAATGCCAGGAACTCCTGTGTATCCATCGACTGCATCTCCTGTCAGAGTTTGTTTCATAAAAGCATAGTCAGCAGAGGCATGTGAAATAACAGAAATGTCTTTGCCATCTACAGATAACAAACCAGGAATCTGTTTTAAATCTTTATCAATAGATACAATAATTTTTTCTTCTTTGGAGTAGCTTGTTGACAGGATGCCACAAACATCATCAGCTTCTAAATGTTCCCACACTAAACCATTATGGTTCTGTAACACATAAGAACGAAGAACCGAAAGAAGTATGGGTTTTCGTTTTTCAATTCGGTTTGCCTTATAAGTTGATAAAATTTTTTTCCTAAAATTAGAGCTACTTGACAAGGCCATTGTATAAGAATCAGCTTGCAAATCATCTAACAATTTTTGTATCGCTTCATCAACTTCTGTGGTAGCAATGTTAAAGTCTGCATGTAATGTCCACAAGCCATCCCCCCAGTCTGTAGGTTGCTCTGCTTGTGTCGCAATCTTGTACAATAAAATATCACCATCTATTAATAATCTTCGTTTAGTCATCATCTTTTTTCCTTACATGCTTTGTGTTTTCTCTTTTAAATAAATCTTTCAATGGAATTAAAACAAAACGACTTTTGTTGTAGTCACCACCATAACGGGCAGTGTGTTTATATTTTCTTGCTAATCGTTTTACTGTAGATGTATCAAAAATCAATCTGCAAAAATCATCAGGGCCATCTGAAAAAATTTGTATCCAATAGTCTGCCTTTGTTGTCATAATCCCAGAGGGTTTTCCAAAGGATTCTATTTCTATGCACAAGTTGCCAGACCTGTACCACCAATCACGTTCTGTTTTAATTTCGGCTTTAGTTTTTTTGGCTTCAAGTATAGCCACAATTCTGTCCTCGCGGTCTAAGCCATATTTTAAATCTTTATCAAAGTCAGGCTTTCCTTTTTTTGGGCTCAATGTGTTTCACTCCAATTGCCTCCAACATTATATTCACCAGTCAAGGGCAACCGAAGTTTATAATGAGTGCCAGTTTTTACAATAGCTTCAACAGCTAGCTTACCAACTGTTTCAGCATCGTGTTCTGCACACTCTACTTGAACT
>MDTE01144784.1_pt1 | contig 15181 bp, 10 predicted proteins | sample 811231 | NCBI WGS metagenome assembly MDTE01 (sample SAMN05326651, study PRJNA326480) | marine metagenome | isolation source: seawater | place: Indian Ocean: Red Sea | collected 2010 | reverse complement strand
GTTAGAGCGCTCGGCTCATAACCGAGTGGTCATCGGTTCAAATCCGGTCGGGTCCACCACTACCTGTCCCTTCAATATCGACTCATTAGGCGTCCGACCCGGGCGAAGCCTCAAATACGGTCTTTGGAGAGGATTTTCTGATGAGTGCATCGATTAGAGTACCTGTTATGATTATGGCAGTCTACTTTCTGAGCCTTTGCTCTGGCGTAGCAGCGGTCCAGGCTCAGACCTCTCCCGACGTTTCGTTGACCTGCGATCAGCCTCAACCGATAGAGGTCTATCCCGGTGCAACCCGTACAACGATAATCTATTGCACTCTATCAAATCCCACCGGAGCTTCCGAAAAAGTCGAGTTAACCTATCAGTCTGGAGTAGTTGCAGTAGCAGGCCCAGGTTCTGCCACCGTTCCCCCCGGGGACACATCATTCCAAGTAGCAGTCAGAGCCGACCTCAGGATGCCTGAAGGCCAGCAAGTTGTGACGATTACTGCAACCGTCACTCAGTGGGGGGGCGCTCCTGTAACAGGCGCCACAACTCCTACTGAGGCAAAGGTTCTAACGGTGTTCAAGCAGTTCAGCAGACTCAGGGTAGGTTCCGATGAGGCATTCATACAACTAAGGCCGAAAGTGGACTACACTCTTGTCTTCCAGGTTTACAACGATGGAAACGCTAGAGACAAGTTCAACGTAGAGGTTCAGAACTACGACGAGTTGAACGACGAGGGCTTCCAACTCAGCCTACCCCTGATTTCTCAGGAGATTGACTCTTTGGCTCCACCGGAGTTGTTCAGGGTCCAAATGAGGACTCCCAAGAACCAGGGTTGGACGGATCAGTACTACAATCTGCAGTTCAAGGCCACATCAGAATACTCCGTAAGGACAGAAGGCGTGCCTAACTACCAAATCCAGGTAATGACCATATACATCAGAGGGGTTTATCTTCCAGGATTTGAGATGGTAGGAACCACAATGATGGCCGCCCTAGCAGGTGCAGCGGTTGGGAGAAGGGCCAACGAAGACCCAATAGTTGACGAAGACGGGAATGTTGCCACGCTGGACAATCGTCTGTTCTAACTTGTTTCCCGAGCCCGAAGGCAACGGATTGATAACTACTGTACTTGACGTAATTGCATAAGGGTGTGAGTATGAGCAACGGCGGATTACTTGAGAAGGCATCTGATCAACCTGCACCTGCTGCAGTCGTCGCGGATGTCGTTGAAACCCCTTCTGGCAAGGTTGGGGTGATAGCTGGAGCAAGAGATGTAATTCTATTCGGAATCGTCCCCCTGGCTCTATTTAGGTGGTTTGAGGTCTACCTGGACTTCATACCGTTCCTGATGCCATCTGTAATCATAGTCACATTCGGACTTGTTTGCTGGAGATTGGGTGCCATCTCTATTTCATTTAATGGCCCTAAAGTGAATGCAGCAATGGCAGGAGTGGTGGTAGGGATATACTCCGTAATGCTCCTTGTACCCTTGTTAATGGGGATAATTCTCGAGGGAAATCTATCCGTAGGAGAGGTCGAGTATAGCGATGATGGGGAGGAGATTACAGTCAAGCTGAGACAAAACACCATTTCCAGCAAGGACGTCGAAGCTTTCGTTTCTGTAATCCAATCGGATCAGGAGATCTGGTCTTCTTCTGTAACTGTGTCAATAGACAAGAGCGACGGAAGAGGAGACTATGGGTCATTCGTAATACAGGTGTCCGATTTTTATTCCTCTAACGCGCTACCCGACTCGCCTTACGAGCTTATGATAACTGTCGATGGGAGTGAGATGTCCAGGGATCTGGACTCCAACACACTTAGCAGGACAATCACAGGAGTGGAAGGATCAACCTCCGGAGTTGTGAAGAAAGACCCTGATCGGTGCAGTGGAGACGCTGAGAATTGCTTGGTTGGAGTCGTTCTGACAGGATGGGCCGGACTAGAGGTCGGTACCGACAAGCCGAGTGGTATGCCCTTCGCGGACTTTACTGCAGAAGCGGTCCTCATGGAGGGCAACGACGTTGCGATTTCATATCCGACAGTAACCGTCGTTAATTCGGATGCTACTTGGGATTCGAGCAATGACGTGTTTGGGGCCGGGTTCGGGAAATGGGGAGACTTCGGTTCCAACTTCGGCCTCGACGGCTCCGTATATGACCCCAGCTATGGCAATTACATTCCCAAGGAAGAGTTTGAATCGGCCGGGGACTACGGTTGCTACTCATTCACAATTACTGTGTCGCAGGAGGGTTCAGAACCCATGTCCCACACCTCCTTCTACGACTACAGCACAAGTAACTCGAACGACATCTGGGCCGCCGTATCTAGCTGCTAGTTATTCGTTTATGCTGGATAGGAACTCCCTCATCCTATCCGTCTTCGGTTCATCAATAATCGAGGATGCACCCTCTTCAGCTACCAAACCCTCGTCCATGTACATGACTCGGTCAGCAACGTCCCTAGCGAAACTTATCTCGTGAGTTACCACTACCATCGTCATTCCCTCGTCCGCCAGCCCGCGAATTGTCTCTAGAACAGAGCCAATGAGCTCGGGGTCTAGTGCGCTGGTGGGCTCATCGAAAAGCATGACCTCGGGCTTCATTGCTAGAGCCCTAGCTATCGCCACTCTCTGCTTCTGACCCCCTGAGAGATTTCCGGGGTACGCATCCACCCTGTCCAGCATGTCTACCCTCTCGAGTACACTCCTAGCCTGTGATTCAGCCTGATCCCTGCCCATCTTCCTGACGTGAATAAGCCCCAAAGTCACGTTATCGATGACCCTCAAGTGTGAGAATAGCTCGAACGACTGGAAGACCATGCCAATCCTGGACCTCACGTCATTGATGTCTGCAGCTGGGGTGTTGATCTGCTCTCCTTTCAGCCTGACAACCCCTTTTGTCGGCTCAATCAGGCGATTGATGCACCTAAGAACGGTCGACTTCCCGCTCCCAGAAGATCCAATGATGGCCAAAGAATCCCCCTCGATGACTTCGAACGAGATGCCCCTAACCGCATGGACCCCACCAACGTACGTCTTCTCCAGATCCTTGACGCTCAGTATTGTCTCGGCCATTCAAGCACCCCCCGAAATCCCAAGCCCAGGAATCCTCGTTCTCTCCTCAAGGTATCTGAGGAACAGCGCAAGAGTCCAAGTGATTAGGAAGTATGAGATAAGGACCATGCCCCAGGTCCAGAAGACCTGGAATGTCGTTGCTACGATTAGCTTCCCCTGCCTTGTGATCTCGGCATACCCAATGATCATGGCCAATGAAGAGTTGAGGACCAGGTTGACCATCTCATTCCCCAGCGGTGGGATGCAAATCCTTACTGCCTGGGGCATGATGACCAATCTCATAGACTGCAAGTAGTTCAGTCCGATGCTCCTCCCGGCCTCCATCTGTCCAGAGGGGATCGCTGCGATGGCCCCCCTGATAGTCTCGCACTGGTAGGCACCAGAGTTCAGGCCAAGAGCGAATATTGCGCTAATGTACGCTCTGTCCTCGAGGATACCACCTATTGGACGCCCATAAGCCAGAGAGTCCGGATTGGTCTCGTAGACAACTATGATGTTTGTAAGGAAGTTTGCATTGTGCTCAAGGCTCTCGAAGCTGAAGAGTAGAAGTCCAGGATCCTGCAACCTCCTCCCGAGTTCGAATCCAAAATGGATAAACATGAACTGCACTAGCAGCGGGGTGTTCCTGAAAATATCAGTGTAAACGGTAGCGACCGTGTTCAGTGGCCTCAACCCCCAAGGGTTCAATTTCAGCTCCGATGAACCGATACTCAGGTGTTTTATCGAGAAGTCCCCATTACATGAGATGAAAATCGACCCAAGGATAGTGACTCCAACCCCGAGAAGAATTAGTGCAACCGAACTGGGAGCCCCTATGGGTGAGTAAATATGCTCCCACCCATCTAGGTTAAGCGCTGCTATCTCGTCCAAATTTCCGTAGATTTGTAAAATACCCGCACCAACAAGAATAATTCCGAACCCCCTGATGGCAATGACGTTCAGAGGCTCCGTTGCAGCAACTTGTGCAGAACGACTCCTTAAGGCACCAAGGGCGTTCTCAATCGGGTTTCTATATGACCCAATAAATAGCCCTGGAATGGCCAGAATTACCCAAAACGGCATAATTGCTAGAGTCAAGAATTGGAATCTATTTGTCTGAACCACGTTCTTCAAAGTAGTCGGAGATGTCTTCAGCATCGACAGGATAATCCCAAGTGAGAATCCCATCATTATTCCAAATAGGACAATCTTTGCTGTAGCAACCAGGCCGTCGAGGAGCCTCTCCTTGGAGTAATCGACGAACTGTCCGAAGTCCCCGAAGTCAATGACCTCGAATCCCACGAACTCTTCCGATCCTGCGTTCTCTGTCCTCAGTATGACTCCACCATCTCCGACCACCACCCCCCTGAAACCGTTCTCCATGGCGAATGCGTTGAAAGTGGTTTCATTGGACACCGGAATCATCTGTTGGGACACTATGTTCCCGCCATCTAAGCTCAGCGCTAGATACCCATCCGGGCCACTCAGCATCATCTTGAACTGACCTAGTAGCTCGATTGAATTTACATCATAATCTAGGCTATTTCCTCCCGGCTCGAAATCACTCTGATTGACTGCCCCGGGAGGGTACTCCCTCTCAATCTCCACTAGTTCCCAGACATATCCTACCGTTGTGCTCCCCGATCTTGATGACTTGAGGATGTGACCCTCTTCTGATATGGCATATGCCCTAATGGAACTGTAATACTCGACATCCAGAATCGAGCCGGATGAGACCACGGAAGGCACATCTCTGTAGTCCCAAGTATTCCCCCCGTCGGAAGAAGCCAGTATAGTGCCCCCCTCTCCCGAAGCCAAACCATTTTCAGAGTCTAGGAAGGAAACGCTGTGAAGTGCACCCTCTGTATTCTCCCACACGTTTTCCCAAGAAGAATCGTACCTCCAGATTGTGTTGCCCGAAATAGCAATGAAGCTCCCGTTACCAGTTAGCGAGATGTCCACGATGTCCCCAATATCTGTGGAGAGATCCGTCCAAACCCCCTCGTTCAGAAGGAGGACAGCCCCATCATTCCCCGCAACCACCATTGCTCCGAAATTTGAATCCGAAGCTGTCAAATCATGACTAGTTGCCGAGACTGATTCAGACCATGTAACGCCGCTATCATTGCTCCTGACAATGTTTCCAGAAGTTCCGAAAGCCCAGATCTCTCCATCGTGGACTTCGGCAGCTAGTAGGTCCGCTTGTGTCCCGCTCTCTACCTCCACCCATCCGCTCCTCACCTCTTGGGCACTAGTCTCTCCGATTGAGAGAATCAGGATCAGTAGAACGGCAGTGGCCACCAGTACTACACCGCTAGAGCTCCCTCTAGCCCAACCACCATTGCCCACAGACGTCATGTTGCCCATTATCTCGCTGGGCCATGGGGATATAGTCTAGCCGACTTGTCCTATCGGGCAACACAGGTCTCTGATTGGGAATATTGATGGTGGAACTACGCCCGATGAGTGTCATGGGAGAGTTGCTTTACAGCGGTAAGGTCAAGCAGGTATGGAGCACGGATGACCCTGAAGTGATAGAGTTCAGGTATACGAACCAGATTTCGGTATTCGACCAGATAATTCCAAGCCTAATTCCCAGGAAGGGAGAGTCGCTAAACCGGGCATCTTGTCACTGGTTCGGACTGGTGGAGAAAGAAGGTATCTGCAAGACACACGTAATCGAGATGAATGCTCCGGATAGGGTCCTCGCCCGTAGGTTTGATGTAATCAGGGAGCCGGGAGCGATTCCTAAGGATGCTGAGAATTTCTTTGTCCCACTTGAGGTGATATGCAGGCACTATCTGGCAGGAACTGCGTGGAGGAGGTACCAGAGAGGCGAGGTTTCCCCCGTGGATTTTGGATTTGACTCCAATGAGGAGCTGTCAGAGGGAGTCAGGCTCCCAGAGCCCTTCCTAGAGGTTTCGACCAAGTTCGAGAAGTTCGATAGGAACTTGGGGAGAGAGGAGGCCCTTGAGATCTCAAACTTGGAACCGGAAGAGTTGGACTCGATACTGACAATAGTACTAGAAGTGGACTCGATTATTGACAGGGAGACCTCCAAGAGGGGACTCATACACGTGGATGGGAAGAAGGAGTTTGCTCTTGGCCAGGGTAGGGAGCCTGTCCTGATAGACTCCTTTGGAACACTCGACGAGGATAGATGGTGGGACTCAGAGGCCTATGAGAATGGAGAGATTGTCCAACTTTCCAAGGAGTCTGTAAGGCAGCACTACATAGACACCGGTCACCACTCCGAGCTGTACGAAGCTCGAAAGACTGGCTCTGCAGAGCCTCCTATTCCTGCACTCCCAGATGGCATAATCTCCAGTACGGCTGAACTATACGCTAGTATGTTCCAGCGCCTGACCGGAGAGGCTCTCTGATGGGTACGCACGAGTATGAGGACGATCCAAGAAACGAAAACGTTCTCATTTCGGTGAACGGGAAACTGTTCCCTAGAAATGAGGCAAAGATCTCGGTCTTTGATGCGGGCTTTTTGTTAGGGGACGGGGTTTGGGAGTCGTTCCGACTACATGAGGGCACCTTGGTCTTCATCGATGATCATCTGGACAGACTTTTTCATGGGGCAGCGGAGATCTCGATGGATCCTTGCAGGACTAGGGAGGAGGTTAGGGGGGAGATAGACCGAGTTATTCTCGCTAACGATATGCATGACCATGTACACTTACGACTTATTATTACTAGAGGGGTTAAACCCACGCCTTACCAGGCCCCATGGGTGATCTCCTCCCCTCCAACCTTGGTAATAATCCCCGAGTACAAGAAGGCGAATGTGAAGAGGGCAATAGAGGGAATTGATCTGGTTTCTGTGAGTGTAAGGAGAGGCGGTCCAGAGGTCCAGAATCCAACTATAAACAGCCTCTCTAAGCACAACTGTATTGCAGCCTGCATCGAAGCTTCGAAGAGAGGAGGGGAAGAGGGCCTGATGCTGGACCCAAATGGATTTGTTTCGACTTGCAACTCGACTCACTTCTTTATGGTCAAAGAAGGCCAAGTTTGGACTTCGACAGGCGAGTTTTGCTTGGATGGGATCACTAGGAAGAAGGTCATCGATCTATGTGGGGCAAATGGTATAGGCTGTTTTGAGCGAAACTTCTCATTTGAAGACGTCCGCCAATCGGACGAGGCATTCGTTACTGGAACCTTCGCTGGACTGACGCCAGTAGTTTCCTTCGACGGCCATGCCATAAGCGAAGGTAAGAGGGGCCCACTATGCGAGCGCCTCCAGGGCCTGTACCTCGGTCTCGTGAAGGAGGAATGCGGTGTCTGAGACCAGGATCGCGATGTGGTCCGGCCCACGCAACATATCTACTGCGATGATGTATTCATTCAACAACAGGAGTGACTGCCATGCAACGGATGAACCGCTTTATGCTAATTTCCTCCTTAACTCCGGAATCCCGCACCCCGATGCAGAAGAAGTGATCGAAAACAACGAGACCGATATTGGTGCTGTGATCACTTACCTGACAGGACCTATTCCGGGCGATAAGAAGTTGTGGTATCAGAAGCACATGTGCCACCACATCTTGGACGGATCCGACCTGTCTTGGATAGACGGGCTTACCAACTGCTTCTTGATTCGTGACCCTCGTGAGGTTCTACTGTCTTTATCCAAGATTACCGATGTACCGGATCTGCATGTAACGGGCCTTCCACAGCAGATACGTATTCTGGACCACGTGCGTAGCCAAACAGGGGCTGATCCTCCAATCATTGACTCTAGTGACGTTCTTGAAGACCCCCATTCCACCCTCTCCTCCCTATGCGATTCCATAGGGTTGCAATTCCACGAAGACATGCTCTCTTGGGACCCAGGGCCTAAGGATTGCGATGGAATCTGGGCGAAGAACTGGTACAGTTCAGTATGGGAGAGCTCTGGATTCATGCCATATCGCCCTAGGGTAGGGGAGCTTGGCCCAGCTTTGTCCGAGGTTCTGGAAGAGGCAATACCGATTTACGAAGAGCTCAGAAGCAGGAGGCTAATTCCCTAGGAGTGCCTTCTCATTAGGAGGCCGCACTTGCTTCTACCTGCCGCCCTTAGGAATACGAGGAGGTGCCTGAATGCATCTTGTACCCCCCCATCAAGCGGCTCTCTTGACAAAACCGACCAGCCCCCCCTCTCCACTTCCTTCCTAAGATCGCTTACCTCGGTAGCATCCAGCCAACCGAGAAGCTCAATTCCACCAGATCCCCTGCTGAACCCAGATTCCCCAAGTGACTCCTCAGACAGCCCTCGGCAAAGTTTGGAAAGAAGAAGGTGCAGACTCCCCCTCCCTTCTCCTTCACCGGTATACTCCAGGAGGTATTCGATAGCATTCCCGTCATTAGACGGGAACCTGCCTAGCCTCTCCATTGAGTGTCCGCTGTCTAGGGGCTTGGGTGAGCTTCCGTCCCCCTGCCAATCCAATATAGAGATGAATAGCAGGGTCGCTCGATCCACGGTGGGAGGACTACCTTCTTCCAGACTAATGCCCCTAAGGCCTGATACCGACTCTAGAAGATCTCCGTGTTCGCCTAACATTGATTTTGAAATCGCACCAATTACATCGTATGGGCTAATCCTGATAGGGTCGAAAGTGTGGAATGCTGGAGGCGGGATGTAGCTCCCCATGGGGCATTCTCTGGACTACCTGTCAAGAAGCCTTCTGAGCCTCTTCTCGAATTCATCCTCTACTTCATCGATAATTTCGCTGCCCTCTTCTGTCAGGTCCAATTCCTCACCGACCCGTTCTTCAGCAGAAGTCATTTCTTCGGAATCTTCTTTGTCCTGGGGGGTGCCTTCTTCTTCCTTCTGAGCTATCTTCTTGTCTATTGCGGCCTGGGCTATGGACATCATCCTCTCCCTCTCTCTGTGGTTGCTGACTATCCAAGCTAGCCCCAAGTAAAGTCCGATCACCAGTATCGCGGCCAATATTCCCGTCCCCAGCTCGTCGATGCTGTCTTCTATCGCAGTCCCATCGCTAAGCACCAAAGAGGACACGTCGTCGCTAGGGTCGGAATCTATGTCCCATGGGAACGAGCATCCGATAGTGACCACGAGTTCCGTTCCGTCCTCTACGTCTGGCCTGTCGAACTTGGGGGCTGGAACGAATGCTTGGGTCATATCTACCATGTGCTCAGAGTAGTGGTTTCCTGCACTCAAAGTTATTTTGCAGTCCGCTTCTTCTAGTAGGTTCTCGTTTAGCCTCTTGGTCGGGACGTTGATCTGCTGGGCCTCGCCTTGCCCGACTAGTTCAAGGGATCCAATACCGACGTTCCAGTCGCTCCTGCGTATCTCGAAGGATCTTTCGGATTCCCCGATTAGCCTGCCCTTTTCGTCCAGGACTCTGATGCTCAAGACCCTCACCCCGGGATCAGGATCCCATTCCGAAGCACTGAGGTTTACGAAAGATGCAGAGGAGTTTTCCCCAATGGTTCCGAACTCAGAGTCCAGCACCGCCCCATTGTCTCCGATTAGTAGGGCTTGGAATGAGAATTCTGAGCTGCCGTTCCCTATCGAGCAAGTGGGCAGCATCTCTCCAAGGCTCCCCCCTATAGAGCATATTACCAATCTTGTGGGGGGGTCCGTTGCAGACAAGATGTAGGTCAGGGAAGTCACCCCGTCAATTGTAACCTCCCCCTCGGTGCTGCTGGTTGAAGGTAGAAGCCAGCCCATGCTGCTCCACACTAGCTGAATACCGGATGCAGAATCCAGAACCGTGGACCCAGAATCGGTGCCATGTATCCTGATTATCGCATCGTCCCCTGATTGGGCGAAGATGTAGGGAGAGGCTCCCCATGAGTGATCCGACTGTACTGTGTTCAGGATTACCTCTTGCATGTTTCCAGCCGCGTCCTCTGCATGTATCCTGATGGTCTTCTCGTCACCCGTCCAGTCACTACTCGGAATCACTTCGATTGGGACGCCCTTCTCCTCACCAACTCCGAGGACGATATCGGACTGCCCCCTGATCTCCCACCCTAAGGGGAGACTGAGGACCTCCAGATGGATGTTTGAAGGAGCGTTTCCTGTGTTTGTTATCTTTACTTGTGGGTGCCCGCCGTGCATGGATAGGACCCACGGTTCGGATCCCTCCATAGTGAAGTCCTGGACGATGGAGACCCTGAGAGGAAGGGTAATTTCCACCAATCCAGAAGAGTCCCCTTCTCTTACCCTGACGTGAAGCTCCACAGTCCTGCCATGCGTAGCTGAGTCGGGGGGTGTGATATTCAGGTTCAGTGGTGTCGAATGGCCTGGTTGAACAATCTCTAGCTCTTGCAACTCATCTATCGCCCATCCTGTCTGACCTGTAACGTAGACGGACACGTAAGGAGTGGTCGGAGAGTTCCCATTCTGGAAAATCTCGAGCTCTACGATGGATCCACCTGGGTCAATCTCAAGATCTGCCATTGAAGACGAGACCGCCCAACCGGGCACATGCGTCACTTCGACATTGAAAGAGAATTCCAATACGGGGGTTCCTCTTGCTAGGGCAGTAACATATACTGTCATCTTGGATCCGTTCCATGAATCTCCCGGGATGGAGGCGGAGATTGAGAGAGAGACTGTGTCGTTGACGCTAACATCCTCTACCGAGCTTCCGTTGGCATGCCATCCCTGTGAAGTGTCAGAACCTTCGAGCGTGGTTCCAGTCTGGACTTCTAGGGTTAGGTCGTCCATCAGGTTGCCAGAATTGGTTGCGTTGATCGCAAAAACGATTGAACCTCCGGGAGGCAGCAGGTGCGTTGAACCGTTGATAGATGCCCCATTTGATGATGTGTCAATTTCCCACCTATGGTCCTGCCTAACTTCGAAAACCACGTCTTCGGAATCAGAAACGCTCCCGTTACCATCAGATGTCATAGTGAATCTCACGGTTATGGGGGCTCTTGCAGGTGTGTTGTCTGAAAGGGTCACACTAAGTGGAATCGTGCGCAGGCTTCCAGCACCCAATTGGATCGGATTGCTAGAGAAAGAAACTTCCATTCCGGGGTCGGATGTGATGTTCTCGTCGAGTATTAGCTCGTAAGAGAGAGTGTAGGAGTCATCCCCATTCCCCGGGTTCTCAAGTCTCAGGACTACTAAACTATCCTCTTCCACGTCGACTACGTAAGGCTGGTCCGTGGGAGAGTTTACTTCCAATCCAGCACGGTGTATCTGCATAACTTCAATGGAGAGTGAGAGAGGGGAAAGAGAACCCATTCCCCCTTGATCCTCGAATAGGTGGAAGGCGGGACGGGCGTCCATTGGGAGATCTAGGTCGAGTGAGCCACTCACTCTCGATCCTTGACTCCCTGATATTGACACGACATCCCCCGACACGGTTACCTGTCCGTTTCCTCTCCATGACCACCCTTGAATCATCATCCCTGCCTCGGTCAGGGACCAATTCAGGCTCGTCGAACCCTCTGGCAGGTCAGCATGCACTTCCCAGGAGAGCCCCTGAGCAGGAACTGATCTCTGGTGACTGGGTTTAACGACGGCTCCCGATGCGACGAAGTCTAGGCTTACCTCGCTGCACTCCTGCTCCTCCCCAATCCCTACGCACATGCTCATAGGGGTGCTCACGCCTTCCCCGAGTCCGGTTCCAGTCGGAACCACCAGTCTAGCAGTAACTTCCTTCTGCTCCCCCGGGCCGAGAGAAAGAGCGCTGATTTCACTTCCCATGGAGTCGAAGATTCTGAGGTCCGATCCCCATTCTGTGCTTTCCCAGGAAATTGCGATCTGCTCCTCTGCGGCATTTCCTACATTTTCGATTAGTAGCCAAGCCATTGCTTCTTCCGAAACAAGCCCGTAACCGGTGCTCTGCGATGTTCCATCAGGCCCCCTAACAGAAAGCCCCCTTGTCCTGTTTGCCTCTATCGGCAGGTTTGCCACAACCTCTGCTTCGCCATCATCATGGGAGACGGTCAGTCCTAGGTGTCCGGAATCAGAGCCCAATGCCCCTTGTGGTGCAAAGATTCTGAGAGATGGGGACCACAATTCTCCCACATCAATCTCTACTCCGTTGATGCCTCCAGGAGTCTGGTCTTCCCAATACCATCCATCTGGAAGGGACGAGTCATCGACTAGCAGAGTCCATGATCCGGTAAGCCTACCAGTAGACCTGATGCCGAATGAAGCCACCTCGCTGCCCCCCGGGTCTACCCTGACCGGATCCGTTGGGATTTCGAATGAGGCGTTGTACGGTGGTACTATTGAGAGTGTCCTAGTCTGGACGTCGTTGTCGTACCTCGTTTGACTCAGATTCTGGTAGGGATCCAGAACTAGATCGAACACGTGGTCTCCAAGCCCACCGCTCCACTCAATACTGAAGGAGGAGAAAGATCCCGATCCACTGGGTTCCACCGGTTCCAGAGAAGAAATCCCGGTCCCACCTATCCTTTCGCCGTTCGCATAGAGAACAACGTCTAGTACTTCGTCCGTTTGAGCCGTTCCGGAATTTTCAACGTACGCAGTAACAGTCACTTCCTCTCCAGGATCTGGAGCGCTTGGATTGAACTCTATGCCGCGACCATCTGTCAGGGCCCTAACGTCTGGCATCGCCATAGACACTACCATGCTCCCAAGAACCAGGTCCAAGGTCGCATCACCATCCATGTCAGCAAGTGACGGAGAAGACCACGTCCTGTGATCCAACTCGAAATCGTCCGACCATTCCGAGTTTACTCCTGCCGGTGAACCTGAGGAACCTTCGAAGGCCCACAGAGATCTTCCATAAGCTACCAGAAGCTCTGGTTCGTCTTGGGAGTCTAAATCCATCCACGTAGGGGGGGACACAGCAATCTCGTCATTGGGATTCCCACTGCTTTGCTCAAGATCCTGTGACCATTCCTCGTTAGGAACGGTTGACTCCACGTCATGGCACCCTGCTGCCCCTTGCCTGTCCGTGGTTGTCTGCCACCAAGTTACCCAGCATACCCTGTCGTGATCCCCGTCACCGTCCGTGTCAATGGCAGTCGGAGGTGCATCAGCAAATCCGTTCGTCGCTTCGAAGTTCCAGATTTCGGATCCATCGGAAATCTCCAGTCCCCTGAACTCAGCGCCGTCTACCGCAGAGGAACCATCCGCATCACTTGGAATAGTTACAATGAATTCTGGATCGGAGTCTGAATCCAAGTTCGCAATTATTGGTCCTGGAAGTCTGATGTGCGGCGCATTAGTGTCTCCGTCTAGGTTGTTTAGTGAAAGCCCCCCTTCCCAGACAGAGCTTCCAGTAGAGGAGTCGATCTTCCAGACCCACATTGCCCCATTGTTCGCTTCTATTGTAGTGAGCATGATGTAACCCGTATCCTCGTCAATCTGGGCGAATGCAGGGTCAGACGGATGGCTTCCCTTATTCAGAGAAACCTGCCAGATTTCTTCGGGAGTCCCATTCGTCTGGAGGGGCAAAGCTAGGACGACCGGATCTTCGGAAACCTCGTCTAGTGCGGCAATAACTAGCTCTGCATCGCCGTCTAGGTCCAGATCAGCAAGAAGAGGTTGCGTTGTTGGCTTGTGACCTCCGAAAATCCCGCTGGTGTAAGGTCCCTCTTCGCTGCTAATCATCAGGGCCTCGTCATTCCACGACCAAAGCAGCTCGTCAGAGTGTCCCGAGTAGGACCACCCCGTCACTGAGCAGGCTAGTCTAGGGGACCAAACATCAACGTTCAGAGATCCACCCGCATCATACGCCACCACAATTTCTGGCCTACCATCTTCGTCTATGTCCACTACTACGGGGGCTGCCTTGACTTTCTCAGTCGCCCCCAGGTCGACTTGCCAAGCAAGATCGGAATCTTCACCCTCGATCAGCCTTAGCATACTGTGAGCCGATCCAGAAACATCCTGTGTTTGAATCAGAATCGAGAACAAGGAGCTCTTCCCGCATCTATCTTCTGCACCTAACCCAACTTCCACCGACTCACTCAAGTCAGCAACGGGAGTAGCTAGCGAATCAGTTCCTATGGGGTATGAGCCGTAGACCCAGTTTAGAGCTGGCTCCACAATCGACATCATGGAACTTGCGTTTGTCGGATCATCGAAACCGGCACCTCCTTCGGGGGAATGCCCGGGAACATCCGCAATCCTAGATGCTGTCCTACCAAACTGTGGCCATGGCTGACCACCATCTAACCAAACTTCGGCAGACCCTCCCTGTGTGCTAAGCTGCTTATTATACAGCTCCCCCTGCACTCCTTTGGATTCGAAATTCGGAGCAACTGTTGCTAGTGGCATTGCTAGTAACATCAAGACTGAAAGGAGGCAAATCGAACTGCGACGAGAATCATCCAGCAAGGCGGCCGCTACCATCAGAATCAGAGATGCAATCCCGAGTCCACTTGAACATTCGCACCAAACCCTCGTTCAGACCTACGGTCTGACCCTCAACCCATTACGCCGGGAATACAATAGAATCCGTTGTGCTTATACCGGAGGGGTCGGTCGCCGGGTCGCACGGACCTCTCCTCCAGAGGCATGGCCGATGAGGGACGGGAGGCGACTCCCCCCCGCGTCCGGCTTCGGGAAGGTCCGCATAGGAGGAAGAAGGATGTACACCCTTGAGACAAGAGAGGACACTATCAGAATCCCTGCTGAGTACATCAGGAGGGGACGCAGGCTAGAGGACCACATCGACGAGCTCGCTCATGACGCATTTGAATGTAGATTCGATGAAAACGAGAACTTCACTCTTTTGACATTCGATCACGAAGCAGTTGGGAGGGGCAAGATTATCCACGGAGACGGGGCAATTTACCAAAACGTCCGGTTCAAGGCTTTGGTATTCACAATGGACAACAACGAGGTTGTAGATGGGGCCGTTTCAGAGGTCTCGGAGTACGGGGCTTTCGTTCGAATAGGGCCCATGGAGGCCCTACTGCACAAGTCGCAGATTCTCGACGAGCCGATACAAGTCAACGTAGGCGTGAAGAGAATTGAGGGCTCGCAGAGCGGCAAGAACCTGGGCGAGGGGTCCTTTGTCAGATCCAGGATAGTTTCCAAGTCGATAAATCACAACGACCCCAGATCAAGCAAGATAGGACTCAACTGCAAGATGGACGGGCTCGGCTCGTTCGAGTGGATTCGGGGTGAAGAGTGACATGGCAAAGCAGCCATTCGCATGCGGTGAGTGCAACATGATTCTCCCAGACCCG
>MDTE01128691.1_pt1 | contig 15183 bp, 16 predicted proteins | sample 811231 | NCBI WGS metagenome assembly MDTE01 (sample SAMN05326651, study PRJNA326480) | marine metagenome | isolation source: seawater | place: Indian Ocean: Red Sea | collected 2010 | reverse complement strand
GCTTTGATAGATATAATAAAAAGTGATATCTTACAAGAAAAATGTTAGCTCAGGTTGATGTAAGAGTTTACTGGGATTTCATAGCCCCTGGTTTGCGGGAAATAAAAGAAGAAGCAAATCCAGAGTGGCGACCAGAAGACATTTACGGAGCTTTGGTAAATAACATTGCAGAGCTTTATGTAGATATAGAGCAAGAACCATGTGAAAGCTTTATCATTCTACAAGAAAAGCCCAGCGTGTTTCAGCCAACTAAGTCCTTATTAATCTGGGTGGCATATGATAAACGAGGCGAGGCAGCTGATAAATACATGGATTATATAGAAGACATGGCAAGAGAAAGAGGTTGTAATAAAATAGAATTTTGGACAGCTTGGAAAGGATTAGCAGATGCTTTATCTCATAGAGGTTATCAAATAAAACTTTATTTATCGGAGAAAGAACTATAATGGGCGGTGGCGGATCAACCAAAATAAAAGACACAGCAGCACAAAAAGCTTTAGCTTCAATAGCTGCACAAAGATTTAATCTTTACCAACAATATTATGTTCCTTTAGAAAATGAATTTATAGCTAATGTAGCAGCCATGAAAGATGAGTCGTCATTTAAAACTGTAGAAGGATATGTGAGTGCTGTTCAACAACCACAGTTTCAAGCAGCCAGAGCAAATATGGAAAGACAGGCTTTTGCTCAAGGAGTTGACCCTACAAGCGGACAATACCAAGCAGCTACATCAGCCATGAATCAAGCACAGGCAAGAGGCATGGCACTTGGTCAAACTGAGGGATTGTCTGGTCAGTTAGATAGATATTATCAAGGTATGCAAAATATAGTCGCTATGGGTCAGGGACAGGCTGGAGGTGCTATTAGTGGACTTGGTGATGTTGGAGAGCTCGCCTCAAGAAGGGGTATTGCTGAAGCACAACAGGCTTTTCAAAAAGGTCAAGCAGGACAATCAGTAATAGGAACAGGTTTAGGTTTTGGAACAGGTCTGTTTTTAGGAGGTGGTAGTGGAAACAGCTAGAACAAGAATAGATCAACACGAAGAGATATGTGCCCTGCGTTATAAAAACATTGAAGATCGTTTAGATTCTGGCTCAAAAAGATTTGTTAGATTAGAGTCCATGATTTGGGGACTATATGTTCTTATCATTGGCTCACAAGTTATAGGAGCATTATTGTAATGGCATTTTATACTGGAGGATTGCCTCTTTTTGGACCTCAAGATATGAGCGGTGGTTACGGTAACTATGGTGGTGGCATGGCTGGCAACTATGGGCAATCTGGGGGCAATCTTTATGTCAACCCATTTAGACAAGGCGATCAGTCTGCTCAAGATACTTTGGCTGATCTATATGAAGCTGAGTTCCAAGATTACCTAAATAGATTCTTTCCAGTAGAGCAAGACCTAATCAGACAAATGACTACAGGTTTTGGTGAGTTACAGCAAGAAGAAATTAATAGGGCTCAAGGTGCTGTAGCTAGACAGTTTGCTAATACAAGAGGACAAGAAATGAGACGACAGGCTGGTTTTGGTGTATCTTTAAGACCAGAAACGCAAGCTGACTTTCAAAGAACAGAAGCTTCTTCGTTGGTAGCAGCAAGAAACTTTGCAAGGATGAGATCAGAAGAGAGAAGGATGCAAATTTTATCTGGTGGGCTAGGAAGCGGCATTACTGATAGATCTTTAACACAAGGAGGACTAAGTGGCTAGAGGATTAGGCGGACTATTGGCAACAGGGCAAGAAACAAAAAAGCAAGCAACAGCTGGGTTGCTTGGTGCAGCTAGGCTTGAAGCACAAAAAGACATTGCAGAAAGAAATCTTAGTATGCAGAAAGAGGCAGCAGAGCAAAGCCTTATGGGTATGGGTGCTGGAGTAGGTGCATATTTAGCAGCAGACGCAGCAATAGCAAAGGCAGCAGCATCAAAGGCAGCAGGAGGAAATTTGCTTGCACAAGGTGGAGCAGCTCTTGGTGCATTGGCAGGACCAGTGTTGCTAGGAGTTGCGGCAGCAGCATTACTTAACAAATTATTTGATTAATCATGAGTTTAGCAAGCGGATTTGAGTCAGGTTTTAATTTAGCATTAAAATTCAATCAACAAAAATTAGACGAAGAAAGACAAAAAAAACAGCTTGAGCTCACTGATGTTCAGATTAAAGCAGCCGAACAAAAAATGAAAACTGATCTAGCTTCTTTTGATATTGATGCAGAGAAGAAAAAGTCAGAGACAAGAAAGAATGAGGCTATGGTCCAAAGCTATAATGCTGGGACTACTCTCAAAGAAGCACAAACACAAGGTGTTTTGACTGAAAATGCTGCAAATAAAATTCTACTAGACTACCAAAGAGGTAAAGCTGGTTGGATGGAGGCTAATAGCTTGATCGATCATTTTAGTAATTTACCTACAGATCCACAGGCATTAGAAGAGCACATGTATTTTGGTGAAGCAACATATGAGCGACTTAAAGCTGAAGGATTTGACTTTCTTGAAATAGCCACCCCAAAAGTATTGGATGCCTACCTAAATCTACAACCTGTTTTAGAATCTGGTGATTTTACAAAAATAGGTCCTTCTTTTGCAGACGATCTTACAACGATTTATAGGTCAGACATAAATCTTTTCAAGGGAAAACAATTTATTAGCAATGATGGTGAAGAAGGCTCTATAGTAGATATAAGACTAAACGGGGATATAGTTGGAAAAGAAAATGGTTTAAATGCGGTAATAGGTGCTACATTTACGGTTGATGTCGATGGCGAACAAAAAGAATTTGAAGGATTTTTACCCGACTTAAGTGGTTCAAGTGTTCAACAAGACTTAGAAGGAGTTGATGCGAAGGCTGTATCTATTCGTGATGCGACTGACACAATGAGTGCACTTAGGACTGTAGCCGCACAATTCTCACAAAATCCAAATCTTATTAAAGCAGCTGAAGAGCTTGGCAAATTTAAAATTCAATATCAAGAAGAACTTCTTTCACAGGGTAAAAAAGAAAAAGGAGAAACACCACAGAAACTTGACATGGTAACAGTAAGAGATACTTACAACAAAGCAATGGATAATTTTTTTGATGCAAAAGCATTGTCTGTAACTGATTTAGATCTTAAAGGCACTTTGGTTGGACAAGAAGAAGAGGTCAGTGCAGCAATACAAACATTTGCTTTTTATATGCCTACCTTAAAAACAGAGAAAAGCAAAGAAACAGATCTTTTTATAATACCTGAGGAATACGGAGGCAATCTAGGTAAGTACTTTGCATCAGTTCAACCAAGACTTGCACAGTTCTCTGAAGAGGTTGCAAAACTACAATTTGCTGACAACAACCTTAAAGATGGTCAAAGGGCAATATATACATTTGGTAATTTAGCAATAGCACATAACACCCCAAGAAAAGAATATAAAGAATCACTAGCTGATCTCTATGGTATAGATGATATTGATGCTCTTATTGATGGTGCTCCCTTTGAGCTAAATGATGAGGAGTTGCTAGATTACTTATACATGCAGCTTGTAGAGCAATAAGGGGATAATGGTGTGGCAGAATATAAATTTGGTCAACTACTAGAGAAGGAGCCTGAAGAAGAAACTCTTGAAGAGTTAGAACAGAGAAAAGAACAACAAAACCAACAAGAATATCAATTCGGTCAAAAGCTTGAATCCAGAGAAGAAGATCCCTTAACAAAAGAAAGCAAGTCAAGACTCCAAAAAACACCACAGTATTTTAAGCAAGGAGGCATTGATCTTCTTGAAACCTATGCTGATATGCCAGAGCAAATTTTCAAGAGCATAAAAGCACAAGCATTTGATGATTTGCTAGAAGACCTTAATGCACAGTTAGATTCTGATGAAGATACAAGCAGTATAGCGAATCAGTTAACAAGAGACAGAGTGGTAGGCTACGGTTATATCAGATCTGAGATTGAAAAAGATGTTGGTCTGAAAAAAAGTTTTTTTGGCTCAGGCGATATAGCTTTAACTAGAAAACCAAAAGAAGAGTTAGAAGAAATTAGAGAAAAAACGCAACAAGACTTTTCTGAATGGAGAGAGTCTTGGGACAAAGAAACTTCAAAAAAAAGAGCACAACGAGAAAAAAGATACAAACAAGCTGGATTTACAGATAGAACAGACCAAACAATTACAGGAGCCGTAACTAGTATTGGCTTAGTTGCACCCTCTCTTATCGCAAGTTATGTTACAAAAAATCCTGCTGCTTCTACTTCTTTTGCCTTAAGCAGCTTACCTATTTTTGGAACTATTACTTATGGAGAAGTATTTGAAGATTCTGTGGCTAGAGGTATGTCTATTAAGGATGCAACCGCCAACGCAAAAATACAAGCTACATCTGAAGTAGTTACTGAACTCTTGCCAGCTGCCAGAATAGCGAAGGGCATCAACATTTTTAAAAAAGGACCTGGAGAGCAGTATGTTAAAGAAATTCTAGAAAATGGTGCTGACGCTTTCATTGCTGACCAGGTGGGAGAGCAAATTAACACGCTAGTACAAACACATAGTAATGCTTATTTTGATAATCAAGATGAACTAAGAATTGCTTATGACAATTACAATAATCCTTTTTATGAGGGTAGATCTGTACCAGAAATCATTGGTGATAATCTTGCTCATACTGCCTTGGGGTCATTTATAGCTGGAGGAACCATAACTGGAATTAATACAGCAGTGCAACTGTCGCCACAAATCAAGTCTGCAATAAAATCTAAAGGGGAACAAGAGGGGCAAGAAATACTCAACGAACTATCAAACTTAGTTGCTAATAAGGATATGGTAAAAATTGCTCTTGATAAAGCAGCAATAAAATTAAACAGCCCAGAAATGGTAGACAATAATAGTGTTGACCCTATGAACATTATAGCTGAAGAGTTGCTTAACATAGATTTTGTAGGGCAGACTGAAGCCCTAACAACAGAAAATATGTCTTTTGCTGAAGAAGTGCAAACAAAGTTTCAGAAAAGCTTTGATGAGAAAGTTGATTATCAATACGGGCAAACAGAGCAAATTCTTGCTCTACCCAAAAAAGAAGCTGGAGAACTTACAAGTGAAATTGACTTTGAGTCAGGTCCAAACATAAAAGAACAAGTTACAAAAACACAAAATAATTTAGTGTTATCTCTGCCAGAAACATCTTTGTTGAATGTTGAAAGAATTAAAAATGACTCATATGATGCAAACGAGTTGAGTCTTGTTAAACAACACATTGTTGAACCAAGGAAATTCGATAAAAATATTTTCCAAGATTTGCCTGTAAGATTTTCTGATACAAACCTTTATAGGGTTAGAGACTTATCTGCTGATGAAATTATAAATGTTAGTAAGGCATTTATTGACATTAAAGATATGGTGCCAATAGATGTTTTTTCTGATTTAAGCTTTATTGGTGCACATGTTAAAGATGAAAGATTTAAAAATTTTAGTCCTGCATATGGAACCTATATGCCTGAACTGCAAGGAATTACATTATCTCCAATATCAGGTTTATCAAACTTAGACTTTGAAAATCCGCTTGGAGCAAAAATGTTTTTACGAGATGTGTTCATGCATGAGCTTGGTCATCACATTGACTTCACAATTGGAAAGGACCTATCGATAAAAGATAGATCTATTTATAGACCAGTAACTGCACAATCTCCATTGTTTGACTTGCCTCCAGCCACATTCAAAGATGGAGTCATGGATATTAAAACAGAGCAAGGCGGAGTTGTAATGAAAGAGGCGTTGGAAATATTCAAAAAGACCTTAAAGACTCCAGAAGATTATTATGGTGGTCATATGCTTTCATATCCATTGGGTAGTTTTGTTACAAATGCTGACCAAATTCAAATGGATGGTAACTGGTATAAATCTGAAACATTTGCACAAATGTTTGTCTTATATAATAATAATAGAGAGCTCTTTAGGGAAAGTGCTCCAGAAACAACTAAATTAATAGAGAGAATTAATGATGCGTTATCAGTTGACGGATTTTCAAAGAAAGCTCAGGGACTATACACTGCTTTTCAATCACCCCTTGCCCAGCGAAGTTTTGCGGTACCAGACAGAGGAGCAGATAACCAAGCAGATAGACAAGGCACTCAGGACCAAACAGCCGATACCAGAGTGGAGGGACAGGAAAGAGAGCCCGACAGGAACGACATTCGACTTTCAGTACCAAGACTAAACTCCACCTCCCTACTAGATTTTATAAAACAAAACCCAGAAGGGTTTACTGTAGATCCAATAACACTAGAATCTCCTAGCAGTGGCTTTGCAGTTGCTCCTGTAAAAGCCTTAGAGATTATTGTCGACCAAAACCAAATAAATGATAACATACTTCAATCTTATGTAGACAACATAAAAGAATTATCAGACAGAATGAACCGTGATGTTTATGCTGGAGGATGGTTAAATAAAGACAACAAAAAATATTACCTTGATGCCACAGTTGTTTTTGATACAATGGAAGATGCATTATATGTTGCAGAGGCAGCTCAACAAGAAGCTATTTTTGATTTAGGTGAATTTAATGAAACAAGAACAGAACAAGGAATCCAAGAGCTCGAAGAAGCTGGAAGGCTTAACAGTCAAGCCAGGGATGAGCAGAGATCAAATATACAACAACTTAGTAAGCTATTTGAAGAAACAAGGAATCGAAGTAGTCAAGAAATAGAAAGAAAGGTTGACCCCGAACCTGAAGTTGATCCTTCTTTTGAAATAACACAAAAACCAGCACCGCCAGGCAAGCCCCCATCTGAGAATTATGAATGGTCATCTGGAGATGAGCTTAATTCAGGTCTCATGCTTCAATATATTTTAACAAAGTTTCAAAATCAATATGAAAGACAGGTAGTTCTAGAAGAGGTCATTGAGGACCAGTTAGGCATGGGTATCCTCAAAGATTTAGATTTGTCTGTGGTTGACAGAACGGACTTAATGAAGTCTATAGTTGGCGACAAAATGTTAAAAGTCTCTGATGAGATAAGGAATATGCTTGATAAAATGTTTGAGTTTGCTGATAACGATTATGGCAAAATAACAGACTTTCTTTACAACCTTCACGCACCAGAAAGGAACAAATATATTTTTGAAACTAGAATGGCTAAGGTTGATGCTGCTATGGAAAAATATGGAGATCAGCTAAGTCCAGCACAAAAAGCACAGATAACAAAACTTAAAAATCTTGCCGAGCCTTTTTCTGATAATGGATCAGGTATTAAAACTGATGATGCTATCTTTGCATTGGCTAACAAGTACGGTATTGAATATAACAAAACAAACGATACCATTAAGGCAATAAATGAAAAAGGTAAAAAGTATATAGCACTTAGTAAGCTTGCTCAAAAATTTATACAAGGCACTAGAGATGTTTATACAGCTAACGGATTAGTTTCAAAAGAAAATGTTGATGATTGGGTGGCTAGATATAAATATTATATTCCCTTGTCTGGCTTCGCAGCTGATACCAATGCAGATGGGTTACCAAACAGACAGGGCAAGGGTTTGTCTGTATATGGGCTAGAAGTACCAAAAGCCAAAGGTAGGACATCCCTTGCAGGAGACCCAATAATACAAATGTACAAGCAAAGGGAAAATGCTATTGTTCGTGCAGAAAAAAATGAAGTTGCAACAACTCTTGCAAATCAGGCAAGAACATTTAAAAACCCCAAGGTATATGAAACTTTAGAGAAAGTTCCCCGTGAAGCAAAACTAAGACCAGAGTGGGATCCAATTAGAGGATCTGGATATGTATTTTTCAAAGAAGATGGCAAACAAAAAGCTGTAATAATTAGAGATGAAAGATTAGCAAGAGCATTACAACACCTAGATACTCAGGGTATGCATAAAGCTTTTCAATATGTAGCCATGATGACAAGGTTTATGTCAATAATGAATACTGGATACAATCCAGATTTTATGTTCATGAATTTCTCAAGAGATGGTTATGCTGCAACTGCAAGTGCATTAGGAGAGCAGTCAACTCCAGGTGGCAGGATTTATGGATCAAGCATTATATTTGACTCAATTAAAGGTATTTTACCAAGTTTGGGCGAACTTTTTGTATATTACAGAAAAGGACCTGAGGGTATTAAAGATCCAGAAAAAAGAAAGTTAGTAGAAATGTATCATGCTCTGGGCTCTAAAACATCTTACTTTGAGTTTTTAGATACTGATAAGCTGACTAAAAACTTTACTGCACTTGCAAAATATAGAGCAGGAAAAATTAGTGCGGAAGATTTAAAAAGAAATACTCTAGACTTTATCGGAGATTTAAATAATATGTTCGAAAACGGTTGGCGATTGTCGCAATTCAAAGCATTTATAAGACAAAGAGGTGGTGTTGATAATGTTTCAATGGAGAATAAAAGAAGAGCAGCAGTGCAGGCAAAAAATGCTTCAGTTAATTTTGATAGAAGGGGTGAGTGGGGTCAAGAGATAGGTGCCCTGTTAATGTTTTTTAATCCAGCTGTTCAAGGATCTGTGCAGTTTATGCGTGGACAAAATATTTTTACAAAAAGAGGAAGAAGAAGGCTACAGCCTGCCAAAATAGGTTTAAGTCTCGGTGCAGCAACCGCAGGTATGCTTTATGGTATGTATAACATATTAATGAGTGATGAGGATGAAGATGGTGAGCTTGTATATAAAAAAATACCAGAGTATGAAAGAAACAGAAACATGCTTCTGGTTTTACCTGATGAAATAAAAATTAAACCTGGTGAAGGTTTACAAGTTAAAAAGTTTGGTGAAATAAAAAAATATATGGATCCTACTGGAGAAAAACCTTTTGCATTATCTATTCCATTAGCATATGGATACAATGTACATTTTAATGTTGGAAGGCTTTTTGTTGAAACACAGGCAGATAAAATATTTCCTGAAAAATTCAAAATTCCAGTTACAACAATAGAGGAAGCGGGTTATGAATTAGCAGATAGCTTTATAACCTCTTTTTCACCAATATCACCAATAACCACAGAAGCTACTGGATTGGATGGTTTGCTTGCAAGAACTAGAGCGTTTGCTCCGTCTCCTATTGTGAGACCTTTTTTAGATATAGCAGCAAACGAGACTTATTTTGGTGGACCAATAACAAAAGAGGATTTTCCATATTCTGTGCCAGAACCAAAATTTAAAAAAGCATTTAGAAGCACCAACAAAGGTTATGTTGATTTTACCAAAGCCTTAAACGATATGACTGGAGGTAATGATTACAGATCTGGTTGGGCAGATTTAGACCCAAATCAATTTAAATACTTTATAGATTATCATGCGGGTGGATTAGGAAGGACTATTGGAAGGGTTACTGACTTGCCTAGAAAAAGAGAACTAGGAATTGATTCTTTTGAAGATTATCCAATATTTCGATCAGCCATTGCTGAACCGCAAGATTTTATTAATGGGTCTAGATACTACAAGCGAAAAGATGAGATAGAAGCTTTAGCACATGAGTATAAAAATCTTGATTTTAAACAAAAGGCTGAGTTTAGAAAAAATGAAAACATGGGAATTGTGAAACTGGGCGACATTAGGACTCCAGAGGAAAAAAGAATTTTTAACAAGCGATCTAAAGCAGTAAGAGATGCAAGTATGCCAAAGCTTTTAAAAGCTGAAAAAGACTTAAAAGAAATAAGAGATAAAATAAAAACTGCACAAAACTTATATCAAATTAAAGACCCAGATAGATATGAAGAATTAATGCTTAAGTACGATCAAGAAGTTCAGCTTGTATATTTAAAATTCAACAAGGAATACAACAAAGCTCTGCGTAAGGGGAAAGAAAAGAAAAAAGAAGACAATAATTAAAAAGCGGGACTTATAAAAACTATTTTTGAGGAAACTGCAATCAAAGCCCCGCAAAAGGATTGATATGAATATCAAGCCTAAGATATCAAAGTATTGCTATTCTCACAAGCCTCACTCAAATAATCTTCCGATAGGTGTGCATACCTATTAACTATATTAAAGTCGGACCACCCGCCCAAATGCTGAAGAGTATGTAAGGGGGTTCCATTCATCACATGGTGGGTAGCCCAGGTATGTCTTATATCATGCCAGCGATATCCTTTCAGTCCAGCTTTATCTAATGCGTTATACCAGCCCGTGTTAGACGCTCTGTTGATCTTTCTGCCCGCATAGGTAAAAACATAAGGGCTAGTATTATTAATTGATTGTAGGAGCTCTAAGCACCTTTTGTTCAAAGGCACGCATAAAGGTCTACCATTTTTAGTTTCTGTTGCATCTATGGCGATCTGATTTTTGTGTATATGGGTCCATTTAAGATTAAGACAGTTGGACATCCTCACCCCAGTTAGGAGGGAAAACTCAAAAGGATCTTTCAAGTGGTCGGGTAAAACCTTGTAGAGCCTCTTGATTTGTTCCAGAGTAAAATACTTAGTCTTCATAGGCTGTTCTTTTACTCTTTTGATTATAGGCTTGGAGTCCAACCATCCTAATTCTTCGTAAGCATACATAAGTATTGCTCTAAAATAACTTAAGTATCTATTGACTGTGCTTGGCTTACCTTTAATGCCAGACTTAATTTTTGCTATATCTTGTTTGGATATAGTGTTTATATCTTTGTCTTCTAGGATAGGATCAAAATATTTTCTGTAGGTAAAATCATTTCTACCCATCTTATGAAACCTGTAATACTCTTTAACTGCTTTCTTCCATGTGTTCATTTTATCCTCCATACTCTTAAACCCTTATCATTTTGTCTAACTGTAAATTTCATACCTCTTCTATTGCCATGCTGACAAAACCTGTCTGCTGTTGTTCTATTAGGTAAAACTATAGAATCATTAATTTCCATGTGATCTACAATTTTTGCCCATTTACTCCAATATTTTGATGGCACTGGCACATCTTTTTCAATGACAACTTCAAAGACTTTTTTATTGTCTTTCATTTTTCATCCTGGTTTGATTGTTTCTCAAATAATTTGTTTGATTGTTTCTGTAGCGATCTCTCTACGCATTTGTCTATTAGTTTCCAAAACCAATCAATCATTTTCTATAAAAAAATCCTCTGGCTTATATTTTTTTGCTTCTTTAATTTCTAGTTTTATAGCTTCAACTTGTTTTATCATCTTCTCAAATCTTTTATCCTGTGGCATAACTCCCTTTTTTGTAAAATCTCTTAGAACTTTGGGCAGGACATCAAGAGCTTTTGCCATACTTGTATTGTTGTGGAAATAATGTTTTGTTAAAAACTGTATGTCCTTATGAAGCCTTATTACTTCTATTTCTTTTATAATACTTCTAATCATCCTTCTTTTTTTTCTCCCAAGGTAATGGTATGTGCTTCCCTTGTCTTTTCTCCTCCGCCAGATGCACAGCCATGTAGCAAAGAAAACCCATACCAAACAACATAATAAATATAAATATACAAGTTAGTATGTCTGTCATTTCTATTTAATAGCACCTTTAAAGTAAGCGTTTTTGTCTACATACCCTGAGCTATTTCGTGCAACCATATGAGTTAGTATTCCTGTTTTGGTTTCCAAGCTACCCAGTATCTTTGCAAACTCAAACTCTATGTTTCTTAGTAAGAGTTCAGCTTCTAGCTCTGAAGCTATGTCTATCCCTTCGCTGTCTTTAATAACTTTTCTTGCTATCTCAGATCTTATATCAAGACCACCAAATATATGAGAATGTGCATCTTGTGCAATTTCTTTTAGTGCGTGCAGTATAAGGACCCTAGCAGCGTGGTTAGCGTTTTTTATTTCTTTATCTCCGATTTTCATATGCCCTCCTTTGGCTTAATAATTGTTCCATGTGGAACATTTGTAAACATTATAAACATGAATTACATTTATTTGTCAAGCACATATTTCTTAAATATATGAATAGGTATCAAGCAAGCATCCTTTTCGACATCATCATCCTTACCCAAAACTTTTTGTGAGGGTATGTTATTAAGGATGATGCACTCTATAATTTTTTGTGGTTTGGTCCACAGGTATTCTGATCCTGTATAGATAATCCAGTAGTCAGCTTTTGTAGACAAAAGTCCACTTTTCTTACCAAACATTCTAAGTTCAATAAGAATGTTTTTAGTTTGTTGACTTTTAAGATCAACCTTAACTTCTACTTTTAAATCTTTTTCAGGTATAAAGATATCGTATGGCTTGAACTTGCCTGGCACCAACACAGCGGTTGGATACTTTTCTTGTATCTTTTGTAAGACTAGCTCTTCAAATTGATGACCCACGGAAAAGTCCCTAAGGAACGCATGAGACGAGTCCATGGGCTATCAATCCTATTTATCAGCAGCTTTGCCGTTTGGTTGCTCTGGAGCTTCTTCTTCAGCTTCTGGTTGTTTAACAACTTCATACTTATTAGGTAATGATTTTTCCATAGCTTCAGCTTCAACTCTTGCACCCAAGGCTGCTAAAGTAAATATTCTTTGTATCAAAGGCAACACTTGAACCTCATCCTGATTCACTCTTGCAAGTTTATTTTTAGCATCATCAGATAGATGTTCAACTTGATAGTTTCTGATCTCTCCGCCAATACTTAAATTAATATTATCTACTGGTTGAGGTTGTGCACCTTCGTTATTAGTTTTTTCTTTCTCCACTTTTACTCCTTTTTAAAATGGCAGATCATCCTGCGAATTGTTGCTTTCCTCTTGTTTAGGGAAAGGTTTATCTTCTTTCTTCATTATACTGAAATTTAAAGCAGGACTCTTCTCAGAAGCTCCTTCTTTTCTTTTCCATGCATTTAAGAAATATTCCACGCCTTCAACATTGATAGATCCTTTGAAGTCAGGCTGTGTATCTTTTTGCTTATCTGTGTTTTTCCAGATAGCTCCTTTATTAGTATTGTCATACTGTTTATCCATTTTTCTTCTCCCGTTTTGCCCAGTCAGACATAACCTTATTAATTATGTAGGAATTAGACCTGTCATAAAATCTATGGTTTCTATCATTTCTGGATTTATCCATAACATGACTTACCTCTTCAGGAAGCCTTGTAGTCATTGATACTTTACTCATTTTTATTCTCCACTAATTTAGTATAGATCCTAGGTTTACCCTCTTCTCTGTAGCCCTCTACCTGATCGTAAGGTATCTCTAGGTCCTTCACCATTCTGGTGTAGTTTATACGCCCTTTGGCGTGTGTCATATGACACTTAACCGTAGGCGTGCTAAAGGCTCCACTATGCTTTTCAACCAGCTTGTCAGCGAGTTCTCTTTTCTCTGCTTCCAACGGTTTCTTAGCTTCGTCTAGCTTCTTTAGTTTGGCAATAATACTTGCTAATTTAGATGTATCATCATCTTCATCAACAGGCTTATAGTTCACTCCAGGCTCTTCTTTATCTTGAGCCCATCTTGTAATAACTTCTGGGTTTTCTAGTTGTTCTTTATACCAAACAAGAAATTCTTTTGCTTTTGGTATATATCTTTCAGCCCAAGTTGGGTCTCTTTCAACCCACTCTGTCTTGATTTCATTCGGTGTCCACTGCACAAAAAGCATTTCATCTAAATCCATACACTCCATACCAAGCTGCATTTGATGCCAATAGTTTCTTTTTGATTCTTTAACATTTTCTACTGGCTTACTAATTGGACATTTAATTTCTATAGCTGATCTTTTATTATCTCTGCCTTTTTTAAGCAAACCATCTGGCGACATACCAAGCCAATCATGTTCCTTGTGTTTTACAAAAGATGTTGGAACTATTTGAAAGCCCATTTCTTTAAGTGCTTGTATAGCCACAGGCTCATTTTCTGTGCCCCATTTCATTGCATAGATAGCATTTTGATTAAAAGGATCTTGAGAAAGGTTATGGTCTCCACGATACATTTCTCTACCTAAAGCTTCCCACTGATCGCCTTTAGTCCATATACACTCTTTAACAGCTTTTTGAAACCTAGTTCCAGTAATAATACCTTTTCTTTGTTCATGCCATTCAGGCGTGCCTTGTTTTATTTTCATAAAAGATCCTCATCTTTTTTGGCTCTTGCTGCTCTTTTGTCGTCAACCCATTTTGCATATGCAGATGTGAGTTCAGCCTGAACTTCTTTATCGTCTGTGATTTGAAATGTTTCTAAGTGTCTTTGGTATATTTTATCTGATTCAGATTTGCTTTTTGGTTGCTCATCTTCTAAATCTTTTAACATATCAGCAACATGGTTTTCAGGTTTATCATCTTCTACTATATTGTTAGATGCAGCAGTTGACTCTTGACCGTCATCATCTCTAGCACCAATACCACAAGCAGTAGCTAAAGCATATCTTCTTGCATATGTAAGTGCTGAACCAAATTGTTGAGCATTATTTTTTGTTGCTGGAACCATAAGTTGACCAGCATTTAATTCTGCACCATGTCCATAAAAGACAGTCTCTACAACAACGCCTCTTTCACTAGCCACTGTTTTTTGTTGGTAATAAACACCGTTTCTATTAAGTGCTGGTTTGACTGTATTAATGACAGCTTCAAGGGTTGGATAGCCACCAAAGTGTGTGGTCCCATCTTTTACAGCATGGTCAATTTCGTTTTGTGCTTTCAATAAAGCATCGATAAGATTATTCATATTTCCTCCAGTTTGTAATAAGTATAATGATGTAAATTAATAAATCAACTAATTTTATGTATTTACTTTATTTTATTTTTGGTGTTAAATGTAAATGAGGAAACAAAATGTCAGTAGAATACATTACAAAAATTATTAGAATTGAAGTCTCACCGACTCAAAAATTAATTCTTTTTGCACTAGCTAATTACTCAGATCAGTTTGGTCAATCCTATCCATCACATGAAAAGCTAACAGAAATTACAGGTCTTTCATTAACAGCTGTAAAAGATAATTTAAAAAAGTTAAAAGATGCTGGGTATATTGACTGGGAAAAACGAAATAATACAAGCAATCTTTATAGCCTTAAGGTGGGGTCGGCAGACGGCTATAGGGGGTCGGCAGGTGGCTACAATACTAAAGTTAATACTAAAAAGGTATATATACTAGAGTTGGATAAAATAAATAATATTTTCAAAGAAAAAACTGACAAGGTTTTTTATCAGCACTCAGTCAATACATTCAAGGCTGTGCCAAGATGGAAGGAGCTCAGGGAGTTGGGGAGAAAAGGAATAACCTCACCAAAAACAAATAACAAAATAGATCTTACCAAGGAAGAGTTTTGGGAAGCATACTTCAGCATTGCAAATAGTGATGGTCATAAAAAATGGAT
>MDTE01111562.1_pt1 | contig 15183 bp, 15 predicted proteins | sample 811231 | NCBI WGS metagenome assembly MDTE01 (sample SAMN05326651, study PRJNA326480) | marine metagenome | isolation source: seawater | place: Indian Ocean: Red Sea | collected 2010 | reverse complement strand
TTGGTCTGATGAGCGGAATTGCCGAGCTGCTTGAGAAACGACAACCCCGAGAGACTTCAGCATGGATCGACTCCGAACGAGATTTCAGCCATAGCCCTGCTATTTCTATCAGCGTCAAGGGGTGGTTGTGGCCGATGCCCCCTCTGGCGACCGACATCTGTCGATAACCAACTCGGTTGGGTGCAATCCAGTTTGGTGAAATAGCAACTATGAGTAATCCGAAAGGCTGGTTTGATGTCACGCCCAAGCGGCATCTTCGCTCGCTTGCTTTCGTTGTTGCCGCTTCGGTGATGGCCGTGTCATGTTCCGAAAGGCGGCCGACATCAACCGAGCAGGTTGAGTCGACAACGCCAACGATCGAAACAACAACCAACACGATTGGATCTGAAACAACTGCGGTCGAAGCAGCAGAGTCCGATTCCGAAACAGCAAACTCAGAGACTGGATCCGAATCATCCTTATCTTCAGATGCGTCTCTCGATAATGAAGAAGGCCAGAATGACGAGACTCAACGTTGGCTAATGACGTTGGAGGCAATCTCGCTAGAAGAGGAGCAGCCGAGGTCAGGGTATGACCGTGACAGTTGGCCTCACTGGCGAGATACGAACGGAACTGGATGTGACAGTCGTAAAGACCTTGTGATGCTTTACGCCTTCGAGGACGCAGTTCTTGATTACGACAGCTGTTCTGTATCAGGTGGAGTTTGGTACTCGTGGTTCGACGGTGTGACGACAGACAACTCCTCATCTTTTGATGTCGATCACATCGTGTCCCTCGCAGAAGCTCATGATTCTGGCGGCGCGAATTGGTCTCGTTCAAAAAAACAGGAGTTCGCTAACGACGAGAGAAACCTCGTGTTGGTGTCTGCATCATCGAACCGATCCAAAAGCGATAAAGACGTTGCAGAGTGGAGGCCCATGCAATCGGTGTGGTGCGTAACAGCCCGCATGATTGTCTCCGTCAAATACTCCTACGGATTGTCAGTCGATCAAGCGGAGTTTGATGCACTTGAAGAGATGTTTGGGTACTGCGGGAAAGAAGGCCAGATTTCTTGGTGGGTCGAAAACCTGACGATGCCAACGTCGGCACCATCGACAACTGCTGCTGTCACGCAGACCACAACGGCAACTCAACCCAGTGCCCCTTCATCGACCGATGATGAGATCCCGCCGAACCCTGGCAACACTAAGAACTGCTCCGACTTTGACACTTATCAAGAAGCCAAAGCCTGGTTCGACTACTACTACCCGCACTACGGCGACGTTGCTTTCCTTGACTCTGACGGCGACGGCGAACCATGTGAATCACTGGCAGAGCTTCCAACTCCGACTACAACAATTATTGGAGATACAACTACATCGGTACCGGTGGTGCAGCCGTCTTCGTATGCGATCGATATCAGCGGATTCAGTTTCGCTTCCTCAGCGTTGACTATCCGCGTTGGCGACACTGTCACGTGGACAAACTTGGACTCTGCGATCCACACCGTCACATTCAGTGGGTCGGCGTCGCTTTCCTCATCTGGGTTGCAGGAGGGTGACACCCATTCGGTGACCTTTGACAGTGTCGGGACCTATGCCTACGGATGCTCCCCGCATCCGTCCATGCAAGGAACAATCACCGTCACCAAATAAGCGACTGCTACCTTCACATCAAGAAGCTAAACGCAAGTTCACCATGACCCTTCAGGTTTCATAGATTGAGCGCCTGCGCCGAGCACGCCATTGGAGGAAAAAATGACCAAATACTTTTTCATGATCTCGACGGATCCAGATGTCGACCCTCGTAAATGTGCAGTGGCGATTGCCTGCGCAGCTGAAGCAGTGACGAGCGGTAATGAAGTCGAAGTCTTCTTTGCCTCGCACGCGGTTCAACTTCTGCAAGGACAGTTCATCGACGGTCTTGATGATCGGGTTGGTATGCCATCAGGAACCTGCCGAACAATGATGAATACCCTCATTGAGGGAGCAAAGATCGCCTGTTCAACGGGCTCTCAAGCAATTGTCGGAGTCACCCCCGAAAACGCGGCCGAAGTGCTCATGGATCCAGACGGCTTAGTGTGGAGCGGTCCCCCAGGAGTGGTCGCAATGAGCGCAGCTGCCGACGTTGTGCTCTCGTTCTGACACGTTACTGCCCACCAGTCGGGCTCTGTTGCGACCGTGGGTTATGGTCGAAGAATGAGTTCTTTGATGACATTTACCCAACGTGAGCCGCTCACCGAACAAGAGGCACTCGACTACGTGCAATCGCTTGGCTATCACTCGCTTGCATTCGACGACTCGCATGAGGTCGATGAAGAGCTGCATTGGCATGAATTCGACTCAGTAGCGATCGTCATCTCTGGCTCAGGTTCATTTGCCGATGAGACAGGCGCGGTCACACAGGTTCAGCCCGGATGCATGGTTACAGCAGAAGCCGGGTGGCTTCATCGAACCCTCGCAGGTACGCAAACTCGAGTGGTTCTGGGATCAAACATGCCGTATGAAGAGTGGAGCCATCCAATCAACAAGCCGCCAGTCTCGTAACTTGCTCGTCGCGATGCACTTCTGATGAGCATCGTGCGCGAAACTGAAGTATGCAAATTCGCGCTCGGTCGTTAGCCCTCACTCTGACCCTTGCCCTCGGAGCGATTGCGTGTGGCGGAGATCCCGTTGCAGACGAGACCGAAAAAATCGTCGAAGATGCAGAGCAAGAACGCTCCGGAGAGGCAGCGACCGAATTCGATGACGACGACAGCGCGCCCGCCGATGACGACATTGCCAGCATCTCAAACGACAACGAAGAAGCCAATTGGACAGTCCTCGTGTACGTCATGGGTGATAACGACCTTGAGCCGTTCGCGGTCGGTGACATCTTCGAAATGGCAGAAGCTGGATCAAATGAACATCTCAATATCGTCACTCTCATCGATCGACACCCGGGATATGCAGATGACGAGTTAGGCACACTTGGAAATTTCGAAGGCACCCAGCTGATCCACGTTGGAAAAGAAGAAATACTCCAATCGGTTGATCTCGGAGAACTGAACACGGGTTCTGCAGACGAACTCGCAGGATTCGTCGCTGCAGGAATTCAGCAATTTCCGGCAGACCGTTACGCACTCATCATTTGGGATCACGGTGCCGGCTGGCCCGGCATGGGGCCTGACGAGACTGATGGCGAAGATATTCTCACCCTCCCCGAAATGGGCGAAGGAATCACAAAAGGCCTTGAAGCCGCAGGTGTCGAGCGTCTTGACCTCATCGGATTCGACGCTTGCCTGATGGGGACGTTCGAGGTTGCCCACGCCATGCGTGACGTCGCTGATGTCATGGTTGCATCAGAAGAACTCGAACCAGGTCACGGTTGGGATTTCTCGTCACTCGAAATTCTCCGCAGTGGCGACGATGTCTCCGCAGTCGAACTCGCAACGACCATTGTTGACACCTATGAAGCGCACGCAAAAGATTTTGGTACCGCATTCGACATCACGTTGTCGGCAGTTGACCTCACCAAACTTGGCGAACTTGATGCCGCACTGCGAGAGCTCGGTGACGTCATGGAGTTTGCTGATAGTGCTCTACTCGCAGCACTTGGCTCCGCCCGGCAAGACTCACTCGCGTTCGGTGATAGCCCTGACCCGTCACTCGCAACCAATGCAGTGGACCTAGGTGTTCTGATGAACGAGTTGTCGGAGAACAACATTTCTGTCCGCCCCGAAGCCGACGCAGTGCTGGGGGCGCTCGAGACAGTCGTCATCCATGAGATCAGCGGAATTGCAACTTCAAAGGCCACCGGCCTCAGCGTCTATTTCCCACCATCGTCTGACTATTTCGATGGTGACTACTTTGATCTTGGAGAAGTGCCCGGCTGGTCAAAGGTTCTCAACTCCTACTTCGATGGCGGATCGAGACTCGCCTCTACAGGCACCGTCGCATTCGATGAAGAGATCGGTATCGAATACTTCTTTGACGATTCAGGCATCAATGTTTTTGGAACCGTCATTGAGGGAGGGTCTAATTCCATCGTTTCTGCCGAAATTCTTTACGGGGTAATCGATGACAGTGATGGATCGATCATTTTCATTGGAGAAGAGCCAGCTGATTACACCTCATTTGGCGACGGCACCGGCGAGGTCTACGGCTTTTATGACTTGACAGCACTCACATTGTCGGACGGTATCGACACCGACTACGCCTACCTCGACATGGAATTCGATGAGGAGTCAGGATTCCTTTTCTTTGATGTACCCCTTTGGTACGTGCCACCAGAAGAGTTTGATACCGATGACCCGTACCACGACCTTGTACTCGCATTGACGCTCGATGCCGAAGGCAACATCGTCAGTGAGGTGTACTACGAGTTCACCGATGACGGAATGATCGGTGAGCTTTCAGCTGACCCTGATGGCCTGATCTTCCCCATCGTGCTGAACGAGTACCCAGATGGCACGGCCGAATGGCTCACCCTCAGTGAAGTTGGGTTGTACGCAGATCTTCCAAACTTGGTCTACGATCTCGAACCCCTTGACCCAGGTCTCGAGATCTACGTCGAACTCGTGATCACCGACTATGCAGGAAACGTTTCTGCTCAAGGTGGATTCGTCGCTCTCCCATAGCCGCTCCTGAGGGCACCACAACAGCCGAGTTACGTTGCGAGTTCAGCGATCACGCCGTAGTGGTCGCTCGCAACGACACCATTCACCGGCTCGATACCGAAACGTTCAGCGCTGACCGGGTTCCCTTTCGGCCGAGAACGCGGCCAGCCTGACATGACGTAATCGAGACGTCGCTCGGGCCATGCAGAATTAAGGACATAGGGATTGTTCGACGAGTAGGTTGCGCCAACCCCATCACCTCGCTGAGCCCACGCATCTGTCGTCACAAAACGGGCTACATATGCCGGCCCTAGACCAGTCAGGCGTCGAATCTCATCGCTTTCAGGAACCGCGTTGAGATCACCGATCAAGATCGGTGGATATGAATCGTTGTCGTCACCCCGTTGGGCAACGATGAGCTCACAGATCTCGGCTAACTGACGCTGCCGGAGTGCGCTGTTGTCAAACCCATGTGAGAGATGAGTGCAGTAGACCATGAGGTCGCCTACAGGTGCGCTGATGTGTGCCCACAACACCGTCCGGTGAGGTGGCATGTCGCCAACATCGAGATACTCCCAACCGTGGCTGATGATCGGCCATCGACTCGCAATCACGTTTGCGATTCCCCAGCGATCATGCTTTTTATCAGGTGAGACAGCGGCGTGGTAGCCCAACTCGCTGCGCAGCTGTGCGACGTGGTCAGGGTCTTTTGTACTCACCTCTTGCAAACCAACAATGTCGGCACCGAGAGCGGCAAGTGTTGAAAAGATGGCTGGTTGACGTTCTTGCCAGTTGCCATGTCGACACCACAGGTTCCACGTTGCCACGCGAATCATTTCGCCCCACTCATGCGGTCATTCCATCAAGTTCGCCGAGCAGAGCCGCAACATCGATGCGCCACTGCCCTTCATCTGGCGTGAGGACATACGCCATGACATGGCGACGCTCGGTGCCGAGTTCGATGAGAAGATCTCGTGAATCACCCATAAGTTGGCATGCCGCGACTGAAATCGAGGGGTTTCTCAACAGAAAGCCGTACTCATACGAGATCATGCGTTCGAACTGTTCGGCTGTGGTATTTGAACGAAATGACGCTGAGGAATATGAGAGAGCGGCAACAAAATCGCCTTGTGATATCGCAAATGTTTGCGCCTCGATAACCGCCCGTAGTTCACCTGATTCAGCTTCTGGGCACGTCGCTCGGGGCACCGTTGACGGAGTCGTTGGGACTGTTGTCTCAACGACAGTGACCGTCGTCGACGATTCGGCCTCTACGGCAGTCTCAGCGATATCGCCGCTTCCTGCGCAGCCAGCGATCACAAGGGTGAGGGCCGTAAGGCCAATGATGCAACGGTGAAGGTGAGAAGTCATGAGCGAGGCCCCGTCGAACCTACAGCCCGACGACGATCTACGCTAATGGTGTGTCGATCGACGTGCATTCTCATTTCGAGCAACTGTCTCGAGACGGATACACGATTATCAACGACGCGATTGACCTCGAACTCATCGACGAGTTGCGAGACGACGTAGAGCGGCTACAAGACGAACTGCAGCGCAGGCCTGCGAACAACAAATTCGAAGGAAACCACACCACCAGGACCTACAACTTGCTCGCATACAGCGAACTCTGGCAACAAGTGCCCGTTCACCCGTCCGTGTTGCCAATCGTCGAATCTGTCCTCGGGGCTGAATGTCTCATCTCGAGTCTTGCATCAATCGCGATTGGCCCCGGAGAGCGCGCACAAGTGCTCCATGCGGATGACCAAGTGCAGCCGCTCGCAAAACCACACATCGCAACCGTCTGCAACTCGATGTGGGCTCTCACCGATTTCACCGAAGACAACGGAGCCACCCGTCTCGTGCCAGGAAGTCATCTATGGCAGAACCCCAATTACCGAGACGGTGAACACGACGTTAAGACCCTGCCGGCTGAAATGCCGAAAGGCAGTGTGCTCATTTGGCACGGAAGTTTGTGGCATGGCGGGGGAGCGAACACAACGACAGACGAAACCCGGGTCGGTATTGCAATGAATTACTGCGCAGGGTTCATTCGGCAGCAAGAAAACATCCAACTTGGAATCCCACCGCACATCATGGGGACATTCACCCCACAACTTCGTGAACTTTGTGGACTTGGGGTCTACCGCGGCCTGACTGGCAACATCGATAAGCGCAGTCCAGCCGAAGTGCTCTACGGCGACCCACCTTCTCGGCAGATCTGGGATCAAGAACCGACAGGTGGTAACTGACATGCACCAGACGAGCAGCATCGGTCGCCTTCGCCAACTCATATCACGTTCAGTGTTTGTGTTTCTTGGAGTCATGATGACTATCGCTGGGCTTTCTCGACCAGCACTTGCCGAAACAACTGAAGTTCACATCATCGACATATCAGGGACAATCGATCTCGGAATTGCGGCATTTCTCGAACGTCAGATCGATCAAGCACAAAGCAGTGGAGCAACTGCGTTCATCGTGGTCATGGACACACCTGGTGGCCGTGTCGACGCTGCCATCAGCATGCGTGATGCACTCCTCGCAACCGACATGCCCACGATCACCCTTGTCGACACCACGGCGCTGAGTGCCGGCGCTCTCATCGCTCTTGCCACCGACACGATTTATATGACACCGGGCGCTGTCATCGGAGCCGCAACACCAATCAACGGGGCAACGGGCGAAACCGCAGACGCGAAAACAATCTCAGCAGTTCGAGGCCTCTTCGAGTCAACAGCAGAAGCAACCGGAAGAGATGCAACGTACGCAGCGGCAATGGTTGACCCCGACATAGAAATTGTGGGCATCATTGAACAAGGAGACCTCTTGACCTTGACTGCATCATCGGCAGTAGAAGGCGGTCTTGCGGCAGCGGAAATCGCCGGTCTCAAAAATGTCTTGAACGACCTCGGCGTTGACGCCGACTCAGTCGACATCGCAACACCAGGGATACTTGAGACGATTTCTCGATTCGTCACCTCCCCAACGGTCGCAGGGCTCTTGCTTCTCGCTGCGATAGGACTACTCATTGCTGAGGTCACGACGGGTTCTGGCGGCCTATTTGCCCTTGGTGGCGTTGGGCTTTTCGCCTTGTTCTTTTGGGGCCATCTGCTCGCAAAACTCGCTGGATGGGAAGACGCCGTATTGCTTGCCATCGGCATTGCTCTCATCGCCGTTGAGGTGTTCGTGATTCCTGGGTTCGGTATCGCCGGTATTGCCGGAACAGTTGCGCTTGTTGCCGGAATGGTGATGTCGCTGCTTGGACGAAACCTTGACTATGCGCCCTCAGGAACATTCCGCACTGCAGTTCTCACCGTGGTGATTGCGCTGGTCGGAGCAGCTATCGCTGTTGCGTTATCGATCAAGTTTGTTTTCCGGAACTCGCGGCCCTATCGAGTTGACCGAGGGATCATGCTGAGGAGCACGGTTGCGCAAGGCGAATCACCATCCATTCGGCCCCGGAGATGGTTGAACTTTTTTGACGGAAACGAACGGCTTGAGCGCTCAACACAATCCGTGGGAGACTCTCGGGAGGAGCACCCTTCTGATAAGGACGCTCCGCCAACAGATTGAGGTAATTAATGAATGGAAGTGACATCTTGGCTTTAGTGCTACTCGGAGTGGTCGTATTTATCTTCGGCCTCATTCTCTATTTCGTACCGATCGGCCTGTGGATCACCGCATTGTTTTCTGGTGTGCGAGTGCGGATTGCAACGCTTATCGGTATGCGACTCAGGAAGGTGCCCCCGGGTCAGATTGTTCGCCCGTTGATTAGTGCGACGAAAGCGGAAATCGGACTAGAGATTGGCCAGATGGAGGCCCACTTTCTTGCAGGTGGAAATGTCGGAAGAGTTGTGGATGCTCTGATTTCGGCTGACCGTGCGGCGATTGACCTCCCGTGGCAGCGCGCCACGGCGATTGACCTTGCTGGCCGAGACGTGTTGCAAGCGGTACAGATGAGCGTGAATCCGAAAGTTATTGACACGCCGAGGGTTGCTGCGGTTGCAAAAGATGGAATCCAAGTCGTTGCGGTTGCAAGGGTGACAGTTCGAGCGAACATCGATCGCCTCGTGGGTGGTGCAGGAGAAGAAACAGTTATCGCTCGTGTTGGTGAAGGAACAGTGTCAGGAATTGGCTCTGCGGAGAGCCACAAGTGGGTGCTGGAGAACCCGGAAGCGATCTCGAAGCGAGTACTCGAACGAGGGCTCGACGAAGGAACTGCGTTTGAAATTCTCTCGATCGACATTGCCGATGTGGACATTGGTCGAAACGTTGGCGCAGAACTCCAGACCGATCAGGCTGATGCCGACAAAAAGATCGCTCAGGCGCAGGCGGAGCAGCGTCGTGCGATGGCTGTTGCTGAAGAACAGGAAATGCGCGCTCGCGTGGTGGAAGCAGAAGCTCAAGTTCCTCTTGCGCTATCAGAGGCGTTGCGCTCAGGCAATCTCGGTGTAATGGATCTTTACCGAATGCAGAACGTGCAGGCCGACACCCAGATGCGTAGCAGCATCGCAAGTGACGACGACACCACAGAGCAGTGAGTTCAATCCCGCCTGGGTGGTATCCAGACCCATCGGGCCAACACCAATATCGTTTCTGGGACGGTCAAGGCTGGACCACGAGAACTGCGTACCCGAAAAACCCTCAACAGGCGCGCCCAGCAGAACAACCGACGCAAACGAAGCCCGCAGAGACAGCGCAGCCAGCGCAACAAGTTGCCAGGCGTGAGGCGGTCGCTCAATCGCCACGCCAAGAAGCGCGCCGCGAGCAGGCGGTCGAGGCGGCCGGACAGGAACTTGCGGCTCCCGAAGTTAAACGCCCACAGACGACTCAAGCCCCGAGCGAGGTCAAGCGACACGCCCGAGTGCAGGCCAAACCTCGGAATGTTGAAGAACGTACCCAAACTCGAGCAACTCGAACATCCGAATCTCAAATGAAAACACGGCAGCAGCGCATGCGCAACTTGTTGCAGGGTGGCCTTCGAGACGCCGTGGTCATCAACGAAGTGCTTGGCCCACCGGTCGGTCTTCGCAATCAACGCGAACAAGATCTTTAGCGCTGAACCGAATCTCAGCGCACCGCCTCTGACTCGTAACTACTGACGGTGAGCGGCAAAGGTAACTCAGAAGCAATCTTCTAAAGGAGTTCCCCCATGCCAATCAGTTCGAACCCGCTTGAAAAGAAAATGATCGAAGTAAACGGCAAGCAAATGGCCGTTCACGACTCAGGTTCAGGTCAGTCTGTGGTATTTCTTCACGGCAACCCGACGTCATCGTACCTGTGGCGCAACATCATCCCGCATGTCGCAACCACCGCTCGTTGTATCGCCCCGGACCTCATCGGTCACGGTGACTCCGACAAACTCGACGACACAAGCCCAGGTCAATACACGTTCGTTCAACATCGCGAATATCTCGATGGAGTTCTCGATGCGCTCGACCTCGGTGATGACATCATTTTGGTTATCCACGACTGGGGGTCAGCCCTTGGGTTCGACTGGGCGAACCGTCATCGCGATCGAGTCGCAGGAATTGTGTTCATGGAAGCGATCGTTCGGCCGGTCACCTGGGACGAGTGGCCAGAACTTGCGCGGCCGATCTTCCAAGCGTTCCGGTCAGATGCCGGCGAGGAGATGGTTATTGAAAAGAACCTCTTCGTCGAAGCAGTGTTACCGGGCTCAATCATTAGGGACTTTGAGCCGGCCGAAATGGATGAATATCGCAAACCGTTCACAGAGCCTCAACATCGACGCCCCACTCTTACCTGGCCTCGGCAGATCCCAATCAATGGTGAACCAGCCGAGGTCGTTGAAATAGTCCAGTCATACGCTGATTGGCTGTCAGGCACCTCGCTGCCCAAACTTTTCGTCAACGCGGACCCTGGAGCAATTCTCACTGGTGCGCAACGTGATTTTGTGCGGTCTTGGCCAAACCTTTCTGAAGTAACTGTGCACGGCAATCACTTCCTGCAAGAGGACAGCCCAGATGAAATCGGCCAAGCCATCAATGACTGGATGAACGGCCTCTAGAGCCAGCGACCCTTTTATGCAGGGCTCGATACGTCAGGAGAAAACGATCGTGAACGAGTTCGTGACCGGAGAAATTCTCGTTGAGACAGAGGAATTCGCCGATTACGGCGGATGGTCACTCGACTCCCAATTCGCACACGAAATGGGATCGCCATACCTCCTTGCTCACGGATACGGCCGACCTGTCGACGACGCCCAAACCACGATCGAAGTTGTCACTGCCGGCCGCTACCAGGTTTGGGCCCGAACAAAAGACTGGGTTCCCGCTCATCACCCCGGTCGCTTCAACGTTGCAATCAACGGACAGGTCATCGAACACGAATGCGGGAGTCATGGCGGAGACTGGGTGTGGGAACACATCGGTGAGATTGACTTGCAGCAAGGGTCGGTCGACATTGCGTTACGTGACCTCACCGGGTTCGATGGAAGGTGCGACGCGCTCTTCTTCAGCTCAACGGGCTCCCAACCAGTTGACGGAATAGGTGAAGAGGCCCATCGTTGGCGAAAAGAGCGACGCGGGCTGCCAATTGAACCTGAAGAGGCTGGCAGTTTTGATGTTGTCATTGTCGGAGGAGGAGTGACCGGCTCAATCGGTGCGCTAGCTGCAGCGCGACTCGGCCGAACCGTAGCTCTCATCCAAAATCGACCGGTGCTCGGCGGAAACGCAAGCACCGAGATCGGCATCGGACCCCGAGGAGAGAAAGGCCCCTTCGTCGCAGAAGCCATTTCTCGAACTCCTGAAGGAAACCTTCAGGTGCACCAACAACTCAACGCCGAACCCCATGTCGAGATCTACACCGAGTTCCAAGTATTCGATCTTGTTTACGATGCGGGCACGATCTTGTCGGTAGACGCTCGACACGCCCGCAGCGGGAAAGAGATCCGAATTGCAGGAGTCCAATTCATCGACTGCACCGGAACTGCAATTCTTGGGATGTTGTCAGGTGCTCCCACCATGTTTGGAATCGAGAGCGCCTCAGAATTCGGTGAGTCACACGCCCCACCGGAACGCCTTGATCAACACCATGGTCACACACTTTTCTTTCGCACACGAGAAGCCGAACACCCTGTCGGCTTTCCTGATGTGCCTTGGGCGACCGAAGTCGCCAAAGACTTCGCTGACCTCGGAGGTCAAGCTATCGAACCTGGCCGAGACAACGGTGATGGGCCGGTCATTGAGGCCTTCCGACCCGACGAAGATGATTCATTTGGGAATCTGACAAGGAGACTTACGCACTACTGGGAATACGGGCAGTGGAACGACCCGTACACCGAAGGGGAACACATTCGAGACCACTTGCTGCGAGCGGTGTACGGAACGATGAGCAATATCAAAACGATGGAAGCCGACCAGTGGGCCAATCTCGAATTTGACTGGGTCGCGTTCGTGCCCGGTCAAGGAGAGTTTCGTCGTTACGTCGGTGACTACATCCTCACCGAAAACGACATCCGAGAACACACACAATTCCCCGACGCAATCGTGCAGAACTCGGGCGCCTTTTGCCTGCATCACCCGATCCATGAAAAGTACGACTTCCGTTTAAAGTCGTGGACATGGGACACCCGAGACGACCTGCCATTCGCTATCCCGTTTCGCTGCCTCTACTCATCAGAAGTTGACAACCTCATGATGGCCGGAAAGCACATCAGTGTCACCCATGTCGCAGGATCAGTCACCAAGTTCATGGGTAATGGCGCTCAACACGCAATCGCTACCGCATGCGCTGCGGCCCTGTGTGTCAAATATGGCGCAAGCCCGCGCCAAGTGCATGACTATCACCTCACCGAACTTCAAGAACTCGTTGCAGACGTCCACTCGGCGTAGCACCAAGAGAAAACCTCTTCACGAAAGAGCACCGACTCTTTACCACTCCGCCGAGCGAATTACGGTGGCGAAATGGACAGTCAAGATGTTGCAAAAAGCATGCGCGGCTCCGTTGGGATGCTCGCAATGCACTGGTTACTCGCCCCCTCAACCACAGAACAGGCTGTTGAAGCCGGCATGCCAGACGGCATTGCGGGCTATGCAGTTGGCAGGCTAGGGGTTTTGGGCGACTGCCCTGTCGACAACGTTGTCGCAGCGGCATTCTTTTGGGACCCAGAGTTTCTTGCAAAGCAAACCGTGAAGGGACGCGCACAGTTTGATCCGAAAGAGGGTGCACCGATTTACGCAAAGATCTGCCAGAAGTGGGGCGAAGACCACCTCAAAGGTTTCGACGGCATTGAGCGACTCGGTGAACTCGCTGAACGGGTCGTGAATAACGCAAGCCCGCTCGGAGCACCCCTCTTCGTCGGTTGGCGTGATCAGACACTCCCTGAACCCGGCGCAGGAAGAACAATGCAACTCTGTCAGACCCTCAGAGAACTTGGGTTTTCTCGGTTCTGCTCAGCAATGCTCGGCTCAGGCCTGTCACCACTCGACGCGATTATGAGTGGGCCAACGGGAGCGTGGAACGCCGAGATGTTCGGCTGGAAGCCACCATTTCCAGATGGCGAGCCCAATCAGGGTCGGCGCCAAGAGATAGAAGTTCACGCCAACACACTTCATGCACAAGATTTTGAAGTCTTGAGCGCTGAAGAACGAGAAGAGTTCGTGGCGCTCTGCAAGCAGGCACGCAACCATGCAACATCTCTGATGACCGAAGGTTCAAGCGCAATGATGCCGGGTAAGTGACATGCAGATCGACGTCGCCTCAGTTGATCATGCGTTAATGACGACGAGGGCGGTGCGCCGCCGACTCGATCTTGAACGACCAGTTGACCAAGAAATTCTTCTGGAGTGCATAGATATCGCGGAGCAGGCTCCATCAGGTGGCAACCAGGGGAGTCGCCGTTGGATCATTGTTCAAGACCAAGAGATTAAAGATCGCATCGCGGAGATCTACATGGAATCCGCGGGTCAGTGGATGATCGCCTCATACGAGAAAATTGAAGGCACCGGCCACCCACAAGAAAAAGTGATGGCATCAGCTGCGCATCTTGCGCAACATTTGTCCGAGGTGCCCGCCATTGTGATTCCCACCATTATCGGAGTTCACGATGGAAGCGGGCGACCAGGCTTGTTTGACTCAGTGATCCAATCAACATGGAGTTTTTGTGTTGCCCTGCGCGCTCGCGGCCTCGGATCAGCATGGACAACCGCAATATTGTCTCGTCGAGACGACCTCGCCGAACTGCTGGGAATTCCTGAAGGGATGACACAGATCGCAATGCTTCCCGTGGCGTGGATGAAAGGCACCGACGTCCGCCTTGCGCCGCGACGGCCAGCGCGGGAGGTCACCTACTTCGATCGCTTTGCGACAACCTGGGCGACGGGGCCGAATGCCGACCACACCATCGACGATGGCCCCGGAGTCGTAGTCGAACGGGATATCAAGGCATCACCGGCATCGGTATGGCAGTTTGCTAGCGATATCAATTTCGGAGCCGAATACAGTTCGGAATTTGTCGGTGCACGCTGGGACGACCCCGATGCGGAAATCATCGTTGGCTCATCGTTCACTGGGTCCAATCAACACGAAGCAATCGGCACATGGGACGTGCCGTGTTTCGTCAGCTCATACTCGCCAGAGCGATCGTTTGGATGGGTTACATCTGACCCCGACAACCCCGGGGCCCAATGGCTTTTTGACCTCGAACGAATTGCAGGCGCAACTCGCCTCCGATTCTCTGTAACGCTTGGGCCAGGCCCATCAGGGATCAGTCGTGCCATCGCTCAGACGCCAGAAAAGACCGGCAAGATTATCCGTCGGCGGCTTCAGGAGCACCGAAGCAACATGGAGGCCGTCATCGAGGGCATTCAGCGTGCAGCAGAGAGCATCGAACCCCCGAAGTCGAAGAATGGCGTACAGGCGCCCCTCAGTGGATGAACTTTTCGTAGCCGGATAGTTAAGTAGGAGAAAGTTCAAGCATTGGCCAAGGAAACCGACGAAATCGTCTTTGAGAATGCTATCTCGCCGCGTACTCAGATGGTTATTGCCATTTCAGTAGCCGTCGTGATTGTTGGGCCGATCATTACATATGGTTTCAAGACCTCAACTCTGGCCCCGCTCGGAGCAGCTTTTGTCGCTCTCGCATTCATGGCAGGTTTCCGACAAATGACTGTGCGCGTGAGTCGCATCAACCTCCAGGTGGTTTTTGCCTACGGGTGGCCTCGACGCACAGTACAACTGTCTGAAATCGTGGATGTTTCGACCCATCGCATGCGAGCGATATACGGCTGGGGAATCCGCGCCGTCCCAAACGGGATGCTGTGGAGAGCCGGTGGCCATCACGCAGTGAGACTTGAACTGAACAGCGGTCGGTATCTTTACATTGGCGCTGCTGATTGTGAAGACCTTGCACGTGAAATCAGCGAGCGGTTAACCACCCGTTGACATCAACTAAGCAGCGCAGCTCCCGGTCCCAGATGCTGGACGAAGGGTCATTGCAGCAACTCGGAGATGACTGGCGGAGAAGCTATTTCCGTCTCGTTTTTGTGAAAAGGTTTGCATGCTCAAAGCGTTCGAAGTGGTCGGTCATCACGTGACCACCACAGTGCCACTTCGTGCTGTGGCCGATCTCGCATATTTTGTGATTTCTT
>MDTE01041323.1_pt1 | contig 15183 bp, 8 predicted proteins | sample 811231 | NCBI WGS metagenome assembly MDTE01 (sample SAMN05326651, study PRJNA326480) | marine metagenome | isolation source: seawater | place: Indian Ocean: Red Sea | collected 2010 | reverse complement strand
TTCCCTCACAAAATTTAATACATTCATAAATTCTTCAACACTATCACACTTCACTGCCTTCTCATCACCTTCATTAGAATAGATATAAACCGTTCTCTTTGCAGGATCCACCACACACTTCATCAAATACTCATCGTCTTCCATAGGTTGATGCATTCCTGTTTCTTCCTCACTATAACACAAGTTAAAGAAAATGTCAAAGGGTCCTAGTATTCTGACCTGCGTACTTGGGATCTTTAGACTCTTTATCTGGATAATCTTCCCAAGTTTTTCCTTCATATTCTGCAACTAATGGATTAATATCCTTTCTTTCAGCATAAACATGGAAGAAGCAATCAATAGGCATACCTGCTCTGGCTTGAAGATATATCTTTTCATTATCCCATCTCTTTACAATAATATCTTGATGAGCACCAATAGGTTGAAGTTGAACACTGATACTATTCATATGAACCAAATCTTTCCAATAATCTGGTAGATTAATCTCTGTTTTATTTCTCACTCTTCCCCGATGATAGACCCCAACCTCTGCACCTTCAATACATGCATGTGCAAGACGATATCCTTCCCTTGATGGATGAGGAATATCAAACTTTTTAGGGAGACCATCTGCCACTGAATGTCTTGCTTCCAATCTTCCTACTGAAAGACAATCAACAGAACCCGTTACATACAAATCCCCTTCAATCAAACATCCACCCTTCATTCTTAAAGCAGAAGGAATCTCTCCAGAAATTCCATAACTCGCACGAGGTTGAACACAATCTGGATCATCATTAACCGTAGGACCAATCATGACAGTTGCCACATTATTAGCATAGGTATCAGGTTCACCAAAAACTACTGGACCTTCTGCGTACATCGACCCATTAATTTTTTGTCTTCCTTCTTTAATAGCAGGAACCACCCCAGTTCCTACCTTCAATTGACCACCAATATTTACGTCATCGAATTGCATAATAGTTTCTCCTTATTGTGCGACTGCTTGAGCAGTTGTTAAAGCAATTGATCCAAGAGCATATCTCTGTCCACCAACTTTAGAATTTTTCAAAATACATCCATCAGATATACCCCGAAATATTGATCCATACATTTGAAGAACAGTATTAGCAGTAATTTCTCCAATGCCCGTAGAAGCAATTCTAAAGAATGCAGAAGAAGTCATCAAAGTTTTCTTTGAAACAGTCTCAATAGTTTCCGTTGCTTTTAATCTAATATTACCTTTGGATCCACCTTCTCCAACAGCAATAATTTCAATATCAGTTCCTTGTAACCTAATCTTACCATTAGTAGCAGTAATAGATATATTACCATTTTCCGAAACTACTGATATGGTTTCAGCCGCTTCAGTATTAGCAAGACCAGCATTAATAGAAAGATTTCCTGGTTGGCAGAGTTGAGTGTACCCTTTACGAGGACCATCAATCTCAAATAACATATGATGTTTCGCTTCGGGAGTACGTAAACTTACTCCAGATGTTACATCTCCTTTCTCATGAATATGACCAAACCCAACCGATCCCTTCTCATTACCATATACAATGGCAGTGTAATTTTGTTTGGCGGTGCGAGTATTACCTGAAGGTAATCTATCTATAGGTGTTGGCATTTAATTATCAGTGAGACTATCAGGTGTACCAGGAATATTAAGACGAGGATCGTTACTACTAATGTCAGTACCCTGTCTCTGAATTGCAGATGGAGGTGTAGTAACTTGTGCGTCTATGCTTTCCTGTAGTGTATCATATATTTGTATCAATGGTCCAGGGGTTTCATACATACCAGCATATCTTACCCCCTCTTTATAGAAGACTGCACCATAGTAAGGACGACCTTCATAATATCCAGTCTGTTTCAAACCTACCAAATCAGTAACCTGAACCAATTTATCTGGTTCTGGTGCAGGAAGAGGATCTCTAATAACTTTAAAGACAGGAGTTCCTTCAAAATTAATACCAGTCTTGGTATTAATAGTTATAAGAGGATACTCAGTAAATTGTCCTCCATTATCTATACAAATTCTAGTAATTCTACCAAAATTATCACACCCACAAATATGAGCAGAAGCACCATGATTTCCACTTGGAGTAGTAATACTCACCGTATCTTCGGCACAATTATAGTTAATAGGATCTCCAGTAATAAGAATATCCTCCAATTCTAACAACACCGGATATCCTGGGCCCTCTGGAGGAGAGAATCCATTACCAGGTTGAGTAATTCTTACCTCCGTTACTGTACCTTTGCCTCCAATAACTTTAGGGCAAGGTGGAGGATATAAAGCAGCACTAATACCAATAGGATTAATGGTCCATGGTTTTGTTATACCCGTTCCTACTCTTACTCTTGTCATAATTTTTACAGCAGCCACAGTAGGGTTAGTCCAATAGGTACTCGTAGGATTGCCAGGAATATTATACACTTCCAACTCTAAAGTTTTCCTGCCTTGAGTTAAATGAACATTATTCCAAGTTCTTACACTTTCCCCAACTCTTGCGGTTGCAACTTGTTGACCATCTACTCTTACTCTTACAACATCATCTGCTAATGCTTGAATAGTATAAGGACCAGTAACAGGAAAATCTACATTAGTCCAAGTCATTGTCCAAGTATGATCCATCAAACGCTGACGATAATCTTCATTATTACGCCAAGTAGGTGTCACAGTAGGTCCTATGGTACTACCACCATAACTTGATAACCTGGGTCCAGTATATTCCACCCCATCTCTGACCGTTCCTGATGCAAGATTACCATAAGAATATCTTCCGCCAATACGTGGTCCTTCAACCACAAATTTCGCTCTATTCCTGCGAATATCAAAAAATCTACCTCTAGAGGCAGTGCATACTATATCAGTAAAATCATCATCCTTCCAATCTTCTGCTCTTAAAACTCTAGCTCCCCTAGCACCCCCAGCTGCACCTGTTCTCAATCTCAAAGGAGTGATAGCAGTCTCACCATTCCTAAATCTACCACCCACATTATTAACTACTACCTCATACACTCTTCCAAACTCCACACTCTTAGTGATCCTCCTATCCAATTGAATCCTTTCAGATCTTGCAGGAGGTGGAGGAGTAGGATCAGGTCTTTCTAAAACATTTACCTTCTGTAAAGCAGATCTTACATCACTTCCAAAATCTCTAGGAGTTGCTCCTCTAGTATCAAAGAAACATAAATTTCCTGTAGTAGGATTCACTCTTGCAACAGGAGCTCCAGATACAGCACCTTGATAAGTAACCTCATATCTTTGTCCAGTTCTAAACCTTCCAGTATAACGAACCGATCCTCCCGTAAATGGCCACCTACTCAAAGTTCTTACAGGAGCGCTCTTTCTAAATGTTATAGGAGATCCATCTGTTTGAATGGTAATGGAATTTACTGAAGGTTCATTATCGTTTTCATGATAACGGAAATCCAATTCTACATCGGCAAAACCGGTTCCACTTTCTATAGTCAAATAATATCTACTGCCTTCTTGTGTAAAAGTAGCAGTAGGGGTGACATCTGGAGGAGGTGGAGGAGCATCCGGTGCTCTTAATATAGGACCACTTTCATAGAAAAGTCCTACAATCTCAAATGAATTTATAAAGTGAGAACCAGTACCAATATGGAATTCTACATCTCCCACTTCAGGAGGTAAAGTTCCGCGACCAATCCAATTGGCAAGATTAAAAACCTCTTGATCTATCAAGCGAGTTCTTTCAAACCTCAAGTTTTCAGCCATGACTTCTATTTCATGACTACCTTCAGTCAATTGAATCATCGTCTCACCATAAATGAATCCTCTATGACGACTTCCTCCACTTCTTCTAGTTCCAGAAACAACATTTAAAGGATTTGTTCTATCCAATAAAATCTTTGTGTCCCCATCCACTTTAACACTTCCAATATCATCTACCTCTGCTCTTAACTTATAGAATCCAGCATAAGGAGCATTGATAGTCCACTTATTAATATAAGGAATTCCACCACCCCCATCACTATTCCTCGTGGATAAAGGAGGAATGGGAGACATGGCATACTTATTAAAGAAAGGACTCCACCCACGAAATATTACAGGATGCCAAGAAGTTTCTGCATTCGGAAATCTAGTTGACCACATTGGGCTAGGAGGACATCTTCCAGATTCCGGAGCAGGTTCCTGGGGGATAGGAGGAAGAGGTGAATCAATAGCAAGAGCAATTCCCATCGGATTCTCATTCCAAGACTTAGGTATATCCTCTTCCCTCTCATTAAATGCAGTTTCAATCTTAACCGCCAATGCCATAGGGTTAATAGCCCTTATACCATCAGTCAACTCTGCTGCTTCAGCACTATTAAATCCAAATGCCCCACCAGGAATTTGATGCAGATCAACAGTAATAGTGTGCCTTCCTGCAGGAACCGCACGAGATACTCTAGTCTTACCTGTAGATCTACCATTAGGAAAAAATCCATCCTTATGAATATGAACATGAGGATTACTAGGAGGACCTACATATAAATCTGCATTATCATCTACTGCAATCTCAAAGATATAATTTCCAGCAATAGGAAATTCAACACCTCTCCATCTTATTCTATGAGTTCCTGCATAAGGGTTGTCAGTTAATTGAATGGCAGTATCAAAAGGACATACTCCATAATCGTTTATGAATCCCCCACGAGTATAGATATTGGTTCTCCAAAGTCTTCTATTTGCTCTCTCAATCCAATCAACAGTATCAAATACGGTTCTCCTTTGAAGATGAGTAGTAGTAGGAGAAGTAGTAGGAAGAGGAGGGGCAGGTAAGTTTTGTGCTCTTAACTTTATCCAAGGAGGAGTCTGCAACACACCATTAGGTGAGACTTTTCCTATCACATTTCTAACTATTACATCATATACTTTATTAACTTCGACTTCCCGTGTAAACCTTCTATTTAATTGAGTTCTAATAGTACTGTCGTCATTAACCCCATCCGTATTAATGTCGGGTCCTCTTACTGTAAATAATCCTACTATTTCAATCTCATTAATAAACATAGTTCCTGTAGTAACCCGGAACTCAACTGGACGCATAGATCCTGGTTGAAATGCATTACTAGGTTCAACCACAAATTTACACCGGTTAAACCCATACATCAGTTGTTGATTAAATCCACTAATAGTATGAAATGTTCCTATGTTTGCATAACATCTCAAATCCGTCCAATCATCATCATACCAATCTTCCATCTGCAATACAGATCCACCAGTCATAGTGAAGTTCTGTCTTGAAACCAATTGACGAACAGGACTATTATAAAGATCTAATCTAACAGTGTGTATTCCAGCACTAACCGTTACATTATTTCCATGCCCACCAGTAGGTCCTACCGCATCACTTTCAGGAGCAGTACCCGTATGAGTTGTAAAATGCTGTGCTAATTGAGTATGAGGAACATTATCCAAATAAAAATGACATCTATTATCTCGTGCTAATCTGAAACGATATTCTCCATCATAAGGGAAGTCTACCTCCCATATAAATGAATACCATTTATTAGCATTATCAGATCCTCTAACATTAGATTTAGGAACTGGTGAAATAGCATAAGCATTTATAAAATCACCCCATGCCGGATGATCTACATTATACTTTGTTCTACTTGTCCTCCCATTAACTGTTACCGATCTTGGAACTTCAGTCCTCGTTGTCCAGAAAGGATTTTGGAATACTGCCAATCGATCTTGATAGTCTTGTACTTCTCTTTCAAAAGAATTTTCATGGTAATTAGTATACCTATATGGATTCCAAACTCCTGTAGATTGACCCAAAGCATTGAAATTACTACCAAATCCTACAGGATTGGTAGAACAACTTCTTAAATCATAAATTTCAAAATCTTCTTCATCAGGATAAGTTTGAACAGTCTCAATAATCTCACCCAAAAATGCCTCTGCTGCTGGACCTGCTCCAATACCAGTGGGATCTTTTATCCTTACTAAAGGAGGATACTGATATCCAAATCCTCCGGACACCATATCCGCACCCAGAATGGCCCCATCCGTTCCAACAATCAGATTAGCAGAAGCACCTACTCCTCCACCACCTAAAAATATTATATCAGGACTATTCTGTGTCAGACCAGTCTCAATACCAGTACATGTTTCAATTCCATCTACTAAATCTTCAGGAGTTAATGCATTAACTTGATTGATGCTAAGATATTGAATTCTTTTACGAGTTTGAAAAATAAAGGTGGTTCCAGGATTCGCTTTAGCATAAACATTTGCCTGATGAATATTAACACCCGATACATATCCTCTCTCGGTTGAAATATAACCGACTCTAATATCACATTTTGTAGTAGGACCAAAGAGGTCAAAAGTAGAAGAATTTCTTGTCATGAAAATATTTATTAGAAGAGATCCAAATCAAGGTCTGGCATATCCCTAGGAGGTTGTAAGAATGGAACCTGTGGAGCAGGATCACCAGTAGGAATAGAACCTTGTGCTCTCTGTGCTATGGAAGCAACACTTGGTAACTGACTATCCGGTGCTCCCCCTCCACCATCTGCGAGCGTATAGAAATCAGCAACAGAAGGATTAGGTGGAAGTTCAAAAGGAAAAAGATTGACTGCCATATTCTGGAAACTAAGAGCACCTGCCATGCTACTAGTCAAGGATCCAATTAAAGAAACTACACTGCTCATAGGTTGAGGAGCAGCTGCACCTGTAGGAGGATTAGCAGCCTCCCTGTCTAAAAATGGTCCCGGATCATTGACTTCAACAATAGTAAAGTAAGCATTCCTATCCCCCGCATTAATAGCAATCAAATCTCCAGTGGTATAACCTACACCCTCACTGTTAACAATAATACTACCATGATCTACCGCACCAACCGGCCAATCTATGGTGAAAGTACCAGTAGTACCACCCCCATTAGTATTTGTAATGGTCAGCTGATCATTTCTAATATATCCTGTTCCCGCCGTATTAATAGTAACTGTATCAATAATACCTGTAGTAAGTCCAACCGTTTTCACTGTAATATCTACAGTACAATTATTATTACCTGCACCTGTAGTTGGTACAGCAGTGAGAGGAGAATATCCACTTCCACGTTGAGCATCTGCTGTTGGCAGGGTAATATATGGAGTACCAGCACCTCCAGTAGTAACAGTATAATCTACAGTCAATCCAGTTCCACCAGTAGTAGTATCAATTCCTGGTCTAACATTACCGGCAAGAAGAGTTCCAACACCAGTACCATCTATATCAATTACACTTGAAGTTACATATCCACTTCCCCCTCTAGTAAGATCCATCGCTTCTTCATCAGTTATACCAGTGACCGCACCGTCACGACTAGCATCTCTAGTTCTAGTTGCCATTCTCCTATCCACACCTCTCATCTGCGACTGTACATCTGCCAAATATACATTCAGATTATCAATGACAGTAGTATTTGCCTGCTCAATTGCAGTTCTATTCATTGCCAAAGCTTGTCCGACAAGATCTTCAGCATAACAAATAGGAGCTCTAGAATATTGTATAGGACGATCAACAATAGTAGGTAAAGTAGTACCATTATTACTAGTAAAAGTTCCACCTAAAATAGTTGTTCCTATTCCTACTGCGGATCCCGATACTCCATTAGCACCAACAGTTCCTATCCCACCTACAGATAAAGAATTAGCAATAGAATTTAAAGAAGGTAATGGATTATTAGCAGATGCTCTTGCCGCCTCTTCTCTAGCACCTAAATTCATTGCTCCACTTAACATCCCCTCCATCTGACCACACATACCATTAGTGATGCCATTAAACTGCTGAAGAACTTGTTGGGTAATAATATCTTTCATATCACCAAACTGATACCTCATACTAGAGGGAAGTGATGCAACAGTTGATGACAATTCATTGTTCATCTGCTTATTAGTATATTCCATCACCTTATCCATGATTATTTTCATGTATTTGGAGACTTGACATGCTGATTTAGAAACCTCCGAACTCATATCACTTGGAGGACCTGATACAGCAGCAGAATAATTTCCAATAGCATCTAAATAATCTTCCATTTTAGCAGTAAGATTATCCACTTCAGTTTGAATCGCTTTAACCGCAGATCCAACTACATCATCAGGTTTCATTAAAACATGTTTTTGCTGATACTTCTTCTCCGTTTTAGTATCAGAAGCACTAGTCTCATGAACTGCATCTGAAGATTCTGATGTAGCACCTCCACGACGTTCTGCTGAAGGTGTCTGGGATTGGGCACGACGTTGTAACAATCCAGAGGTGACAATATTTCTAACTACACTATCTGCTTGGTCTGATGTTAACTCAGGCAGACCCATATTCGTCCGAAGATCATTCCTTCGGGATACATCTGCTAAACCAGAAGCAATATCTCTAAGTTGATTAGCATTACGTGGCAATCCCTGTGCTAATCCATACCTATCTAATGGTAATGAAGGAAGAGATCCATAAGTAGCATTCTCTGCTGCTTGTTCGGGATTAGTAGGTTGTTCTACTCTTATAGCAGTATCAGGTACACGATTTAATAAATCCTGTATTTTTCCTGCTGCCCATCCACCAAATCCTAAATTACCTGGTTGAGTATCTGAAACATCATCAACAATTTCAGTTGCTAATTCCGTCTGGGCATTGTTACCCAGGATTCCCATGATGACAGGCTGCTGTTGATCCTGTCCATCCATGAAAAATCCAAAGACAAAATTACCTTGGCTAATATTAGGAGTTTGTCTTGCTCCTCTCTGCCCACCACCAGCAGTGATGGGGTACATTACCTGTGCCCAAGGCAATTCTTCATCCGGTATAGTCTCCGGACTTACATCATGTATCCCTAAAATTCTAACCTTATATCTTCTTCCCCATCCAGGAATAGAATGAGGATTTTTAAATTTTCCCGACAGAATATTATACTTCCAGGTGGATTCGTCAACTACCTGACCGATCCACCAAATGAAGTCACCACCTACAAATGACTGGTTAAATAATCCGCCGCCTTCCATATATTATTCGTCGTATACGCGACACTCTTCTGCGTCTGGATGATTATCACAATAGACTTCTAGGTGCTTATCCTGATGTCTAGTATGCCAATCATTAATACCAGTCTCTGGTTCATCATCTTTATGATACTCTTCATAGTATGCATGAGCAGATTCTAAATCTGCTTTTGTGTATTCCATCTTACCATGATTAATATGCTCTTTACCGTCTTTAGGATCAAGATAAACTTCGTGATCCAAATCATGTTTAATGTCTGCCATTTGTTACCTACCTGTTGAATGGTTGCCTGTTCTACCAAACGAATCCCTAATTAAATTGAGTTTAGTATAGGTTTCCTTTGGTGTAATAAAGTGACATAAATCCGCTATAATATATAGACCGCCACTCTGATCATTCACATCATCATTGCTAGTATCTGATTCTAAAGATGGAGCATCTACAAAAACAGACTGACCAGCATGAAGTGAAAAGTCTCCTGGTATTGTAACAGTAGTTGCCGCAGAAAACAATTGATTCATCCTCATAATTGACTGATTCAACACCATCTTTGCTATAAAATTAGGATCTTTAGATTTTTTAAGTTGTTCTTTAGCATTATTTCCTATAGGAAGAACTCCTTTATCCAATAAAACATAGGTAGTTCTAGTAAAATCTTGATTGTTACCTTCTATATCAAACTCTTTATTTAATAAAGGAAGACTTCTACCGGCGGTTGTTAAATGTCGTTGATTTCCAGGAATATTTGTAGGACCACTTGAATTTTGAGAAGGGGTACTAGATGCACCAGCATTAGGTGCAATCACCTCATAAAAACAGGTAAAGGGATCAAAGGTTACAATACGATTAGAATATGTTCCCATCTTCAATTTATCTTGAACATTAATTTTATTATCTACTGAATATTCAAGAGCTTTAACATCATAACCAGCAGGAATTGATTCTTTATCTACTGATTGATTGAAAATAATAGATTTCTGTTGAGGATTCTTATTAGTATCTAATAAATTATCAATTGATTTGAATTTAAATCCTTCTGATGTTTCCCAGAAAAGAAACCCTGCAGTATTACCACCTGCTTGAGGAGAATTAGGAACTCCTCTCTTTGATAACCAATTTAAAGTGTAAAAAGGTTTTCTATTGTTACCAATAAAATTAAAATTATTTGAGGTTATATCAATCTCAACATCCTTTTGGGTATTTAAATATTCCTCATCAGTGAGAATAGTATCTATAGACTCAGATATCTTTCCATCAAATCTTTTATTAAGTCTTATCTTTTCATTCATAATATATTCTTTAGATACCAAATCTAAATGAGTCATAGATTTAGTTGAATCATTATCAATAGGAGTAACTTTATTCACATATAAGGATGATTCTCCACTAAAATCTAATTGAACTCCATTATGATCCGTTATTTTTATAACAACTCGTTCTTGTCCTACTACAGGAAGTCCATCTACTACACTTTTATCATTAATAGAATTACCCGAATCAGCAAAGACAACTGCTGCTCTTACAGTATCCTGTAAAATACTTTCCCAATACTGTAGACGAACTAATCCACCAGACAAACTTACATTCTCTCGTTGATTGGGATTAGAAAAAATTTCCAACTGATCAACATCAATTGGTTCTGAATTTCTTGCTTTTACAGTTCTTGACATGGATTATAAACCTCTTATTACTATTTAACTATCGCCACGATATAATTTTTCATAAGGATCATCTCCACCAGCAACTGCTCCCATCATATACATTGATGTAACTTCCATCGCTACCTCACTTGCCCTACTCTTACCTTGAGCATTCGCTTGTTGAATAGCAGGAACAACTTTAGTAGATGTTTGTTCATAAGGAGCAAGAGTCCGTAATACATTTACTATATCTTCATAAGATTGAGCTTGTTGCATCGATAAAATCAACTCCTTACCAGGATCGTCGGTAGCAGTCAAACTAACTGTTACTGGTTCATCACCACTATCACCAGAAGAAGATGATGATGATCCACCTTTTTCCTTCTCTTGCTCTTTCTTGGGTGGTTCTTTTCCTTTCTCCTGTTTTATTTGAGGTGCCTTCTCTTCTTTAGGAGGGAAGAAAGACTTAACAAGAAGAGGGAAGGTGACCAATGGATTAGCAAGTTGAAGAACATTAGGTATCTTTTCTAAATCCATCCCAGTAAGTTTATTAATAGGACCGGATACCCACCACGGAAGTTTAAATGAATGTTCTTCCATAAAGTTAGACCAGAATCTTTTAAATCCTGCACCCACCCAATCTAAAACTACCTTACCTGCTGATAAAATTTCACCAAGTTTAGAAGCAATCTTTTTAGCTACATCTTTTAAAGCACTAGCACCTTTGGTTATCAAACCATAGAGCAGCTCACCCAAGAATACACCAATGGTCTCTCCAATAATTGGACCAAGTATAGGAATAGGAATAGCCATTCCCAATATACCACCCAATACAGCACCTATCGTTTTAAATAAAGTCAATCCTGGAGGATCTCCAGTAAGAATTGAGATCACAGCAACAACTATAGGACCAAGGATAGGAATCTTTCCTAACACCTTACTTGCTATAGGTTTAGCAGCCTTCAATCCAGGAACAATAAACTTTGCTGCCTTCCCAAATATCTTACCAGCAATTCCTCCCACCTTTGCTGCACCTTTAGCAGCAAGACCTTTACCTGCCTGCAATCCTTTACTTAAAAGACCTTTACCGGCTTGAAGTGCTCCCTTTCCTGCCTTGGCACCTACTTTAAGAAGTTTTCCACCTGCTTTGGTTGCTCCTTTTATAAAGTTTCCACCTGCTTTCATCGCTCCTCTAAAGAGGTTGCTTGCTCCTTTTAATATATTTTTTACACCAGGAATCTTATTTAAAAATTTACCTACATTCTTTATCAGATTCTTGGCAAAATTAATAGCATTTTTAGCAAAATTAATTGCTCTCTTAACTATAGCAGCAGCAATCTTCCATGCATTTTTTATATTTTGAATAAGTGCTTCAAATAACTTCTTACCAATTATTTTCCATACTAAAAATGCATTAATAAGAGTGTTGAGAGCACCCATTAACCCATCAAATATTTTACCAGCCCCTTCACCAAAGGTACTCGTTACAACACCTCTTGCCCAATCATAAAGTTTATACCCCCAATCAATAACGGTAATCAACCCATTCATTACCCATCCTACTATACTCAATAAAGCATCCGCAACATGCACTAAAGGAGGAACAATCTGCATTAATGTAGGAATCACAGGAAGTAATCTAACTGCTATGAATCCAAGGAAAGTATTAATAAAAAACTTCTTTATTCTATCCCAAAAACTCATCACTACTTTTGGTTTAGGTATCTTAAACTTACTTTCCTTACCTGTACCAGCATCTTCTTCTAATGCATCCTCCTGTCCTTCTAATTGTGCCTGCTCTTTCCTCTTCCTCTCATCCTCTCTTACTTTCTCTTTGAAAGCATATGATTCACCCAAAAGATTTTGAACATCAATAACCGTAGTTTTTATATGAAGAACCGTTTGTTCTACAGAATCACCACCACCCTTACTACCAGTACTAGGACTAGTTTTTGTTAGTGCTGAAGGACCTTCGGGTACTAAAGAAGTAGTAGGACGAATAGCAAGTTCTCCACCCTTTTCCCCTTCATCTACAAACTGTTCTCCTTCACCACCTTCACCACCTTCTCCCATTGCTGCATCAGCAATCCGTCTTTTCTTACTCCCTTTCTTTCCTAGTAACTTATCTTTGGCTATATTCTTCGCTTTCTCTTTTGCTTTCTCTTTTGCTTTATCAACAAGCATCTTACGTGCTTGTTCTTTAGTTGTTTTTTTAACAGCCCCTTTAGCGGCAGCTTTGGCACCAGTTTTAGCAACAACTTTACCACCCGAAGCAGCAAGTTTAGCACCCGTAGCAGCCCCCTTTACTCCTAAGGCAGTAGCACCGGCAGCAGAAGTAACAGGTTCTGGAATAAGAACTGCAGCAAGAGCTACTAAATCCAGAATATCAGTATTTGCAATAGATGGAAGTCCGGGGACCTGTGGTATCATCATAATCTTACACCACTATCCCTAAAGTTTTTATTTTCTGAACAGATACCATCTGACCTGCTGAAAATGTCGGTATAGTATTCCCAGTAGGTTGTGCTGACTGAGATTTCTGTGCTTGAGCAGCAGCCTTGTCTACAGCAACTTCCACATCAGCAGCAGTATCGGGAGGTTGTATGTCTGGTACACCTTTTCCATTAGAAGAGATGTCTATCGCAGCACCTCCACCACCCCCAGCAGCAGTTCTAATTACTTCCCCAACCACTCCGAGTCCACCACCAATCAAAGCACCGATAGGACCCCCTTTCATAAACCCTGATTTGGCACCCTCTTCAGGAGTTCCTTGAAGCATACTCTCCACAGTCTCTATCAATTTTCCTACAAGTCCACCTTTCTTCTTCTTCTCACCGGTTTTAGGATCTATATCTTTAACCATCCCTCCTTTATTAAAGTATTGAACACTACTATTACTAGGATTAAAATAATTACTAACTAATCCACCCTTATTATAATATTGAGTTCTACTCCTATTAATAACTCCTCCTATATTTTTATACTGTATGCCCCCATCTTCCCCATCTTTTCCATCTTTAGCATTAACTGTTACTTTTTGAGGATCCATTTGCCGATCCATCATGTTTCCAGCAGATGCCGCTGCATTCATTCCTTCAAGAGTACTGGCACCATATTTTTCTACTGCCTCTTGAGTCATTACAAACTCACCAGGAGTTAACATAGCAGGAACAGTATCCTTATCTCCTGCTCCCGGCACCTCTCCTCCCTTATTAAATCCTTGAGGATCTTGGGGTTGTTGAACAGCAGCAGCCTCTGTTTCTATCTTTTCTCCTCCTGCTAATTCTGAAGGGGTTTCCGAACCAACATCCGTAGAAGGTTTACCTTGATCATCAGTTCCCGAATCACCTGGTTTAAGATCTGGCATTCCACCCAAAGGTCCTTCACCTTTTAAAGGATCATCCTCTGCCTTTGGACCCCCCATTAAAAATTTCCATATTTTTCCTGGTAAATTCTTAACGAAATCAATGACCCCCCAAAGTTTAACCCCAGCCCATGCTGTTAAAGCAACTACCCCTGCTATAAATCCAACAGGACCTAATAAAGGTCCAAAGACTGCTAAAATACCTGCTACTATAACTGGCCACCAATCCAATAAAAACCTAAAGAAATTAACTATCTTTGATACATTATCTCCTTTAGACAACCAATCAATAAATTTCACCATCACTCTTCCCAACAAGACAGTGGTAATAAAATTGAGTAGTTTATCCCAAAGACTAGTAACAGGTTTTAATATCTTCTCACCGGTCGCTTTAAGACCATCAAATATTTTACTCTCTAAACCCTTCTCTCTCCCCTTTTGCTCTTTCTCTTCTGCTGCTTTCCTAGCATCTTCGGCAGCATCTTTATCTTGTTCCTGACCTTGTAACAATATCTGTTTAATACCATCAACGGATCCCGCAATAGCATTAACACTCTTCTTTAAAGAATCAGAGACGACTGATGATGCAGCTGAAGAAGCAGATGATTCTTCCGCTCCTGCTGGTGAAACATCCGGTGCTGAAGGTTCCCGCAGAGCCAACGAACTGGTTCCTGTTGTGTCTGGTTGAACTTCTTTAGTTACATTTTCTGCTGCTTCTACTCCAGTACCCTTCCTAAAAGAAGATGCTTTTATCTTTTCACCAGTTGTAGTAGTTTTCTTTACGTTTAAACCTAAAGGATCCTTTACTTCAGGTCTCTCTTCTTTAGTTTGATATGTAGGATCCTCTTCTTTCTTTCTTTTTACTCTTACTCCTCTTACTTCATCTTGTAAAATTTTAATTCTAGGATCTTCTTTACCAGGTTTATTCAAAGAATCCAGAGACAAAGTATTAACTGCCTCCATCAAAGCACTAAGATAATCCTTATCGGTTTCGATGTCTACCATCTCCACCCCAAGATCTGAAAGTATTTTTATAGGACTGATCTTAGTACTTGGCATTAGCCTCTGCTTGTTTGCGTTTTAACTCTTCCTCCTCAAGGTGTGCTTGGAGAAGACCCACATAGATGTCTCGTTCCCAAGGCATCATATTTTCAATCTCTGTTAAGCTATATTTATGGTACTGCATCAACGCA
>MDTE01160447.1_pt1 | contig 15185 bp, 10 predicted proteins | sample 811231 | NCBI WGS metagenome assembly MDTE01 (sample SAMN05326651, study PRJNA326480) | marine metagenome | isolation source: seawater | place: Indian Ocean: Red Sea | collected 2010 | reverse complement strand
TTTAATCCCAAAGTCAACCTTTAAATCGTTGTCGGTCATATTTTCTAATGTGGTGGAGGATGAAGTCCCTGCGTTGTTAATTAGAATGTCCACTCCACCGAACTTTTCAACGACCTTTTCAACCATCGCCTTTACATCTGACTCGACCGACACATCGGCAGCCACGCCAAAGATAGAACCATTAGATTGAGCTTTTATATCATCGACAGCCGCGTCGAGTTTTGACCGTGTGCGACCGACAATAGCGACGTTAGCTCCTTCGGTTGCCATCGAAGTTGCTGCTGCTTTACCGATACCGTCACTGCCGCCGGTTATGATTGCAACCTTGCCTTCTAGTCCAAGATCCATTGGGTGAGTTCCATTCCTTAGTATTGCCTGTTTTGAAATACAGAAGTCGGGTAATTGCTTTTTTATAAGCAGTTATTTTTATTAGACGATCGATTATAAAGATGAAAATTAGAAAACAAATAACGATACGTTTTAGTCCTCGCGAGTTGTACCCTTAGCGTTTGGGTGATTTTCATCAAAGTGATAAATCAAAAATTAAGTAGGCGTTGGAGTAACGTACCTGTAATCTCTATGAGTTTAGGTTTCCAGCGAACATTAGATTGGCGATCAAAGTGAAGAGCGGTCAGCGATACGAACCACTTACGGTGCCCCGAAGAGTGATCTTGGGTCCAGGCCCAAGCTCTGCAAACCCTAGGGTACTCCGAGCTATGTCACTACCGATTATTGGCTATCTCGATCCTGCATTTTTTGACTTGCTAGATGAGCTTAGAGGGATGCTTGGTCAGATATTTCGAACTAAACAGCATTCTTTTGCTGTTGCCGGAGCTGGCTCTGCTGGTATGGAAGCTGGGCTTGTAAGCCTTGCCGTTCCAGGTGATACGGTGATCATTTGTTCTTACGGGTATTTCTGTGAGCGGCAGATCACCATGGCTGAGAGACTCGGGTTAAATGTTGTAGCGATCCGGACTGAATGGGGTAAGTCGATGGATCCTAAAGTTCTTTCGGATGCTTTGAAGGATCATCCCGATACGCAGCTAGTCGTAGGGATCCACGCTGAGACCTCCGCAGGGACCATCCACCCGATCGCAGAATTTGCTCGGTTGGCTCATGAGTCGGGTGCGCTGTTTATGACCGATGTCGTTACATCGTTGGCTGGATGTGAGCTTGAATTCGATAAATGGGAGTTGGATTTTGCGTACTCAGGATCGCAAAAATGTTTGGCTGCCCCTCCAGGGATTTCTCCAGTTTCTTTGTCCGAACGAGCACTTAGCTATATTCGCAATAGACCAGATCCGCCTTCATCTTGGTATCTGGATTTATCGTTAATTGCCGATTATTGGGGTCCTGACCACATCGCCCATCACACTGCGCCTGTAAGTATGATTTATGGCCTGCGCGAAGCTGTTGCGATGGCTTTGAATGAAACGCTTGAGGTGCGTTGGAAGCGCCATGAGTCGAATGCTGCTGCATTGCGAGCTGGCCTTAAAGCTTTGAAGCTTGAATTGCCGATTTCGGAGAAAGACCGATTAGATCAGTTGACGGTAGTCAAGCTGCCGCATGGTGTCGATGATTTGCAGTTGCGTAGTCAACTTATAGAAGAATATTCGATCGAGGTTGGGCGAGGTTTGGGTGAGTTTGCAGGCAAAGTTATACGTATAGGTTTAATGGGTGAATCTTGTGTGCCTGCGAACGTGTTTGCATTGCTTAATGCTCTAGAGAAGATACTTCCTGAATATGGGTGGGAGATAGCGCAAGGTTCTGCGATTTCCGCTGCTAGCGCTGAATTGACCGAGAACCCTTCGCCTTTGTATTCCGCTTAGAACGGCAGCGGCCTATTCGGACCCGTAAGCTTCGTCAAGTAGATCTATAACGTACCGTACCGAGGTCGTGCGTTTTGACGAATTTTCACCTGCAATTTCTGTGAGAGCAAAATCGAGTTGCATGGCGCAGCCTGGGTTACCGGTGGTAACGATATTTGCTCCGGAAGCAATCACGTTTCTAGCTTTGCGTTTACCGAGTTGAGCCGACATTTCTCTCTCTGTCAGAGAGTATGTCCCCGCTGATCCACAGCATATCTCCGGTTCATTTAACTCTACGAAGTTTAGACCTGGGATTGATTCCAAAATGGCGCGAGGAGCATCAGTTATCCGTTGAACGTTCATCAGGTGGCATGGATCTTGATATGTGACAGTGACGTTTAATGCGTTTTTTGGAGTTTCGAAATCATATGCAACAAGTAGCTCGTGTATGTCTTTTGTTATTTTCGCTACGTGGATTCCACGGGAGGCATATTCAGGGTCTTCTGCAAGAAGTTCACCATATCCCTTCATTGCAGCACCGCAGCCAGCAGACGCTGAGACAATTGCATCAGGGTTGCAGGACAAAAAAGAGTCGATATTTTTTTTTGCCATCTTTATTGCAGATTCAACCTCTCCAGAATGTGCATTGAGTGCCCCACAGCAACCTTGTGCTTTAGAGATATGCACCTCGATTCCGTTTCTGGTTAACACGCGTACGGTTGCTTCTAGTGTTTTTGAATGAGTTAGTGTCATGACGCAGCCTGCCAGCATTGCGACCTTAGCTTTTCTCACTCCGCGTGCAGGGTGGATCTGATTTTTTGCTACGAAGAAATTTTTGGAAAGGTCAGGCAAATACTTGTCGGCCAGTTCAGCATTGCCGGGCAGTAGTTTTAAAATCCCAGAACCACGTGCAATCCTTCGCATTCCTGATTTTCTGTAAAATTTGAGGGCAGTGCCTAATAAGCGCAACTTTCTAGGAGATGCTAGAAGTCTGTTGTAGCCGATCGATCTGATCGTCCGTTCTATAAGAGGTCGTTTGGTGTGCTGTTTTACCTGAGCTCTCGTTGCTTCCATAAGCTTGCCGTATTCGACACCTGACGGACATGCAAGCTCACAGGCCCGACATTGTAAGCACATGTCCCAATGGCTGACGACTGACGGGCTCATATCGAGTCGGCCTTCATTCACGCCTTTCATCAGGGCAATACGACCGCGTGGTGATTCCGCTTCTAGCCCCGTCTCCAAATATGTTGGACAGGCTTGAAGGCAGAATCCGCAATGGACGCATTTGTACAGGTCTGAATCTTGAGGAGAGTGTGGCCCGGAAAATCCAGAAAAAGTTCCGGCAGGTCCGACAACGTTCGGAGTGGGCATGGAGTTGCTAAATCTTTCCTGCGAATCTTCCCGGGTTGAGCGTTCTGTTTGGGTCATATTGATTTTTGATCCGTCGCATTAGGTCGATTGAATTACCAACATCACTGAAAACATCCATATTGTGCTTCACGTTCACAGGGCATTTTTCTATCAGGTAGGACCCGCTAATATTCTTTATTGTTTGCACAGTTGAATTTATAAACATGAGAGACTCTTCATCGTTGGTCAGATCAGCGATCACTGTCATAGCTCCAAATCCTAGATCGCAAATAGTAGAAATGCGTTTATTCTTTTCAGGATTGTTAGTTGGGATCTTGCTGGATGCTGTCAAAGCATTGCTCACGCGCGAAGTCATTCTAATGATCGAATTGGATTGCGATTCGCTATCTTCAAGTATCGCCCACGCTGCCTTGGCTGCTTTATCGCTTAGGACTGCATATCCGGTTGCCCCATTAGCCCCTGCCGCACCGACGACGTCATTGACCTGTCTTTCTATAGAGCGTACACCTCCACCGAGACGAATTATGAGGACACATGTTTCTTCCTCCGTCGATGCTTCTCCTGCTTCAGCTATTACCTTTTGAACTAGGGGACCGTGGATTAGTGATATCGCTTCCGGGTTAAACAGTCCGTTTACAAGGCTTAGGCCTACGTCTTGAGCTGTATCTTGATCATCAAACCATGCGATTACAGATTGTTGCTCCGGGGGTGTGGGTAGTAATTTGAACGCAACTTGGGATACTACGCCGAGAGTTCCAAACGCCCCGGTGTGCAATCGGTGCATTTCATAGCCTTGTACATTTTTGACGACTCTGCCCCCACTTTTCGTCACTGTTCCGTCTGCAAGGACGATTTGCATTCCAATTACCCAGTCACGTATACCTCCCGTGGATGATTGGCGATGCCCAGACGCGTTAGAAGCTATAGAGCCACCCACAGTTGCCATAGCGGGGTTACGAACCTCGAAGGGGAGTTGTTGCCCCTGATCTTCGAGATGGGCGTTTAGGTCTCCGATTCTGACACCGGCGTTGGCAACGACCGTCATATCGCCCGGTTCGTGCTCGATTTCTCCAGTAAATGCGGAGAGGTCTAACGCGATATCATAACTTGAAGGGATATTCCCGACTTCAATTCGGGTTCCTCCACCCCATGGAATCACCGCATGACCTTGATTGTTTGCTCTACTGAGCGCGTCTGAAATTTGCTCGAGAGTTGTAGGCTGCTCGATTGACGAAGGGACTATATTGTCTATGGAATAGCTCAAGATTGCTCTCTAGATCTGAGTTCTAGTCTGGGGTTGCGGGGTTACGTTGGAGTGTATTTGCGGTTTCCACGGTACGGTGTCCCATAGATGATCGCCGATTGTAGTTGCCGCATTAAGGGCTTCCGTAGGGACATTTTCTTTCCACGCGATGAGATTTTGTTGTATTTGCTTAAGAGTACGTGCCCCCACAATGCAACTGGAAACAGCAGTGTTAGAGCGTACCCACTTTAATGCAAGTGCCATTGGGCTGACGTTGTATTTTTTTGATACTGACACAAATTGCTCCATTGCATTGAAAGCCGATTGGTTCCAATAGGTGTTTTTATAAAAATTTACCGCTTTAAAATCGTCAGAAAACCGGCCGCCTGTCCGTGTTTCTGCTTTGAAATTTCGGTGTTTCCCGAGTAAGAAGCCACCTGCTTGTGGGGAGTAGACTACTACGCCCAGGCCTTGATCGAGACATGCAGGGAACAACTCTCGTTCTGCTTCACGATAAAGAAGGTTGTAGCGAGGCTGTACAGAATCGAACTTGGTGAATCCGTTTTTGTCTTGTGCCCATAACGCTTCGATGAGTTGAGCTCCTGAGAAATTGGATACACCGATGTAACGGGCTTTTCCAGACCGGACGATATCGTTGTAAGCCTCGACGGTTTCCTCGATCGGGGTGGTGAGATCTGGTTTATGAATTTGGTAAAGATCCACGTAATCGGTGCCTAGGCGCTTCAAGGAATCGTCGATTGCTTGCATTACGTATTTTTTATTGACACCGATATCATTGGGTTTAGGTCCGACTGGGCTTCCGCCTTTAGTTGCGAGAACGACTTCCGAACGTCTCGTTTTAATGAACCTTCCCACGTTTTCTTCTGAGAGTCCGTCACAATAGGAGTTTGCCGTGTCGATAAAGTTCACTCCACCTTCAAAAGCAATTTCCATGATTCGAAGTGATTCTTCGGCACTCGTTTGCCCCCCGAAATTGTCGGCGCCAATACAGTATTCAGAGACTTTAAGACCCGTTTTACCTAATCTGTTGTAATCCAACTGCTCTGCCTTTTATTTCGATGAGTTTGATATAGGTAATGTTCCCATGGCTTGTCCTGATTTAGGCGGATAAGACATTGGTGCTAGTGCTTCGAATTGACCTGCGAGTGATCGAACTTCATTCATTACTTCGGTTGGCGCTAAATCGGACCATGCTTCTAGTACGCCTTTCACCTGCTCAACCTTACGAGCTCCGAAAATCGGAGCCGTTACACCTGGGAATTCTGAGACCCACTGTAAGGCCAATCGAATAACAGGCTGGTTATGATTTTCACTGATTGAGATTAATTCTGCGGTAGCGTCGAATGCAGCTTTGTTGAAGTATCTCGATTTGAGCCCACCACCTTTTGAGTCGTCACGGGCGCCGAACTTAGACCCATCCTTGGCTTTACCGCTGTTTCCATGCTGGCCTGTTAGCATCCCGCTAGCCAAGGGTGAGTAGGGGACTACTGCAACCCCGTGTTCGGCTGCAAATGGAATCATCTCTCGTCCCACTCCCGGCTGTAGGATATTGAACACACTTTGAATAACCTCGAATCTGTATAAATTGCGCACATCGGATGTCCACAGACTTTTGGCTAGCATCCAAGTCGGGAAATTAGAGGCCCCGGCGTAAACGACTTTGCCTTGGTGGATCAGATCATCGACTGCGCGGAGAGTTTCTTCGATAGGAGTCTCTTCGTCCCACGAATGGCAATACAGTAGATCGATTCGATCGGTTTGGAGCCTTCGTAGTGATTCTTCGACTGAACGAACGATATGGTATCTGGAGGCTCCGATATCATTTATACCGGTTCCTACAGATGAACGGTACTTAGTGGCCAGTACCACATTATTTCGTCGCCGCGAAGTTTTCAGATAATTACCGATCATAGTTTCTGAGCGACCTTCGTTGTAAGAATCGGACGTGTCGACGAAATTGACTCCACCATCAAGCGCTGTTCCAAGTATTTGGTGTGCGGTAGGCTCGTCGCATCCCCATTCGTTACCGTAGTTGTCGGTACCAAGGCATATGTTCGATACCTTTGTGCCAGTACGTCCTAGTTTTACATATTCGATTGGAATTTCTTTACACCTTAGATGATTATATTGGCGTTTTATTTAGCCACTAGTGAGAGTGGGCTAATGTGTTTTGGCGATTCAAAAACAAGTTGTGTTGACCACTTTTAATGGCTTCGTTCCGTTATAAACCTAATTTCGATAAGTAACGACCTCAGCTTCTTAGGGTGGCGAACTCAGAGATTGATGGTAGAGACAGACAGTCTAGCGAAAAACCTGTTAAGTGATTTGTTTATTAGTTTGTTTTTATTGCCAGTCTTGTGTGCCTGTCGGTCGGAATGATTTATCTGTGATTCCGTACGCTTCACCATGGACTGCACCACCAGGGAATACTTTGCCAGGGTTAAATCGTTCTTCTAGTGACGGGACATCTATAGGCGCGGTATCAGTTGAATCGCCTATGAAGGCTTTGCGTAGTCGCCCCATCGCTTCGAGGTCGTCCTCATTGAAAACCAGCGGCATATATGCCTGTTTTTCTATGCCTATACCGTGTTCTCCTGATAGGGCGCCACCGGCGTCGACGCACGCTTCGAGAATTCGAGATCCCGCGAGTATGGCTTGTTTGACCTCTTCTGGATTTCGCTCGTTGAATAATATTGCTGGGTGAATGTTTCCATCGCCCGCGTGGAATACATTTGCAACTGTAACCTGTAATTCTGCTGCAATTTGATCAACCTGCCGCAGGACTTGGCGCAGCTTTGTGCGAGGTACAACACCATCGACAAGATAATAGGTTGGGGCGATTGATCCGTAAGCCCCAATGGCGCCTTTCCGAGTTTCCCAGAGCTTAGTTCTGTTTTTCTCGTCGTTGGCTTCACGTATTTCCATTGCACGGTTGGTATTACAGATTTCGATAATTGCTTCGACCTGTTCTTCAACCGACTCTTTAAGTCCATCAACTTCGACTATCAGCACGGCTTGGGCTTCTGATGGGTACCCGGGTTGGTAAAACGGTTCAACTGCGTCGATTGTATTTCGATCCATCATTTCGAGTGCTGATGGGACGATTCCTCTAGCGATGATCTGGGAGACGGTGTTGGATGCTGCGTCCATAGTGGTAAAGGCAGCCAGCATGCTGTGGATCACTTCTGGTTTTGGAAGAAGGCGAACTGCTATTTTAGTCACGATTCCAAGGGTGCCCTCAGAACCTACAAATGCTCCCCTTAAGTCATATCCGGTCGACTCCCGTTCAGTTCCTCCAAGCCATGTGAGAGAGCCATCAGCCAGAACGACCTCGAGGCCAAGTACATGATTTGTTGTTACGCCTAATGCGAGGCAATGGGGACCTCCCGCGTTTTCACCTACATTGCCACCGATAGTACAGGTCTTTTGGCTAGCCGGGTCGGGCGCATAGAAAAGTCCCAGATGGCTTACTTGTTCAGACAGATGGAGATTGATCATGCCAGGCTCGACAATAGCAATCCGATTTTCTGGATCGACTTCTATCAGGTTAGTTAGACGGGTAAGGGCGATAATGACCGACTTCCGAAGGGCGACCGCTCCTCCCGAAAGGCTAGTCCCTGCACCACGTGCAACTATGTACGCTCCATGCCTGTTGGCAGTGCGGACAATTTCGGAAACTTCCTCAGCTGTCGATGGTAAAACGACTGCTTGGGGCATCGCTTTGTCAATCGAGCCGTCATATTCGTAGACCAAAAGATCTTCAGGCTTCCAGATGACGTATTGGGCCCCAACGATCTTTGACAGGTCGGTAATTAGTGAATTGATGGTTGGAATATCAGATGGCATACGGTAATTGTTGCATGTGCTTGGTTTTATTACCAAATTTCAGAATATGACGCCTGTGCCTGTGACATTTCGGACAATTTCACGATCTTCCTGATCTTGCATAATCTTGGCTGTTAATTTGTCAGGATCTCCCCATTGATCAAGAAGAATTTTCAGCAGTTTATCTTTGATATGGGCGTGTTCTGCAGCTTCTGATAGATCGGTGAATTCATGTGGGTCCGACTCTAGATCATAGAGTTCAATTTCCACGGGGGTGCCATGCCCGTAACAAAGTTTCCATTTTCCTGAGCGCACCATTCCCATAGGTCGGTCTGTGCCGTGGGCAAAATGTTCGCATATTGCTACATCTTTGAGTTCTGATGTGTCGCCATGTAAGGCTTTAATCAGTGATTGGCCATCTAGATCCCATTTTTCGAGGTCAACCCCGGCTAAGTCAAGTATTGTCGCTACAGCGTCGATATTGGAGACTGCTTCACTGATACGTAGCCCTTGCTTGAAATTTCTCGGCCATGAAATTTGGAGCGGTACGTTCGCCGATTGTTCATAAAAGGACATCTTGCGCCACAGCCCGTGTTCGCCGAGCATGTCGCCATGGTCCGAGGTGTGAATAATCACGGTGTTTTCTGCTAGCCCCTGTTCTTCGAGGGTGTGCATAAGACGTCCAATCTTATCGTCGAGATATGTACAAAGACCGAAATAGGCTGCTCGTGCCCTCGCGATTTCGTCGTCCGTCCAGTCCCCATCGAGTCCGAACATTTGTCGCAGGCGTCGGGCAGACGGAGGCAACTCATCAATATGTCCTTCAGGTATATTCGGAATAGACACGTTGTCGGGATAGTATTTCGAAAAGTAAGATTCGGGAACGATGAATGGGAAATGAGGCGCTATGAACCCAACACACATCGCAAAAGGCTTGCCGTGCCGTGCTGGGTCAGAAAGATATTTAACCGCAGCTTCCTCCATTGCATCATCTGCTTCGATCATAGGGCTGATTCCAAAATCAGCTTCTTTTACCGCGTACCAATCTTGAGTCGCTTGGGGGATCCCGTTAGACCATCGGAAATGTTCGAGCGGTTCTTCAATGTGAGGGTCTCGGGTTAATTGCTCTTCGAAGCCGTGAAGGGCATCTGGCCCGACGAGGTGCATCTTGCCATTTAAGGCAGTGTCGTAACCTTCACTGCGGAGTAAGTATGGCCAGGTAAGCCTATCCACTGGTATCGGCTTGGTGTTGTCCCATATCTCGTTGGTTGAAACGTACTGCCCGGTCATAAACGAGGCCCGAGAAGGTATGCACAGAGGCGAATTGCAGTAGTTCGCGTCGAAAGTTACCCCCTGATCTGCCAGGCGGTCCATATTTGGGGTTTCGATTATCGGGTGACCGTATGTTGATGAAAACTGTGCTCCGTGTTCATCAGACATTATTACTAAGAAGTTGGGTTTAGAATTTGAAGTGATTGAGTTGATCTTTCTGTTTGTCGTTGGGGAATCGGATTCACTTTGAAAGTTGATTATGGGGCGACCACGGCTCGAGTGACTTCGCTGCCTTTCTGGGTCCCCAACCATTCTGCTGTTTCGAATGCCTTACCAATTTGATCTAGCGGGAATTCGTGGGAAATCACACTAGTGAGCGGATACTTGTCTGAGGTCCGTTCGAGGAAGTCGATGGCGTTGGGGATTATCCACGGATCGTAGTGTTGAATTCCGTAGAATCGGACCTGATTCTTGACGAGTTCTGAAATATCGATTGAAGCGAACGAGTTGGGTGATATGTGTCCGACTTCAAGGTACACGCCCCGCATTCGGACCATTTTTAGGCCTTCTTCGACTACAGAGGGGAAACCCACCACTTCAATCACCTTGTCTGCACCAATTCCTTCTGTCAGTTCCATTACGCGCTCAATACGGGATTGAGGAGTCTCATATTCGTTCATATCGATGGTATGGGTTGCTCCGCATTGTATCGCTAGGTCGAGCCGAGGTTTCTGCCCGTCGATGACGATAACTTTTGAGGCCCCTAGTTCTTTTGCGACGGCCGTTGCATTCACGCCGAGTCCACCTGCTCCCTGCACGACTACGTTGTCGCCAAGCCTAACGCCACCCAAGTGCATCGCCTCGTAAACTTGCGCCAGTGCGCAATTTATCGGTGCGGCTGCGGCGTTAGTTATCGAGTCAGGCAGTTTGAATACATAGTTCGGGCTTCGCAGGTAGTAGTACTGGGCAAATCCACCATTACAGACCGGCCATTCTTCGAGCGGTTTACGGCCCATTCTGAATTTACACGCGCCGAACTCACCGCGGAGGCAGTTATAGCATCGAGAGCAGGGGAAGAAATACGAGTAGGCGACTCTATCTCCCTCTTTGAGTGGTCGGCGCAGGGAATCAGTTGTGATCTTATTGCCCATGGCGGCAACTTCACCCATCATCTCGTGTCCGAATACAAATGGATCCCTTGGTGGGTCATTTTCATCCAGGCCATCCCCACGCCATATATGCAGGTCTGAACCACAGACACTTGTTGCTCTCACTCGGATTTGAATGGCGTCGGCTTCAAGCTCAGGTAGGGGAAGGTCTCGCATTTCCCAACTCTTATCAGCATCGTGCCAGACTGCCGATGTTCCCATTTGTGCCATTGTTATCTCCTCTGCAGATGGTCAAACCCATAGCTAGTGTTATCTGGGTGGATGTGCCTTGCTAAATGTGATTGCTGATAATTTATTCGTACAAAGACTAAGTCACAATATCCACCGGAACGATTATTGCACTTGACTCAGAAGGATTCTTGGAGAATAAAATTCTATGAGCAGACTCTTTGAGGTATTTGCTTGAGCGGATTGATTAACGATGTGGGCGGTCTTTTATATCGATCGGGTGATCGCAACTATTATTGAGCAGGAATTAATGACCAGATCCATATGGCGATCTCGTGCGGGTACGACATTTCAAATAGAAAAACGCGCTGCATTAGGATCTCGAGGTATGGTTGTGACTAATCACCCTCTTGGTTCGGCCGCGGGCTCCGAGATGCTTCTTGCGGGTGGCAACGCTATAGACGCGGCTATAGCAGCCTTATTTGCCCTTTCGGTCGTTGAGCCGATGATGGTAGGTATATTTGGTGCGGGGCATATGAATCTGAGGCTCGCCAATGGAGAGCACCATGTCATTGACGGTTATGCCACTGCACCTGCGGCAGCTACCGAAGAGATGTACACGCCAATTGCCGCATCTGGTCCCGATTATTTGAAAAGTGTTGGCGATGCTAGTTCGGTGGGCTATCTGTCGATCGGTGTTCCTGGGAACCTCAAAGCATGGACCGAAGCGCTTGAGACCTGGGGGACACTCCCGTTGGACCAGGTGATGGAGCCTGCGATTCGGTTTGCCGCTCGTGGTTTTAAAGCAAGTGGTTACCTCAGTGAAACTGTTGTTCAGGCGGAAGATTTAATTAGCAGATTTCCAGAAACATCTTCTACTTATATGCCGCATGGAATCGCGTTAAAGCCAGGTGAAATTGTTGACCGTTCTGATTACGCATTGACGCTACAGGCTATATCTGAGCAAGGATCTGATTATCTGTATAACGGACCTCTTGGTGAAATCGTTTGTGATTACTTGGGACGTAATGGTGGGATCATTACCTTGGAGGATCTTGCGGGTTATAAAACTATTCGTCGAGATCCTGTTAAGGTTGAATACCGGGGATACGAGTTATTTGGTCCGCCGCCTCCTTCCGCGGCGGGTGTTCATGTAGCAGAAATGCTTAACATCGTGGAAGAATTTGAGGTGGCCAAAATGGGGTTTGGTACCGCTGATTCAATCCATCTATTGCTTGAGTCGATGAAAATGGCATTTGCGGACCGTAATCGTTACACCGGTGATCCTGATTACGTTGAGGTACCTGTCGATCGTTTGATAGCGAAACACCATGTAGAAGAATTCATAGACAACTTTGAAATGGACAAAGCATCACCTGAAATTGACCTGGGATCATATGAGCCTGATCATACGACGCATATCACAGTTGCTGATCTGGACGGAAATATTGTCGCTGCAACTCAAACGATTAATGAACTTTTCGGGTCTAAAGTAACCGTGCCAGGAACCGGCATGCTGCTTAACAACACTCAGCAGATGTTCGACCCACATCCCGGACATGCTCTTTCTGTTCAGCCCGGTAAGCGGGTCACGAGCAGCATGTCACCAGTGATCGTAATGCGTGACGGGCTACCAGAATTCGCAGTTGGATTACCTGGTGGAGTTCGTATATTTACTTCAGTATTTCAAGCGATCGTTAACCTTGTTGATCATGAGATGAGCGTAGAGGAAGCTGTAGAAGCTCCGCGCGTTTGGACGCAAGGGCAGGAGGTTGAACTCGAGATGGGTATTTCCGACCTTGTAATGGATCAGGTTGCTGAAAAAGGGCATCGAGTTACGCCAGTCAACGCAATTGGCGGTGGTATGAGTTTAGTGCGGTTCGAACCGGGCGGAATGTTGTCTGGTGCATCATGTTGGCGAGCGGATGGTCATGCAGTTGGTATAAGCGGCGGACTCGCCAGATCTGGTGTTCGGTTCCGGCCGTCCGTTGGGGAGGAAGACACTGACAATGTTATGTTGGAAAATATTCCCGTACGAACTGAAGGTGGGGATTTAGCTTGAACACTTTTAATCACCTGCTTTGCTGCGTTGACTGTTCGTCAACCCGTGAAGCATCAGTTAAAGACCTGTATTGTGAAGTTTGTGGAGGCCTATTTAAGGTTGAATATTTAGACCCTCCTGATGGGCTCACACCTAGATTGCCCATGAGCGACCCAACGCTATCGAATTCACTTGGTGAGGGTGATACTCCAACTGTTTTACTTGAGAAAACAGGAGAATCACTTGGGTTGAAATCTTTATGGGCGAAGTTTGAATTTATGGCCCCGACCGGCTCCTTTAAAGATCGTGGCTCGGCAGTTCTCACTACAATAGGACGCGATTTAGGTGTCACGGAATTCATCGAGGACTCTTCTGGTAATGCAGGAGCTTCACTTTCGGCTTATGGAGCTGCAGCGGGAATGAAGGCCCATGTTTTCGCTCCATCCAGTGCGGCCGCTGGCAAACTGGATCAGATACAGATATTTGGTGCGAGTCTTCATAAAATCGGGGGCCCAAGACAGGCAAGTACGGACGCGGCTGAAGAATTCGTCAGGGAACGTAACCTTTGCTATCTATCCCATAACCTAAGCCCTTATTTTTCGGAAGGAATGAAAGCTGCAAGCTATGAGATTGTAGATGTTTTAGGTGATGACATTGACCATGTTGTGATGCCGGTAGGCAACGGATCTCTACTGATCGGCATGGTGCGTGGATACCGAGAACTGTTAGAGGCTGGGGTGATCGCGAGGATTCCGAAATTTCATTGTGTTCAGGCGCATGCTGTGCGACCTCTGGTTGCCGCCTTGAATGGAGAACAGTGGTCTTACCGTGATGCTTTGCCAACTGATGCATCAGGAATAGCGGTGTCGAAACCACCTCGGCTGGCTGAAATGCTCGAGGCCATTAGGTTAACTGGTGGAAGCGCTATCAGTGTTCCAGAAAAATCTCTGAGTATTTGGCAGCAACGACTTTCCTCGTCTGAAGGGCTCTTTTCGGAGATGACTTCTGCTGGCGCATTTGCTGGACTCGAAAGCCTGATTGAATCAGGTGAAATAAAACAGGGCTCAAACGTATGCGTGCCAGTCACTGGATCTGGACTTAAAGAACCTTTAAAGCAAGGAGCCGATTAGGCGGTTGTACATTACCCCTAATTGGCTATTATTTCGTATTTTGAAAAACTTTTCGGAACCCTTCGATCGATCCTTCAATAACCCAATCGTCAACACAATACGATGCTCGAAAGAAACCGGAAGTGCCGAATCCTACCCCTGGGACTACAAGTACTAATTCTTTTTGTAGTTGCGAGACGAAATCTGTTTCATCCGGAATCGGAGATTGTGGGAACAGGTAAAAAGCTCCGTCCGGCTTTACACATTTGTAACCGATATCGGTGAGCGCCCCGTGGAGTAGATCACGTTTATGTCGGTATATATCTATATCGACGGTGGCTCGTTGAATACCCGCCACCGCTCGTTGCAATAGGGCGGGCGCGTTTACGAATCCTAGTGTGCGTAAAGAGAAGTTCATAGCGTCCATAAGATCGTTTTTACCTGGATCGTAAGGATTTACCGCAGCGTACCCAATACGTTCTCCAGCAAGTCCCAGGTCTTTTGAATGGGATGTTGCCACTATGGATCGCTTATGGTGATCGAAGATAAAGGGGTAGGGCGCGTCTGTGTATATAAGCTTTCGGTACGGTTCATCAGAGATTAGGTATATTTCGATTCGGTATTTCTCTTCCGCCCGCTGTAATGTATTTGCGATTGCTGCGATTGACGACTCGGGATAGATGACACCTGTCGGATTATTTGGAGAATTGATGATTACCGCTCTCGTCCTCGGACCGATTGCAGCTTCAAGTGATTCAATATCCGGTAGCCAATCTTCATGGCACTGCGCTTCTTTTACTACACCGTCTTGATGTTGAACGTAGAAAATGTATTCGGCGAAGTAAGGCGCTATTAGTACTACCTCATCATCTTGATCGAGGATGGATCGCAATATCGTATTGATCGCTCCGGCAGCGCCAACCGTCATCAGGATCTCTGCTCCGGTTATTGGAACACCCGATTCTTCGGCCAGGACTTCGGCAACGCTAGCTCTTACTTCATGGAACCCGCCATTTGGCATGTAACGGTGGGTTCCAGGCGTCTCGTCGGCCAGCAGGCGGGTTAATTCAGCACGGAACTCATCTGGCGGCTCCAGCAATGGATTTCCCAGCGATAGGTCGAATACGTTTTCCGCACCATGAATTTTACGTAGTT
>MDTE01103302.1_pt1 | contig 15187 bp, 16 predicted proteins | sample 811231 | NCBI WGS metagenome assembly MDTE01 (sample SAMN05326651, study PRJNA326480) | marine metagenome | isolation source: seawater | place: Indian Ocean: Red Sea | collected 2010 | reverse complement strand
GTTGAGATCTCTGAAGATACTGAAAAATTTGAACCAATAAACATATTCACTGATGAGGCTTTTACGAATGATGAGGTGCCGAAAGATTTTGCAAATCTAGATAGGTTCAAAGTAAGGAAGGTCGTTTTAGAAAAACTAAAAGAACAGAATCTTCTAGCGAAAGAGGAAAAGCATGTGATAAGTGTGCCACGAGGTGAGAGATCAAATATGGTTATTGAACCAAGATTGAGTTATCAATGGTATGTAAAAACAAAAGAGATGGCTGCTAAAGCGAATGAAGCTGTCAATAGAAAAGAAGTAGTTTTCCACCCTGAAAATTGGATTAAAACATACTTCAACTGGATGGATAATATTCAAGATTGGTGCATAAGTAGACAAATTTGGTGGGGACACAGGATACCTGCATGGCATGATGGAGAAGGTAATGTTTATGTTGGTTATAATGAGAAAGAAGTTAGAGGATTTTATAAACTTGATGATAGAAAACTTACTCAGGATGAAGATGTCTTAGATACTTGGTTTTCATCCTCACTATGGCCCTTTGGCTCCTTGGGCTGGCCACAAGAAACAACAACATTCAAAACTCACTTTCCTACATCATTGCTAGTTACTGGGTTTGATATTATCTTTTTTTGGGTTGCAAGAATGATGATGATGAGTTTAGAGTTCACAGGAAAAATCCCTTTTAAAAATGTATATGTAACTGGACTAATTAGAGATGAAAATGGTCAAAAAATGTCGAAATCTAAAGGAAATATCATTGATCCTTTGGATTTAATTTATGGCATTGAGCTTGAAGATTTACTTAAAAAAAGAACCTCTAATTTGATGCAGGAAGGATTAGCTGAAAAAATTGAAAGAAAAACAAGAAAACAATTTCCGAATGGCATCGAATCTTATGGCACTGATGCAGTTCGAATGACTTTTTTCTCTCTAGCTACCCACACCAGAGATATTAGTTTTGAATTAGGCAGGCTCAAAGGCTATAGAAATTTTTGCAATAAGATATGGAACGCAGCAAGGTTTATCAATAATTATCCAAAAGAACAGGATAAATTTGAGGCTAAAAATGATGCTGATAAATGGATAGAGAGGGAGTTTAATGATGTTAGTAAACAAATCACCAAAAATGTTGAAGAATACCGTTTAGATTTTGCAATGAACGAAGTTTATGAGTTTTTTTGGGGCAAGTTTTGCGATAAATATATTGAAGATTGTAAGATTTCAGGAGAAACAGCTAACTTGCATCCTATGCTCAAGAAAATCCTTATTTTAATGCATCCTTTTGCCCCGTTTATCACAGAAGAGGTTAATGAACTTATCTTTGATGATGGGTCTTTACTAAAGTAATACGCTTAAAAAACAAATGTTTTATTAAAAAATCTACATGTTATTGAAAGAGTATAATTTTTTTTCTAATGTAGTAGAACAAGCATTTAAAAATGCACTTATATGCTAAAGGAGGGAAAATGAATTACGAATCAAACTCATCCAAAAGTTATGCAAGAGCATTACTTTTTGCAGCTGCTGGTGATGGAAAACTTTCACAAGAAGAGCTTGAAAATATTATTCAAGATAATGCATCTTTAGAAGCAAGATATGAATCTTGTAACTCAATGTTGGATATATTCAAAGGTGCTTTAGGTTCTGTATTCGGATCCCCAGGCGAGGAAGAAGATGAAGAAGTTGAAGAAGATAACATTAATTTAGAAGCTCTAGAAGAATCAGAAATTAAAGAGATTGGCAATGAAGTGCTAAAGAATTTAGCGAAATGTTCAACAGCTCAAGAGGTTAAAGATTATTGTACGTTAATTTGCTCAGCAATCACTGATGAAACACTTAAATCATGGGTGGCTTATAATTCAATTGTTTTTGCCGGCTCTGATAGTGCTGATGGACTCAGTGAAAAGAATGAATTACGAAATGTAAAATATATTCATAAAGAATTAGAACAAGATTTCAAAGAAAATCAAAAAAGGTACCTACATTCATTGACTTGGTATGACGATCATTACCTAGAAAATGATGAAGGTGAAGTCGATCTTAAAGTGAAGGAGGATGGCAATTATAACGAAACAGCTGGATTAATTACAAAGCTAGCAGTAGCAGTTACATATGCAGACTTGGACTTAAAAATAAGCACAAATACATTAGCTGGTGCTTACTTTGTTGCTTGTTGTGACATTGCTAGAAATGAGGGAAAGGATATAGTTGAGATTTGTGATACTGATCAAATTATCGATACTATCCAAGACGGAATTAATGGCGTCGAAGCTACCTTCAAAAAAGGTGGCATTGAAACAAAAGAAGTAAATGAGGCTTATCAAAAGATGTGGGAACTAATTGAAAATGAGAAGGACCCATCATCTGTTCAAGAAAAAATCCTTAAATTTAAGTCTCAAGCTGCGGAAGAAATAAAACATTTGATTGATTCACTAGCTGCTGATTTAGATACAAATTTTCTCAAAAAAACTGCGTATAAAATCTGTTACCTAATAGCTAAATCTGATGATGATGCAGGCCAACTTGTTAGGAGGTCAACAATGGATGCTTTTACTGGAGATCTTAAAGATATGGATCTTTCTGGGGAAGAAGAAATTGCACTTGGTCATTTGGCAAAAGCTATGGATTTGGATCCAGATATTAAAGAGGCTTTAGATCACAAACTTGAAAACGGTGAATTCAGAGACATTTACTAAGCTAAATAAATTATCTTCTGAAGCAAGATATCCTGGAGATATTTTGCTTCAGAATCAATTGCTTAAAATAAAGGAAATTAATGACTACATAAAGAATACTAAAAAAAATTTTAAGACATCATCTGATCATCGATACCAAGAACTCTTATGCCACAGTCTTAAAATAACAAAGAAAACCTCACCATATATCTTTAAAGGTATCTCAAAGTGCGCGAATACCTTAGGTATAGATATTGGTAACGTAGAAGTCTTTATATGTGCCTCAAGAGAAATAAATGCTTGGTGCGCGAGAAATGGTGAAAAAATATTAATAGGTCTTAATTCAGGATTAATCGATTGTCTAGATTTTGATGAATTATGTTTTGTAATTGGTCATGAGTTAGGACATGCCTTTTACGAGCATCACAAGTTGCCTGCATATGGCATATGTCAATCAATAAATATTGGATCATCAAGAATTTTAAAATTGATGTCATGGAGTAGACAGTCAGAGATATCAGCAGATAGAGCTGGACTGTTGTGTTCAAATATAGATGCAACAATAAGCTCTTTGATCAAATTATCCACTGGAGGTCTATCTGACCCAGTAGTAAATGTTGATTTAGATGAATTTGAAAAACAACTTGATGACATAGATAAATTTATAGATAAAAACAGTGACCTTATGTATACCACACACCCATTAAATCCTTTTAGGATCAGGGCAATATTTGAATTTTCTAAGATTGATCAACTTAACTCAATGAAAAATAAATTAACAATTGATGATGTAAATAAACAGATTGATGAGATCGTAGAAAAAATGAATCCCTCAAAAATTAAAAAGAAAAAAACATCTGCCTCTAAAGATGAAGGCAATAATTTTCATCCAATTGATGCTTATACTGCATTCGCTAGTTATTATGTGCTCTCTGCGGATGGCATTGATAGTGGGGGCAAGGAACTAAAGAGCTTAGAAGAGATAGTAGGAAAGACATTAACGGATATTGCTGAAGATGCAGCAGAAAATGCTTTTAAGCAAGCACAAGATATAAGGGCCTCTAAATTAAGCAAAATAAACAAGGCCATGAAGTGCCAAACTCTAGAAAAAATTATTGCTGTATCAAGAGCTGACGGAGAAATTACTAAGAAGGAAAGAGATCATTTAGGACAAATATGCGATGATTTAGGCATGAATCAATCTTTTATAGAGAATATATTAAAGTTTTTGGATTAATCAAAAATTTCTGATTCAATTTTACTGAGCCTTTGATCTGTCTGAATAAACCCTCATCAATGTGTTGTAATATTAAATGGAAATAATCAGAATAAGACTATGCAAGATATATTAACGAAAATAAGGGAAAATACTTTTTTTGAGATCTTTGTCATATCTCTAATTGTTATTTCTAGTATTTTAATTGGAGTCAAAACATACGATAGCGTCCCGCAAAATATCATAGATGGAATTGCTGCCTTTGATTATGGAGTAACTCTTATATTTCTTTTTGAAATTCTGATTAGAATCCTTGCTGAACGCAGAAGAATTGATTTTTTTAAATCAGGTTGGAATGTATTCGATTTTACGATCATCGTTATCTCAGCTATTCCAACGAGCTTATTCGAATCTGTTCTGATCTTAAGGATGTTGAGGCTAATTAGAGTTTTGCGACTCATCACTTTTGTGCCTCAATTCAAGATTATCATTAATTCAATATTTTTATCCATCCCGAGAGTATTTTATGTATTGCTCTTTATGTTCATTAACTTCTATATATTTGCCGTAGCCGGCGTTACCTTCTTTGCTGAAGTAAATGAATATAATTGGGGGAATGTAGGGCTGGCAATGTTAACTCTATTCCAGATCGCAACTCTGGAAGCTTGGCCAGATTTACTCAATGAAGCTATGGCCTATAACTCATTTTCATGGGTTTTCTTTGTGACATTTATAATTATCAATGGCTTGATATTAATGAATATGATTATTGGGGTGATAATAGATGTTGTTGTTAGAGAGAATGATACAGAATTGCCTGAAAATATTTCCCTACTAAAAAATATTGAAGCCAGACTTGGTAAAATTGAAGAAAAATTAAATTAAAATATAGTAATTCGCTATTTTTTAAGGAGACTATCTAACTCCTTTGCAATATCCCAATAATCTGCTCTTTCCTTGAGATGATCTAGTTCATCATTATTAATTTTTTCATGCACTTTAGAAATTTGAACTAAAAATTTCAAGGCTTCTTTTTGTGATGCTTTTGTTTTAAATGTGTCAGCCATACTATTAAGGAACTTAGTAAGCTCCTCGTCGCTGTTGGAATTATTATTTCTGGAGATAGAATAATTTGCAAGATCAGCTATCTCTTGTGGCGAAAGCTTTTTACTGCCATCAAATTTTGAGGCTTTTTTATTCACGTCTTGAAGTTCTTTTAGTTCTAAGTCTGAGACATCATTATCAGCAATCATCTGATATGTTGCCAAGATCACCAAGGCCTCTATTTCAGCATAGTTTTTTGTTGACTTGGTGTCTGTTTGACCAATTACCGAGCCTTGAACCTGATACCTTTGTCCCATAAGTATTAGAAATTACTTAGAAGGTTTTATTTAGCGCCTATTTTGCTAAGCACTTTCTCATAAAATGCATTTTCTTCTTTATTCACACCGTCTTCAGCTAGGACAATCTCCATCAGAAGTAATGCCGCTAGTTTTGCACTTGGTGTTGATTTTTCTAGTGCAGTAACAGCTAAATTAACAGCGTCTTCATTATCCTCAAAGAGCTCCATGAAGCTAAATGCATCGTCTAGAGCCTCTTCGTGACCAAGAACGCCAGCAATATCTGTAAGTTCATTTAGTTCTGATTGCTCAACAACACCATCTGCTCTGGCTGCGCCAACACCCATAACATATGCTGCTTGTAAAGCGTCTAGTCTAGATACTTTAGTGTCGATTTTATTTCCTTTTTTCTTATCACTCATTATTAGCTCCCGTAAACTTGGACTTCAAATCTTGTCATCCATGTATCCCATTCACTTACTTCAAATGCACGCTTTGCTCCTGGAGGAATTCTTTCAATCCAGTCTTCAGCTACTGCTACCAAGTTATCACCATCATACATTGTAACTTCAACAGTTACGTCATTAAGAGGTCTGCTGTCATCGTTTTCAATAAAGCCAACAACTTTTGCGTTACCGTCTCCATCTGTAAATCCATTAAGGCTTTTTATCTGCATATTTTCTCCTATTTTTTGAATCTCACTCTGTGTTCAACTATTGATTTATTATTATCTGTTTTCTTCTTTTTGACAACATGAGAAGCTTTGTTTTCATTGGTCTCAGCCTGAGATTTATGACTTGAGTCCGCACCACGACTAGATGTTATTTCATTTTTGTCATCTGAACTCTGATCAGCCTCATTTTCATCTGAATCAGCATGTGTTGAGTTTAAGCTTGCAGATGAACTCCTATCTGAATATGAGGATGAAGAAGAAGATGAAGTTTCTTTAGCAAGATCAGAGCTATCTTGTTGTGATGAACCTAAATCTTCGGCTTTGCTTTCTTTATCATCAATGTGAATCTTTATTTTCTTCATTTAAGTTTTATTTTAGTAAGTAATTTCGTAAAAACAATTTATTTTTTTGCACCAGCATATATATATAAAATATGTCAAAAATTGTCCTAATTGGAAGTAATTCCTCAATAGCTCAATCCTTACTAAAAAATTCATCTAAGGAATTTATTACCTTTTCTAGGGAATTGGGTAATTTTGATTTAAGTGGAGACTTATCTGAACTTGATTCACTGGATGATATTAATGGACTGATATACTTTCCTGGATCTATTAACCTAAAACCTTTTACAATGCTCAAAGACCAGGACTTTCAAAATGATTTAGATATTAATTTTTTAGGCGCAGTCAAAGTGGTTAGAAAACTAGTAGGGAAATTAAAGGAAGCAAACGGGTCAAGTGTTGTTTTTATCTCATCTGTAGCAGCAAATTTAGGTCTCTCTTTCCACGCTAGTATTTCTCCAGCAAAATCAGCTCTTGAAGCATTTTCTAGGTCTATGGCTGCAGAATATGCTAGTGCAAAAATATCATTTAATGTTGTTGCACCAAGCCTTACAGATACGCCAATGGCAACAAATCTACTCAAAACTGATAGGCTTAAAGAAGCAAGCAAAGAGAGAAACCCCATGAAAGAAGTTGGTTCTCCTGAAAAAGTTGCCAGAACTTTGGATTTTCTATTAGATGCACATAAAAATTGGATTACAGGACAAACTATTTCTGCAGATGGTGGAATGATTAATCTTAAATAATTTTCACAATATTTAGTATTTTTTAAAAAATTCTTTACTATATGTAGTGGTGAAACAAAAAACATCAGATAAAACATTAGTTATCAGCTTTAGCGGCGGCAGAACTTCTGGCTACCTTACCAAAAGACTACTTGAAGAAAAAAATAAGTGGAAAGATGTAATTGTAATATTTGCTAATACTGGTCAGGAGCATGAAAAGACTCTTGAATTCATTAATAATTGCGATGAAAAATTTGGTTTCAATACTGTCTGGATAGAGGCAATTGCTCATCCAGGTGAGAGGAAAACTTCAACAGCAAGGATTGTAAATTTTAAGACAGCCTCCAGAGACGGTAGGCCTTTTGAAGATATTATCGCAAAATACGGAATTCCATGGTCAAAGGCAGGACATTGTACTAGGGAATTAAAAGAACAGCCAATTAAAAATTATCTTAGAGAGTTAGGTCTTAATAAAACCAATAGGGTTATGGCAATAGGTATCAGAGCTGATGAGTCTCATCGTAAATCAAAGGTTGCTAAGGAAAACAACTTCATTTACCCGCTTATCGATTGGGATATTGATAAAGAAGATGTTCTAAGCTGGTGGGAGGATCAAGATTTTGATCTTGAAATTCCTGAACATATGGGGAACTGTGTTTGGTGTTGGAAAAAATCCTACATAAAACTAGTTACAGTTATGAGAGAGAAACCTGAAGCTTTCGATTTTCCTGAAAAAATGGAAAAATTACATGGCAGGACAGGAAATATAGCGCAAAAAGTACTCAATAATGGAGTTTTAAAAGGACAAAAATCCATTAAATTTTTCAGAGGTTTTAAAACCGTTGAAGACATTAGAAAAATGGCCAAAGAAAAGGATGATGTCTTTATTGATGAGCACTTTATGCGGATAAGTGGTGGCTGTTCAGAGGAGTGTCAGCCCTTTCTCGGTGATGAAAGCCAAGAACTAAATCTGATTCCAGCTTTAAATATTAAATAATCATTTTTTTTCATTTTAAAAAATCTTACGTTATAAAAGAATTTCTACTAAAATTTAACAATGCCAATTTTTCTAAATAGTCCTAAAGACAATCTAACAAAACTCTTATACGATCCCAACCTGGGCAAGTGTAAAGTTTATAGAAGATTGACTGCTTTTTTTAAACCCTCTGTTTTAAAAAGATACAGAAACAGCTTAAAAGATATTATCGCAAATGATGATATAAAAATTCAGATTATTATAGGTGGAACAAGTGCTGAAAATCTTGAGCTAATGCGTGAGTTATCGGAATATGATGATAAAGAAAGAGATCGCATTATTCAAAAAAGAGCTGATGATATTTTAAGAGCTGCTACAGGGCTAAATGAAAGAGGCTCCTATCACAGACAACGAATGATATTGGCCTGGCTCATGAAAGAGGGGAAGTTGGAATTTAAATTATCTTTTGTAACACCACCTCCTACCAGAGATAATAAAAATCCAGAAATTTCTCTGGATCATAGAAAGATAGGATATTTTGAGCATAAAGATGGAACTATAGTATGTTTTGAGGGAAGTTTTAATGAATCTGATAGCTCAATTCTCAATCATGGTGAACATGGTACTGTATGTTTTTCTGATGTAGAAGCAGATAAATTGTTTGTTGAACAATGGAAAAACACACTGGATTCAGTTTGGAATGAAGAAAATACAGATATCTATACTACAAAAAAACCTTCAAAACAGATTCTGGATGAAGTATCTCAAATTTGTGACATCACAGATAAAAGAGAGTGTCAAAAAAGACTTAATTCTCTACTTAAAGAGTGGATTGAAGAAGATAAAGACACTGAAGGTGAAGATGAGGGTGAAGATGAAGAAAATAAAATTGAGTTATGGCCACACCAAGCAAAAGGTGCTCGGAGCTGGGTAGAGAATGGTTGCAAAGGTATTCTTGCTCATGCAACGGGCTCCGGCAAGACCTTTACTGCAATTAAAACACTACAAGCTTTAGCAGAAATGAGATCTATTTTTGTAGTAGTCGGCGTGCCATTCACTTTTCTCGCCGATCAGTGGACTGATTTACTAAATTCTCATTTTACAGGTCTTTCAGATAATATAGATTTTAGTTCTGTAATTGAATGTCATGGAAGCAGGAGTAAATGGTTTCAAGCAGCAAATAATGAAATAAATATCTTTAATAGCTATAAAAAAGAAAACCCAAAGAAGAAGTTAAGTATTTTTGTGACTGTTAATAATACTTTAAGCAATGAACTAAATGAGCTTCTAAATGACAGCCTTAATTCAAGTAAAGACTTCTTATTTATTGGAGATGAATGTCATAGATATACCTCTAAAACTTATTCAAGTGCCCTGCCAATTAAAGCAAATTTTAGAATGGGACTCTCTGCTACTCCGATCGTAGACGAAAGCAATCCTAGCTCTGGAGAATTGGTTATGATGGATTATTTTGGCGAGATTATTGATAAATATGATCTCAAGCAGGGTATTGCAGATGGTCGACTCTGTGAATATGAATATTATCCGGAACTTTGCTATTTAAATGAAAATGAGTTTAGAAGATGGGATGATTGTTTAAATCAGACAGGTCGAAATTTTAAAGATGAATATGATTCAGGAGACGGTAAATCAATAAGCACAAAGCAAGAAGCAATGAACAAAATGTTTGAAATCATTGATGAGTGTGATGAAAAATACAAAAAATTTGAAGACTTGATTGGAAAAATCGATGACAGAAGGCATGCTCTCGTATTTTGTAGTGAAAAAAAAGAGGTTGATGGAAAGAGAGATATTGAAACAATAGCTGAAGTTCTAACTAAAAAAGAGTGGGCCCCATCTAAAATTACAGCTGAAACTAAAAGAAAGGACCGTAACAAGATAGTCGAATCATTCACTATTGGTAATATTGAGTCAATTGCTGCTATAAGAGTCCTTGATGAGGGTGTTGATATACCTTGTATAAAAACGGCTATTATTTTATCTAGCTCAAAGAATAGAAGACAATTTGTCCAAAGACGAGGTAGAGTCTTAAGACAATTTGATGGGAAAGATAAGGCTAAAATCTATGATTTTGTAATAATACCCCCTCCAAAAAGTGGATTGAATGGAGAGCTCATTGTTTCTCATGAATTAAAAAGAGTTGAGGAGATGGCCTCAGATGCTATGAATAAAGATGAAGCACTTGCAATTATTGAAAAAATAGCAAAAGATTTTAATTATGCCTTCAGAGGATAAAATCAAAAAATTTCTTAAGCGTATTATTGATAGGTCATCTAAAGATGTTGCTAAGGAAATTGTAGAGTCAAGAAGAAAGGCTGAAATGACCAAATTCATCGGTAATGTACTGGAGAATGCTCTGAAATGAAATTAGAAAGAATTGTAATAGAAAATTTTAGAGCTTTTCATGGTGAACATATAATTGATATTGCACATGATGATAAAAAATCAGTTACTGTCATAGTAGCTGAGAATGGAATAGGAAAAAGTTCAATTTTAGAAGCTATTCATTGGTGTTTATATGGTGATATGCCCGATGGTGCCAATATTGCAGATAATATAATTAATGATTTCAGCGAGGAATTAAATAACGAAGCTCATGCAAACGTAAAGATCAGAATAAATGATGGAAATGAAACCTATATCATTTCGAGGAGGCTTGAAAAAGAGAATGGCAGATCAAAAGCAAGCATCGCGCATCAGTATGCGAATGAAAATGAATTTACTCCAGACGAGATTAATCGTGATGAATTTGTGCAAGGTTTTATTCCAAAAGATCTAAAAGAATTCTTTTTGTTCAATGGAGAAAGGGTAAAAAACCTTTTTGAGGCAAATGAAGACCGATTGAAAGAATCGATTGAGCACATCCAAGGGTTAACTTTTTTAAAAAAAGGTAGCGAAGACCTTGATAGATTTTATTCCTCTTTGCTTGATAAAGCAGCTAGACAGGACCAAATGGAAAACCAACAAAATGCAGATCAAGTAACAATTGACAAACTAGCAGAAGATAAAGAAAACGCAGAAAAAAATGAAAATGATGTTATAAGAAAAATTGATGAAGCAACTGCAAACATAACTAAATTAGATAAATTGATTTCTGGGTCTGGACAAGAAGAATTAAAAAAAGCCAATAATGATAATCAAATTCTAAATAAACAATGTGGGAAATTAAGAGAAGAAATAGAAAAACTTTATGAAAATAGAAAAAAATTAATAGCCGAGCATGGCTTTATGGTTTTTGGTTATGATTATAACAATCAGGTGAATCAGTTTATCGAAGAACAAAGACAAAAACATGGAGCATTTCCAACCGATTATACTGAATCTTTCTTAAAAGGCTTGCTTGAAAAAGAGGTCTGTATTTGTGGTGAAAAAATTGATACCGAGGAAAAAAAGAATGCCTTGAATAAAGCTTTAAAAAAAGGGCTATCAAATACTCAAGAAGCAATAATAACTGACATCCTAGCCGCACTTGGAGCATATGAAAATTCAAATAGAAATTTCCAAAGGGAGTCATATCAATTTTCATATCTAATACAAACTAAAGAAACAGAAAAAAAACAGAAAGAAAAACTTATTGAAGAAAATAATAAAATTATTGATGAAATTCCTGATCTATCGAAAAAGGTAAAAAATTGGCTAAAGCTTAAGAAAGCTCAAGAAGACGCATTAAAAAAATTGTTAGAAGAAAAAGGGCAGCTCCAAATCGCAAGACAAATTGCAACTGAATCATGGGAACAAGCAGTTAAAGCTAGTGAAAGAGCTTATGCGGGCAGTGCAGATGAAAAACTTAAAGATAAGATTGACTTCGTAAAAACTTCAAGAGAATACTTGGCAAATTACATCACTAATCATACTAGTATTGCCCGTAATGGGCTTTTAAAAGTGCTTAATGAGCTTGCAGATAAATATTCTACTGGAGGAATGCATTTTGAATACTCTAATCAAGAAAGTCTAAATCCCATGCTTTTGAAAGAAGGTGAAAATTTGCAAGGACCTCTCAACTCAGGTGAGCTTACTATGAAATCTATATATTTTGCTTGCGCAGCAATAAAACATAATAGGGACAGATTATCTGAAAATGATGAATGGCTTTCAAAGGGAGTAAATGCCCCATTCATAGCTGATGCACCATTTAGTGTGTTGGGAGTAATAAATTTAACCAGTGCAGCTGAAATGATAATAGAAGGACCTGAACAATCTGTCATCTTTATCAACGCTAAGGATTTTAATGCTGGTTTTGAAGCTGCTTTAAATAAATCAGGTAAATTAGGGAACTTGTATTATATGCAGGGCAAAAGAAGGGGTGAAGCTGGTTCAGAAGTAGCAAATAAAGAAATTACTGTAGGTAATATGACTGTACCAGCATTTTTATACAATCAGGATGAGGAAACAGCAGTTATAGAAAAAATAAGTTGAGTAAAATATGGCAGGAATAAGAGTTCAAGCTGAATACGAAGAGTTAATACAAGAGTTAACTTCTAAGCCTAAAAGTAGCAAAAAAGAAAAAATTTTTCCAACGATAGCACATTTCTTTATTTTTGCTGGAGCATTTGGATATCAAAAACAAAAAAAAATTGAGACTAAAAAAGCTCGGCAAGATACTGTAATCGATAATATTTTTGATAATGCTAAGCTTCAGGTCCATATTTATGCAGTTGCGCTTGCTGAAGCTAAGACAATTGAAATTCTGAAAGATAAAGATATCTGTTATAAAATTTTTGAAAATTATGTTAATGGTGGATTAGAAGAAATTAATAAAATAAGAAAGAAGTTTGGTGAAACAGATGAATTCGTTCAAGAAATGCTAAATAAGATAAATACCATAGCGAGTGAAAATGTACACTTTGAGCCAGAACCATTAGATCCTGATGAACTTAATATTTAATAATTATGTCAAAACAGTCAAAGCTCAAGACTGAAACAAAGAAGCCAACAGAACTAGTTTAATTATATAAGACCAGCAGCTTTAAAAATTACTCTAAATATAAATATATCTAAAAAACTAGGCATTACTATTGAAAAAACTTTATAAGTTCAACCATCGCCTAAAAGTTGTTCTGAATTCTGTTCAGCAAGTTCCCAGCGCTTTTTCAAGTAATTACAATTTTCACAAACTTTTGAAGGTTTTGGCATATCTCCCTCCAGAGTTTTTACAGCTTCAATAACTGCCCCCTCTACCCAGCTATCATCGCACTCCAATCTTACCAAATGTAGATCAAATTCTAATTTCTGATTAAACATTGGCTCATTTTTTTTACCATTGAAATAAACTAAGTAACCCTCTTTAGCCACTTCAAAACCGTTCTTTTTAAGTAGCCATTGATACATCTCAAGCTGTCTTTGATACCCTTTTGCATACTCCCATTTTGAATAGGTGTCATCCCAATCGAAGACATTTTTAGAAGTTGCCTTAACGTCAACAACAATTAATTCTCCATTTGGTTTTTGCCAAATGTCATCGACAGCTCCACCAAAATTATATCCTTCAACTTCATTGATAAATCTTATTCCCTTGAAATTGCTACGCCATTCGTCCATCTTCTCATGTGCAAATGGAACAGCATCTATTTCGTGTTCTAAAAACATAGGATGAGGTTCTGCTTTAGCTCTATAATGATCAAATTCGTTTTTACAAAGATTATCAACTGCACTATTCAAGGTGAAGGGTAAACTTGGAGGTCTGATTTTATGTTTATACGCCAGATAAAAGCATCTTTGGCAATTTAAATGCTGTTCAACAGCTGATCTGCTTATCTTAATCACTTTTTAACATCTCCACATGTGGAATATTGTCTTCAAGATATTCATCACTACATTTTACAAAACCAAACTTGGAATAATACTTTTCTAAATAACTTTGAGCAGATATTCGTACAGGTCCTAAATTTTCTTTTTCTACAATTTCTAACGATTTTAAAATTATTGCTTCGGATAGGCCTTTCTTTCTCTTGGTCTTTTTAGTTACAATTCTGCCAAATGAAACCTCATTAAATCTTGTTTTAACTGGGTTAATTCTAAGATAACTCAAAATCTCATTATTCTCCTCTATCCACAAGTGTGTGCCAACCTCATCTAGACCATCTAAATCTTGATAAGGGCAATCCTGCTCAACAACAAAAACCTCAATTCTCAACTGCATAATTTTATAAAGCTCAAGCTTGTCTAAATTATGAAACTTTTTTATGATTACTGACTCTAATAAAGAAGACATTAAAGAATTATGAAAGAAAGTTTCTATGATTTCAAAGCAAAAGACATTCGAGGCAATGAAGTGTCGATGAATGACTTTAAAGATAAAGTTGTTTTAATCGTAAATGTTGCTAGTGCTTGCTACTTTACACCACAATACAAAGGTATGGAAAAGCTTTATAAGTCCTTTAAGGCTAAGGGTTTTGAGGTATTAGGTTTTCCTTGCAATCAGTTTGCCGAGGAAGAAAAAGGCACCAATGAGGAAATTTTGAACTTTTGCACATCACATTTTGATGTCTCTTTTCCTATGTTTGAAAAGATTGAAGTTAATGGTGTTAATGCACATCCTCTGTTTAGGTTTTTGAAGAAAACTGTAAAAGGTTTTCTGGGAAGTGAATCAATTAAATGGAATTTTTCAAAATTTCTCGTTGATCAGTCTGGCAAAGTTGTCAAAAGGTATGGCAGTCTTGACGCGCCTGAATCAATAGAAGCTGATATTACAAAACTGTTAGCTAAGAGCTAGAGACATCAATAAAGCCGATTCTCTGCCATTTTCTATTTTATAATATCCCTCTCTACGGCCTACTTCTGTAAAATTTAATTTTTTATAGAAACTTATTGCCACTTTATTGGATTCTCTCACTTCAAGAAATATTACTTTTAGATCAAAAATTTGAGCTCTACTCATTAAAACCTTGATTACATAAGTGCCTAAGCCTTTATTTCTATACTCATCTATCACTGAAATATTTTGCAGATGACATTCGTCAAGTATTTTGGAAGCTATGCAGAAGGCAATTAGTTTACTTTCATCCTTAATAACAAAACTCATGGTTCGAGCTTCTAGGACTTGTTTAAATGTATCGATTTTCCATGGAGTAGGATTTGAATTACTTTCTATAGAAAAGACCTCATCAAGATGGGGTTCAGAAAAATTTTCTATTATTAGGTTATTCGCCTGTAAATTTTGCTTTTCTTTTTTCGACAAACGCAGCAACACCCTCAAGGTTATCTTTACTACCAACGAG
>MDTE01045551.1_pt1 | contig 15187 bp, 14 predicted proteins | sample 811231 | NCBI WGS metagenome assembly MDTE01 (sample SAMN05326651, study PRJNA326480) | marine metagenome | isolation source: seawater | place: Indian Ocean: Red Sea | collected 2010 | reverse complement strand
TAAAATTACTATCAAGAGTTAATATTTACGTTACTACTTTTAATTAAATTAAATTCACAATATATAATTCTATTTGTCTCATCATAAAATTAGATACTAATTTTGAAACTTTTTTAAAGTATAGTTTCTAGTGCTTCTTGTTGAAAATTTATCTATTAAAGCACTTTACTAGAAAGTTAATTATTGTTTTTCTATTCATTTTCGTAATACCAAGTAATTACTTTATGTATAGTACTTTTGAAATCATTTTTTGGTTCCCAGTCGAGTAAAAGTTTAGCTTTATTGATATCAGCATAAAGTTCCATACTTTCATTATCTCTATAGTTAATTCCCCCATATATAGGTTTCCCTTTACCAATAATTTTATTTACCTCAGATATCACATCTTTTATAAATATTGGAATCCCAGAGGCAACATTTATTATTTCTCCATAGGCTTTTTCATTATTTAAAGTTTTAATTAGTGCATTATTAAAATCTTTAACGTACAAATAATCTCTTATTTGCAATCCTTTCGTCACATTAAATTCCCGATCTTTAATACAGTTATCAATTAGATAGGGAAGGAATCTATTCTTGCTCTGCATTTCGCCAAATATTAAGAATGGTCTTAAAATAATAGTATTGAGCAGTCCTTCTTTGAAGCAATGCTGTAAATAATACGTTGAAGATAGTTTTGCAAGTGCATAAGGAGATATAGGTGATTCTCTTATTGATTCTTTAAGTGGAGACTTATTATTTCCATATTCATCACTAGAACCTAATTGAACAAAAGTCTTTACTCTTAAATCCATGGCCAAGTTAGTTAAAGATATTAGTGAATTAAAGTGATCAAAAAAAACTTCTCTTCCATAATTTCTGAAATTACTATGATCTATATAGCCTGAACAATTAATAATATATTCAACATCCTCAAAAACTTTAAATAAGTTTTCTGTTATCGGTTTTTGTAGATCATGGAATATATATTTTGCATTTTTAACTTTTCTTTTTTGGTTATTTTTATTTTTGGAAATACTAATAACTTCATTATCATTTGCTATTAATTCTGATATTAGGTGCGCCCCTATAAAACCAGAGCCACCTGCCACTATTATTTTTGAATTTTTTACCATATTTTTCTTTTCGATTTTAGAATTTCCTCTAAATTATCTTTATCTCTTTTTGTATCTATACAATGCCAAAATCCATCATGTAAAAAAGCTACAAGTTCATTAGATTTGGCGGCATTTTCTAATGGTTCTTTTTCAAGAATACAGGAATCTTTGTCCAAATAATTTAAAAATTCTGGTTCAACTACAAAAAAGCCTCCATTAATCCAACCTTGAGAAAGGGGTTTTTCTTTAAAATTTATAACTTCATTATTTTGATTTATTGTAAGTTCTCCAAACCTGGCAGGAGGCCTAACTCCTGTGACTGTTATCATTTTCCCATGCTCTTTGTGAAATTTAATAACTTTGTTTATGTCCAGATCGGTTACGGCGTCTCCATAAGTTAAAAGAAAGGTATCATTATTTATGTAATTTTTAAGTCTTTTTAATCTCCCTCCCGTCATAGTATTAATTCCAGTATTAATAAGATGAATATTCCAATCTTTTTTCGTTTGATTGTAAGTAGATATTTCTCTCGTATTAAGGCTTATTTTGAAATCAGAATTAGATATTTCGTAATTGTAGAAATACTCCTTTATGATTTCTGATTTATAACCCAAAGCTAGATAAAAATCTTTGTGGCCATGTTTTGAATATATTTCCATTATATGTTCGATTATAGGTTTCCCACCTATGCGTATCATTGGCTTAGGGATTATGGAGGTATATTCTGAAATTCTTGTTCCAAATCCTCCTGAAAGGATAACTACTTTCATTTTATTTCAATAAAAATTTTAAAAAAGATAAGGGTTTTCTCTCATTTTCTAATGGATCGTGTAATTCATTTGAAATATTTAGTATGTAACTAGTTTTAGAAGATAAACCTTTAAATCCAAACCATATCATAGGAGGGACAGTAATTCGTGCAAAGTTTTCTTCTCCGATACTTGTATTAACTAGAATCATTTTATCATTATCGTAAAAATTAAAATGTACTCTACCTACGGGAACTATTAAATTCATTGTCATCCTAAGATGTCTTTTCCATGCTTTTATTTTATTAGGCTTAATACATGAAAAATAGGCTTCCTTAAAACCATGGAACTCACTTTCCGATGATTTTAATGCATGTAGTACGTCCCCATCTTCCAACTGGATTTTCTTGAGAGGTTTAATTATTATTTCAGGTTTATTAATATGAGACATCTTAGTTTTTAGAGTTCTTTTTTATTAAGAACAAACTTTTTGATCTGGTTTTGACATTCCTCTAATCCATTAAAGTTTTTCTTATTGTAGTAATCATAATACCAACTACTAGTAAGTTCCATAGTGGTTTTAAAGTCTAGATTGGGATACCAATTCAATAATGCTAGAGATTTATCACAATTGAGTTTTAATAATTTTGTTTCATAATAATTATTTTTATCAAGCTGAACTTCCCAGTTTGATTCTTCCCAATTTTTGGAGAGTTCTTTAACTATATCAATAACTTTATAATTAGAATTGCTTGAGGGACCAAAGTTGAATGATTGGCCTGATAGGTTTGGATTATATGTTAATTGTTTAGCTAAAGATAAATATCCACTAAGAGGTTCTAAAACATGTTGAAAAGGTCTTGTGGATTCTGGTGATTTAATATGAACTGTCATTTTCTGAGACCAGGCTTTTATGCAATCAGGAATTATTCTATCTTTTGCCCAGTCACCTCCACCAATTACATTTCCAGCTCTTGCAGAAGCAATTCTAATATTATTTACGGAAGAATCAGAAAAGAAAGATTTATAGTATGAATTAAATGCTAATTCTGCACAACCTTTTGATCCACTATAAGGATCACTACCTCCTAATTTATCATTTTCTCTATATCCCCATTCCCACTCTTGATTCTCATAGCATTTATCACTTGTAATTATTATACCTATACATTTATTCTTCAATATCCTTAATGATTCTAAGATGTTTACCGTTCCAATTACATTTGTTTGCCAAGTCTCTACCGGATTGGAATATGAATATTTTACAAGCGGTTGAGCAGCTAAGTGAAATATATAGTCAGGCTTAATTTTCTTAATTAAATTAATAACTTTTTCTGAATCCTTTATATCAATAGTATTATTAATGCTAATTTCGTTTAATTTTGCTTTTTTAAAAAGTGATGGATTTGTGGGAGGATCAAGAGCTAATCCATAAATTTTTGCACCCAATAAATTTAACCAAATAGTTAACCAAGATCCTTTAAATCCTGTATTACCAGTTATTAGTACTTTTTTATTTAAGAAAAAACTACTTTCTAGCATTATTTTTTGTACTTAAAGTCAGTTTATTATACACTTGTATAGTTTTATATAATTTAAAAATTGAGCTAATATCTAAAAAATTTCTATCCTTAAATTATGAATTTGTAAAATCACTTAGTTTAAACGATGAATAAATTTTATCTAAAAAAGATTATGCCCTTTTAAGTTATATCCTTTTTAATTACTTTTCTAGAATGTTATATTTATTAATTTAGTGATTTTTTTTAAATAATATTTCTATAGATATTCTATATATTTAGTTTATTATAAAACTACCTAAAATCTTTCAAATTAGTTTTGAAAAACTTACATATTTATAATTCCCATTGAATAATTTATCAATTCTTTTTCTAAAGTATTGCGTTCTTATTATTTTTGCTTCTTCAAAGGAATTTAAGGTTTGAAATCCTGCAATGGATTGATACATATCGTCGTTTCTGTTAGATTTTTTCCAAATATCATCACACATTAAGATACTGTTTTTATCCATAAGACTTATTGCATTTGTTATATCAGATGTAACTATTGGGTAGCCATGAGCACCATCTACCCATATAAGATCTTGAATGGGTAAAGATTTTTTTGAATTTGAAAGTTCTAAAGAATTAATTTGAATGAAATTGATATTTTTCTCTTTAGATAATAAATGATCTCTTTTTTTTATAAAAAATTTAAAATTATTTGCTCTGCTATAAGTTTCTCTAAATATAGGATCATCATCTTTTAAATCAATTGTTGTTATTTTTGCAAGAGGAAATAACCTTGCCAAAATACAAGCGGTTTTACCATTATGTGTACCTATTTCAAGAATATTTCTAATTTGATTATTTGATTTGGCTAAAGCTGTAAAAATAATTAGATGTTCTGAATACATTCCTTCTAATTCATCATATTTTCTAAACCCAAGTGATATAAGTTTTTCATTCAAAAACTTAATATGTAAATTCCTATCTTTATCTAGATTACATTTAATATATGTATTTATAAGACAACCGTATCTTTCTTTAAATGGATAATTATGTTCATTTATTTCTTTTTTTAATATAAAAACAAATTTTTTTAATAAACTATATGGATAAAAAACTATCTTTTTAAGCTTAATCTTAATTAGATTTATAAAAATCATTTAATAAACTTTTATTTATTACTTGTTTAAAAAAATGATAACTGAAATATATGAATTTTTTCTTAAAATAGAGTAAATTGATAAAAACATTAAGCTTGAAGAGCCAAATGCGAGCTTATTTCCCATTGCCCCCGACAATTTCAATTGAGGGAATTCAAGAAAAGATAATTGGATCACTTACATTTCTTAATTGTCCTAACAATAGACTAAGGCCATTTTTTTCTAAAAATGAATATAGAAAAAGCGTTTTTTTAGGTTTATATTCACACAATAAAGATAACTGGGATTTATTACAGGTTGAAGAATGTAAACCTATGGATTTTTTAGATATAAATAGAAAACAATTTAATGTTGAAGATAATCAAATGATTGTAGCAATTTTAAAAAAAGAAAATAATTTTAAAAAAGTTTCTAAAACGCTTCTGGAACCAGATTCATTAAAAATAGACAATTCTATAGTTGAGCAAAGAGTATCTATGAATTTTTCTTTTTTGAATTCTGTCACCGCGTATCAAGGTGATTATCCCTTTAATATGAGTATCCTTAAGAAAGGATCACTTTTTACTTTTGATGCTTTAAAAGAAACAAAAAATTCTTCCATTAGAAATTTTATAATTTTAATGAATATATCTAAAAATTGTTCTTATAAAGAACCAGAAAATGTTAAGGTCTTTAATCCTTCAAATAAAGATGAATTTATTTATTTAAAAGCTTTTAGAAATTCTTTTAATATTTTTGAAACACAAATTTATGAAAAATTTTTGGGTTCAGACAAAACTATTTTTTTAACATCTGATTCTTGCTCATTTATTCCCATAATGCTTTCTGTAAATTTAAAAACGCAACAATTATCAGTTGAACATACTCATCCGCCTTCTGAATATTTCTTTGGACCACAGAAAATTGAATTTATGAATCTTCTTAAAAAAGTATGGATATGATTAAAAAGAGAATTAAGAGCTTTTTGCCTATTAGATCTAGATTATTACTTAGTTACCTTAAAAATATTAATCATAATCCTTATAAGTTAGGATCTCTTGAAATTCAAAGATCAAGTATTTCTGATTTCTTTGTTATTGACAGAGACTGCGACAAAATATCTTTTGTTGCTGAAAATATAAGGGCACTTTTGCTTGGAAAAAAAGTAGAAGTAAAACATAACTTTGTTTTCTTTTCTGGAGAGGGAAATATTTTGCAAAAGAAGATTTTTTGTTCAAATGAATTTTTTTCAAAAATAACTTTGGATAAGTCTAAATGTTTTGATAAGTATTCTTCTTTTATACATTTTGTGGAATCCGAATGTAATTTAGAAGATTTTTTAATTGAAAATCAAAGAAAAACAACTTTAAAATTATATGAACAAAATAGAGGTTATTCAATATTCTATCCATGCCCTAAATCCTCTGGAGCGATTGCACACGGTAATTTTGGAGCTATTAGCAAAGATTTAAAAATGAAGGCTAAGAGTACCTTATTAAGTCATATTTATACCCCAATATATAAATTCAATAGATGCTCTCAATATGATCTTGTTTTTAATAATCCCACTCCAAAAAAATTGAAAATAAAAATTTTACTAAATAATTCTATAAAAAAATATGATATTGAAATTAATACGATGGGAACAAAATATTTTAGAGTGGAAAATTATACCGGAAGTATAAGTTATCAATCGAAACTACCAATATGCAGAGCTTTAATTTTCAAAAATCCAACTCCTAATAAATCTGGTAATTTTGATGTTTTTCATTCTTGAGAAAGTATTTAGGAATATTAAATTTATCCTAATTAAAAATAACTATTATGATGTTTCATAAAAAAGTTTCTTTTAAAGAAATCTAACTATTATTTTTTTAATTTTTTTTTAAAGAATCAATAATAAATATGCTTAGTAAAATAAAAAATATCTCATATTTTCTATTCATATTAATAACATTTACCTTAATAAATTAGAATTAAAATTATTATTTCCCAATTATTAGTTTTATAATATGAAAATTCTAATATTAGGTTCAAGTGGACTTTTAGGAAATACTATTACGAAATACTTCCTCCAAAAAGAAGATATTAATATTTTCGCGACTTTAAGAGATCATACAAAGTTAAAACTATTTAAAAAAAAATATCATAAAAATTTTCTAATTATTAATGATATTTTAGATTGTGGCGAAATAAAAAAAACCTTTAAAAAAATAAAACCTGATATTTTGATAAATTGTTTGGGCATCACTAATAAACAAACTCTATTAAATCCAAAGCAAATAGAAAATTGCATTTCTATAAATTCTTTATTCCCGCATATGCTTCAAAGATTATGTTCAGAAATAGGAATAAGGTTAATTCATCTAAGTAGTGATTGTGTTTTCTCTGGAAGTAAAGGCTTTTATAGTGAAAACGATATACCTGATCCTCCTGATATTTATGGGAAAAGTAAATTATTAGGAGAATTGAACTATGAAAATGCATTAACTATTAGAAAGTCTGTTATTGGTCACGAGTTGGGGACTAAAAAAGGTTTGTTAGAATGGTTCTTAGATCAAAAAAATTCTGTGCATGGATACAAAAATGTAGTCTTCTCTGGAATAACAGTTCTCGAGTTGGCTAGAGTAATTGATGCATATATTCTCCCAAGAAGCGATTTGAGAGGGGTATTAAATCTTTCAGGTGAAGCTATATCAAAATTTGACTTATTAAAAAATATTGCTCATGTATACAAAAAATCGATTGAAATAATTCCAAATGAAACTATCCAAATTAATAGAACTTTAAATGGGTCACAGTTTAATAATTTAACTGGTTATAAAATGAAATCATGGGCATCATTGATTAGGTCGATGTATGAATTTAATCTTTCTAACAAATGAATATAGAAGGTAAAAGTTTTTTAATAACAGGAGGCACAGGCTCTTTTGGGAGTACAGTTTGTGATTATCTTTTGAAACATAATGTTAAGGAAATAAGAATATTTAGTAGAGATGAAAATAAACAATATCAAATGAGAAGAAAAATTCAGGATTCGAGACTACAATTTTGTATTGGTGACGTAAGAGATTTTAATTCTGTTCTTGACTCCTGTGATGAAATTAACTATGTATTTCATGCAGCAGCTCTAAAACAGGTACCTTCTTGTGAGTTTTATCCTATAGAAGCCGTAAAGACTAATATCCTAGGTACTGAAAATCTTTTAAAAGCTTCAATTTTGAAAGGTATTAATAAAGTTGTTCTTTTAAGTACAGATAAAGCTGTTTATCCTATTAATTCCATGGGTATATCAAAGGCAATGATGGAAAAGTTAATGCTCGCTAAATCGATGCACAAAACTACAACCAAAACTAAATTTTGTGCTACGAGATATGGGAATGTAATGTGTTCAAGAGGATCAGTTATACCATTATTTGTAAATCAAATAAAAAATAATAAACCAATTACAATAACAGATCCTTTAATGACAAGATATCTAATGACTTTAAATGAGTCGGTTGAACTTGTTATGCATGCATTTAGTGAAGGATTAACAGGAGATATTTTTGTACAAAAGTCACCGGCTTGCACTTTGGAAGATTTGGCGCAAGCTTTAAAAAATATTTTTGATTATAAAAAAAATAATTTAATTATTGGAACTAGGCATGGAGAAAAACTTTATGAATCACTTTTGTCTAGAGAGGAAATGGCTAGGGTTCATGATCATGGAAAATTTTACAGGTTGCCCCCAGATAATAGATCTCTTAATTATGAAAAATTTTTTGAAGAGGGTAAAGAAATTTCAAAAGAATATGATGACTATACTTCCCATAATGCTGAGAGATTAAATGTACATCAAATTGAGAAATTATTGCTAAATTTAGATTTCATCAGAGAAGAATTAAAAAAATAATTATCTTTATTTATTCTACGAAAAGTAGTTTTCCTTAAACCAATCTATTGTAAGATTTAAACCTTTTTCTAAGTTTATTTTTGGTTCCCACATTAGATTTTTTCTTGCCTTAGAGATATCTGGTCTTCTCATCAAAGGATCATCTTCTGGTAATGGTTTGTAGGTAAGTTTTAATTTGGGATTGATAATTTTAGTTATTTTATTAGCCAAATCAATAATTGGAAATTCTTCAGGATTGCCAATATTTACGGGAGTATCAATATTCGAATCCATCAACCTTACCATTCCTTCGATTAGATCATCGACATAGCAAAAAGAACGAGTTTGAGTTCCATCTCCATATATTGTTAAGGGATTTCCTCTCAATGCCTGGGAAATAAAATTACTCACAACTCTCCCATCATTAGAGCTCATTCTGGGACCGTAAGCATTGAAAATTCTCATAGTTTTTATATTTAAGCCATATATGCGTTTATAGTCTGAACATAAAGTTTCAGCTATTCTTTTGCCTTCGTCATAACAGCTTCTCAAACCTACTGTATTTACTGAGCCCCTATAGCTCTCAGTTTGAGGATTTATTTCAGGATCCCCATATACTTCACTAGTACTAGCTAACAAAAAATTGGCTTCAAACTTTTTAGCTAACTCGAGCATGTTATAGGTCCCGAGGAAGATAGTTCTAGATGTTTGAATTGGGTTCGCTTTATAATGAATTGGAGATGCTGGACTAGCTAAATGCCATATCCTATCCAATTCTAAATCTATAGGTTTAATAACATCATGATTTATAATTTTAAAATTAGGATGGCTTATCCACTTTTTTAAATTTGATTCTTTCCCAGTAGAGAAATTATCTAGACAAATTACTTTTTCATTTTTTTGCATTAAAATATCAATAAGATGTGATCCTAAGAATCCTGCTCCTCCTGTAACTAGATTTTTGATATTTTTTGGTTTTTTCATTCAATTTCGCATTTTTGAAAATATAAAAAAAACTTTATAAATTAACCTAATTTAAATTCTAAAATTTGAAAAATTTTAAATAATTAACTAAGAATAAGTCTTATGAAAATTAAAATAAGTATTCTTTAATAAGTATATTGAAAAATAGAATAGTGTTATATTCTAAATAAGAAATGTTATGGCAATTTAATTTTGAAACTTTATTTACTTATATTTTCTAATTTTTATTATCTATTATGAATAAATTAAATATAAAAAAAATTTGTTGTATTGGTGCAGGTTATGTGGGAGGACCTACTATGGCAGTTTTCTCAAGGCATTGCCCAGAAATAGAAATTAAAGTAGTTGATATTAATCAAGAAAGAATTGATGCTTGGAATAGTTCAAACTTAAATAATCTTCCAATTTTTGAACCAGGTCTCTCTAATTTAATTGAAAAATATAGAAATAAAAATCTTTTCTTTACCACAAATTTGAAGGAAGCAATAACAGAAGCTGACATGATATTTATATCTGTAAACACTCCTACGAAAACTAAGGGTGTTGGTGCTGGACAAGCAATTGATCTCAAATGGGTTGAATCATCAGCACGACAAATAGCAAAATATTCTAGAGGTCATACAATTGTTGTAGAGAAAAGTACTTTACCTGTAAAAACTGCTGAGACAATAAAAAAAATTCTAATTAGTTCACAAGACTTTGATTTTAAAAATGAAAAAACTTTTTCAGTTTTGTCAAATCCAGAGTTTTTATCTGAAGGTAATGCAATATATGATTTAGAGAATCCAGATAGAGTTTTAATAGGTGGTGATGATGAAAATGCTATTGAGTCACTATCAAATATTTATTTAAATTGGGTACCAAAAGATAAAGTTCTCAAGACTAATATTTGGAGTTCAGAACTTTCTAAGTTAACAGCTAATGCTTTTTTGGCTCAAAGGATTTCGTCAGTGAATTCAATATCCTCCTTATGCGAGATAACAGGAGCTGATATTCATCAAGTATGTAGAGCTGTGGGAATGGATAGCAGAATAGGTAAAAGGTTCCTATCACCAGGCCCAGGATTTGGTGGAAGCTGTTTTAAAAAGGATATATTAAACCTTGTATATCTTTGTAATTTTTACAAACTGGAAGAAGTGGCAAATTATTGGCAAAGTGTTATTGAAATTAATGATTGGCAGAAAACTAGAATATCTAGAATAATTGTTAACAATTTGTTTGGGAATGTTTCTGGTAAAAAGATTTCAATATTGGGTTTTGCTTTTAAAGCGAATACAAACGATACTAGGGAATCTCCATGTATTGATATATGTAAAGATTTACTTGAAGAAGGTGCTCATCTTTTAATATATGATCCAAAAGTTGAAAACTATAAAATCGAAAAGGATCTAGCTAAACAAGAAATTAATTCTAATAAAAATGATTATGGCACTTGGAGGATTTGCTCTTCCATAAAAGAATCAGCACTTAAAAGTGATGCTATCGTGATCTTAACTGAATGGAAAGAATTTTATGATATAGATTGGAGCGATTTGTTTCGATCAATGAGAAAACCTTCTTGGATATTTGATACAAGAAAGTGCATCGATTATCAAAAAGCAAAAAAAGCTGGATTCAATATTTGGGAAATAGGTAATTCTCCATTAATAAATAAGTAATAATAAAAATAATAATTATCAATAATTTAAAAAATTTATTTAATAAAATTTTTTTTAAATTTAGTTATGATTTAATGTTTTAATTAGAATTTTATTTAATTTTTTTACAAGGTTAATTTTTGAAAATTCTTTATCTGCAAATTCTTTACCTTTCAAACCAATCTCTTTTAAATCTTTTTTATCTAGCAAAATCATATTTTGTATTATTTTAGACAGGCCTAAGTAATCTCCTGAATCACAAACTAAACCACCCTTTGATTTCTTAATTACCTCAGCACCAGCACCACATATCATTCCTATTATTGGAATACCAGCTGAGAGATAAAATTGAATTTTACCAGGAATTGTCATATTAAAAACCTTTTTATTTAATAAACTTACCAGCAGTGCATCAGCATGTCTAAAGAAAGAAGGCATCTTTTCGAGAGGGTAACTATTGTAAAATTCAAAAAATTTTTCAAGATCTAATTTTTTAACTTCACTTTTTACCCATTCTTTTTTACTTCCATCACCTATTAATATTATTCTGAAATTTATGACATTATTTAATATCAAATTTTGAACCGCTTTTATTATATTTGGAAAGTCTTGAGCTTCTCCAATGTTGCCAGCAAAAATAATTGTAAAAATTTTTTTTGGCTTAATTTCTTTAGCGGCAGGGGAAATCTTCAAAAATAGGTTTGATTCTGACCAAGTAGGAAAGTAGGAGATATTATCTTTGACTGATGGGTAGTTTTTTATTTCTTTTAAAATATTTTTTGATTGAGCTAAAATTACATCACATCTACTATAAATCCAATTCACTAATATTTTGAATAAATTTATTTGCCAATTTTTGTTCAATATATTTAGTGCAACAAGAGTATCAGGCCATAAGTCTTGGACCCAAAAGATTTGGGGAATATTGCGAATTTTCGAAAAAAACGCTGATGTAATTCCAATTGTGACGGGGGATAATTGGCAAGTAAATATAATATCAAATTCTTTTCCTTTAAGTTTAAAATAGCCAATAAATATAGAACTTACTAAAAAACTTATATAATTAAGAGCTAAATTGAAGTTGTTTTTCTTTCTTGATAATATGGGAACTCTTATTATTTCTGTTCCTTTATATTGAGAAAATTTTTTATGTTCTCTCTTGAATTCCGAATATATTTCTCCTTTTGGATAATTTGGATAACCAGTTAATATATAAACTTTATGTCCAAGTTTAGCTAGCTCTTCTGAAACTTCATTTATTCGGAAATTCTCAGGCCAAAAATATTGTGTAATAATTAAAATTCTCAAAGTTTTTTAATATTCCTTCCAAACATTTTTTTTGGTATAGTCTGTGTAACTCATTATTATTCTTAAAATCTTTTCTGAAAAATTTTCAACATTATAATCACTTACTAAGTTTATATCTCTACTTTTATCTTCTTCTTGTACTGATAATATTTCTAAACATTGTATAATTCTTTCACAATTAATTCCAGTCATCATTACTGAAGTCTCTTCCATAGCTTCAGGTCTTTCATGAGCTTCTCTAATGTTCAAAGCTGGAAAATTTAGAATGGATGATTCTTCGTTTATTGTCCCACTATCTGATAGAACTGTTTTTGCGTTTAACTGAAGTTTTAAATAATTTGATAAGTTTTGAGGTTTAAGAAACCTTATAAGATTACTAAAACTATATTTTGATTCCTCTATTTTTTTTCTAGTCCTTGGGTGAGTTGAAACTATAATGGGAATTTTATATTTATTTGCAATAGTATTGAGAATTTCTGAGATTTTATAAAAGTTTTTAGAATTTATATTTTCTTCCCTATGAATACTTACCAAAAAATAATTTTTTTTAGTTAAGGTTAGATCTGATAAGATTTTAGAATTTTTGACTTTTTCATCATAAAAATTTATTATTTCCATCATTGGGCTGCCTACTTTAATTACCATATCTTTTGGTAAACCTTCATTAAAAAGGTATTCTCTTGCAATTGAGCTAAAAGTAATATTAATATCTGCTGTATGATCAAGTATTTTGCGGTTAAGTTCTTCTGGAACTCTCATATCAAAACATCTATTTCCGGCTTCTAAATGGAAAGTCGGTATTTTTCTTTTTTTTGCTGCTAATAATGACATACAGCTATTAGTATCTCCTAAAACCATAACTGCTTCAGGCTTTAATTTTTCTAATAATTTATCTGCTTCAATTAAAATTTTTCCTATAGTTTCAGTTGATGTTAAAGCAGCGGCATTCAAAAAATAATCAGGCTTTCTTATGTCTAGATCTTCAAAAAAAATTTCATTAAGTTCATAATCGTAATTTTGACCAGTATGTACAAGAATATGGTTAGTAAAGATATCTAATTTAGCGATTACTCTCGAAAGCTTTATTATTTCAGGTCTAGTTCCCACAAAAGTCATAATTTTCAACTTTTTCATTCTCTTATATACTCTTTATAGGATTTAAACAATATAGGGTTAATCATATAATTTATCACCAATATTTGCAAAAATTTTACATCAAAAAACTTACTGATAAAAGTTTTTCAAAATTATGAAATTTATATTAATCCTCAATAAATTAAATAACCGTAAATTAAATATGGTCTTTTATTTCATTTACTTAATTTTCTATATATTTTTATTAAAAAATTTTTATTGATAGGTTTATCATCTCTCTTAAAAAAATATTTACATTTTTTTTGAAATTATTTTTTCTTCAATTATATTTATTAAACCAGCTAATAATATTGAAAATATTATGCTAATTTTCCCATCATAATATGTGATGTCATTTAAATGAGCTATTATAAAAACAACAAAAGATGCTAGAAATGAAATACAAATTTTATATTCATCTAAATAATTTTTTATACTTTTAATTTTTATAAATGCTCTTTTTAATATTGCTGCAATAGTAGAAAAGATTACCAATGACATTGGTATTCCAAAATTGAAGGCGATTTCTAGAATTAAATTATGGCTATGCTGGTAGTTTTGATAAGGAGGTAAATAAGAAGTTACATAAGGTAAGGTTCCAGCCCCCCATCCTAAAAAAGGTCTTTGAGATATAAGATCAAGAGCATTCTTCCAAATGCTTATTCTTGGATAATTTAGATTTGGATTGAAATCAGTAAATTTATAAAATAGTAGGCTTTCATTTATATTTAATAAATTTGGTAAAAAGTAGTTAAAAAGAAAAATCCCTAAAAAAGATAGTAGAGCAAAAAATATAAATTTTCTTATCCCAAAAACAATTGTTAGACTTATAAATATCCCCAAGAAGGCATTACGGGAATTAGTTGAAATAGTAAAGTAAATTATTAGTAAATTTATAATAAAAAGAATAAATTTATTTGAATTGACTTTTTCTATTCTAAATAATGAAATTGAGAAAGGCAGTGATATTGTTAACCATGTCCCTAAATAATTTGGGTTATTAAATAACCCAGTTACTCCTCCACTTAAAGCTCCATCAACATTAAGAATTGATTCATAATTAAACCATACAATTGTCCCAAATAATGTTTCAAAGGGTCCATAAATTTCAAGAAATCTTTGCATTATACAACTTACTATTACTGGGATAGTGCCAGAGATTAAAAATTTCTGAAATAATAATCTTTGTCTATTGCTCTTGAGATAAATTTGAAATGCTAAAAAGGCAAAATATATAGGAATCCAATTAAACAAATTAAAGAATATAATTGGCTTGTCAAAATTTTTTAAAGCAGGCGATAAGTTAAAAAAATAATTATAAAAGGTACTTGATAAAATTAATATTATTGTGATTAAAAAAATAAAATTCCATTTTTTTTTGATTAAATTTTCTTTATTATTTCTAAAAGCTATAAAAATTGAGGTTAATAAAAAAAACCCCCCAATTGGTAATGCAGAAGGTAAGAAAAAAATACCAATTAAGAAAAGTTTTTCTCCCAAATATAATTCATTACTAAATAAACTAAATAAATTTTTTAAATCAAATTTATTAATTAGATTCATATTAGTATTATCTCAAAATTAGTAAATTTGTCTGAGTTTTTGGTAGTTGTTCAAATAAAATTAAGTATTTATTATCCCCTAATTTTATTTACGCTCCCTTCAGGATTCGAACCTGAGGCCGACTGCTTAGAAGGCAGTTGCTCTATCCAGCTGAGCTAAGGGAGCATTATCTAATTATTATATCTGAACGTAAG
>MDTE01114613.1_pt1 | contig 15188 bp, 21 predicted proteins | sample 811231 | NCBI WGS metagenome assembly MDTE01 (sample SAMN05326651, study PRJNA326480) | marine metagenome | isolation source: seawater | place: Indian Ocean: Red Sea | collected 2010 | reverse complement strand
TTTTTCCGATACTGTCTGGTTCATATATTAAGTTTACTGAATTCATGAGTGATAACACTCCAGAGTCAAATCAAGGCTCCGGCACCGATACAAACTCAGAAACTAAAAGCTTTTCAGAGAAGTATTCTGATGTAATGGGAAAGGTCAATGAAACCCTAGGTAATGTTGATTGGACCCAAATGGGAAAATATGGCAAGGCGGCTGGCATAATTGCTGTTGTCGTTATAGCTCAAATAATCATTAAAGTTGTTATCGACACGATAAACTTCTTTCCCATCCTTCCAGGCTTATTAGAGTTGTTAGGTGTAATAGTTGTTGGCCAATGGAGTTGGCAAAATCTAAGAACTAGCGAAAATCGTGAAGCAGTTTTGGATAAAGTTCAAAATCTAAAAAAGACATACTTAGGATAAATTAAGATTACATAGCTATTATTGCTTTTATGTAGTCTTTTACTTGATTAAAATATTGTCCTCCAAACATATTGGCATGATTCAGTATGTGATAAAAATTATAAATAATTATTCTTTTTTCAAAGTCTTCTTTTATGGGGACAATTTTTTGATATTCTTCATAAAATTCTCTCTTAAATCCGCCAAATAACCTTGTCATAGCTATGTCAACTTCACTATCAGCCCACCAAGACGCTGGATCAAACAGAACCCCTTTCCCTTCTTGATTTATCCCAACATTTCCTGACCATAGATCGCCGTGCACGAGAACTTTATTTGGTTTATGTTTATTTAGTTCTGATTTAATTTTTCTAATCATTTTATCTTTAGTTTCTATATCTAAGAAATTATTCTTAATTATTGATAATTGAGGTTCAATGCGTAATTTAATAAAACAATTTGCCCAATCATCCTCCCAACCTTTATTTTGATTTGTCATTCCTATAAAGCCCTCAATAGGATAACCGAATTTTGATTGATTAGATTTAGCTGATTTTAAATGCATTTCTCCCAAACCCTTTCCTAGTTTTGTTTGATCGCCGTTTTGCATATCTATCCAATCCATCAACAGAAGTTCTACATCATTGACTTTTGAATAAGAGATAACTCTAGGAATAATCAAGTTTTCTGAATTACAACTTTCTCCTAAATTTCGAAGGCAATGTTCCTCAAATTTTAGAAAATTTTTTTGCTTTGGATTTCGTTTAAGAAAAAATTTGTCATTATCAATTTCTATTTGCCAAGATTCATGAATATTTCCGCCATAAACCTTTTTTATATTTTTAATAGAGGATTTACCTAATTGACTACAAATTTCGCTAACTTCAATAGGAGATAAATTTTGCATTCAATCAAAATGATTAAGGCTGAAGTTGTAATAGTCGGAGCAGGTATTGCTGGATTAACTTCTGCCGCAATTTTATCAAAATTAGGCTTATCTGTGACTTTAGTGGAAGCTCATAAACAGAGTGGTGGATGCGCAGGTACTTTTAAGAGAGGCCGCTATATCTTTGATGTAGGCGCTACCCAAGTGGCAGGACTTGAACAGGGCGGGATACATAAAAAAATCTTTGAGTTTCTTGATATTCAACCTCCTAAAGCAAATATTTTAGACCCGGCTTGTATTGTCGATCTAAAGGATGGAAGCAAACCAATTAATATTTGGTATAAAAAAAATGAGTGGATTGCAGAACGTGAAATGCAATTTCCAGGAAGTGCTAAATTTTGGCAACTTTGCACTTTAATACATAATAGTAATTGGGCATTTGCAAATAATAATCCTGTTTTACCAGTTAGTAATTTTTGGGATTTATCTCAATTGATTAATGCATTAATCCCAGCAAATTTAATCACAGGAATCTTACTTAAATCTACAATGTTTGATCTCTTGCGAATTTGTAATCAATCTAAGAATGAACGACTTATTAAGTTTTTAAATCTCCAGTTAAAGCTTTATTCACAAGAGGATGTTTACAATACAGCCGCCTTGTATGGCGCTACCGTTTTACAAATGGGTCAGTATCCACATGGATTGTGGCACCTTAACAAATCTATGCAGTCATTGAGTGATTCATTAGAAGAGTCATTAAGAAAAACTGGAGTTAACATAATTTTTGATCAAGAAGTAAAGTCAATAGATTTTGACAATGTTAATAAATGCTGGAAATTATCTGCAAAATCCAAGAATTGTTATTTCGATTATTATGCACAGGATTTGATTTATACTGCTCCTCCACAATCTTTACTGAATAATTTAAAGGAACCTTTAACTAAGGATCAAATTTATAAAAAACGAATAATTAATTTACCCGATCCTAGTGGAGCCTTAGTGTTTTATTCAGCATTAAAAAAAGAACATATTAAAGCAATTTCTGCTAATCATTATCAGTTTGTTTCTGATGATTTAGGTTCGCTTTTTGTATCTGTAAGTGAAGATGGTGATGGCCGGGCACCAAAAGGTGAGGTTACTTTAATTGCAAGTCTTTTTACCAAGACAAATGATTGGTTTGGTTTAGATAAAGAAAAGTATGTAAAGAAAAAAAAAGAATTTCTTAAGAAAATTTCTTTTGAATTGGAAAATCAATTCGATATTGCTTCTGAAAATTGGTTACATAAAGAATTAGCAACTCCATTGGGATTCCAAAAATGGACTAAAAGGCCAAATGGAATTGTAGGTGGTCTTGGTCAAAATCCAGATATCTTTGGATTATTTGGATTGTCTAGTAGGACTCCATTCAAAGGTTTGTGGTTATGCGGAGATTCAATTTACCCAGGGGAAGGGACAGCAGGAGTTAGTCAATCTGCCTTAATGGTTTCTAGGCAGATTTTGGCTTCTAAGGGGATTAAAAATTTTAATTTATGAATTTTTGCCTTAATTCTTTTGCCGTTGTTAGCTTTTTAGAGAGTGATTCCCAATTTTCATCTTTGATTAGAGATTCCAATTCTTGGATATTTTCTTTAAATACCTCTATTGCATTTAAAAGATTTTCTTGATTATGAATAGCTAAGTCCAAACCTAATTGAGGGTTACCGGCTCCTACTCGGGTCGTATCAGAAAATCCTGACGCTGCAAGTTTTTGAGTTAAATGCGAGAAGGAATTATTGGTTTCTTCATTTGCAGTATTTATAAGTGCTGAAGCTAAAAAGATAGGTAAATGAGAAATCAAAGAAACTGCCTTATCGTGTTCTTCTGGTGATGCTTTGCAAACTTCACATTCCAAAGAACTAATTAATTCAGATAATCTGTTGACTGCCTCCAAATCAGTGTTTTGTGTAGGAGTAATAATCCATTTTGCATTCTGAAAAAGATCTTGAAAACCAGAATTAACTCCTTTTTTTTCTGTTCCTGCCATTGGATGTGAACCAACAAAACAAGGATGTATTGTTTCCCATTTTTTTATTATTGGTTTTTTTATAGAACCAACATCGGTTACAATCGCTTTTTTAGGTATTGCATCAATTAATTCTTGGGAAGGATATATCAAATTTTTAATAGGTAATGCCAATATAATTAATTCACAATCTTTCAAAATTTTTAAATCGCAACTAACAAAATTTGCAAGTTTTCTATCTTTAGCTTTTTGTTGATTAATAATATTATTTGTTACGCCATAAATGGTGTGGTTTAAATTTTGAAGCTTTAATCCTAATGAACCGCCAATTAATCCTAATCCTACTATTCCAATTTTCATTGATTTATTATTTTGAGGTTTTTTATATTGATAACAGTTTTTTGTATATTAGAAACATAGTTTTTGGTGATTTAAGTATTAAATAAATTATAAATGCTTGAAATATTAAGTCATCAATATTTAAAAAGATTTGTTCAATCGCAAAGGATAGATTGGCTTCATGTTTACTCTTTTGGCAGAATAATTTCTAAATGTTTTGAAAATAATGCAACTTATCTGATTAATTCAGAAATTTTCTTTACAAATGATTGGATATCAGCTACCTTAATTTCTCTTTTTTTACACGAAGAAGATTCAATTTTTGTTTTATCTCACGAAAAAATTAATTTTATAAAAACTTATCAGTTACGTGCTTTAAAAACTCTAGGATTTAATTTTGTTCTAGAAAATGACCAAATAATTTTTTCAAGTCATAAAATTCGTTTGATAACTTTTAATAACTTGTTGAAGGATAATAAATTTTCTTCTTTCAACAATTATCGAATTGTCCTTTCGGGAATTGAAGATTTTAAAAAAGTTATCAAAAATCATTTTAAAATAGCTCTATACAAAGAGGATTGGTTTTTCGATTTAAAAGACTCCAGGAAAAGTAATCAACACATGATTAGAATGTATAATTTTCTGAAGAAAAAGTTTTTTTTGAGAAAGATCCCAGGTAATTGTTATTTGTTTTTGGATAAAAAAGAAGTGAGTTTGCTTTCTAAATTCTTTAATGCAAATGAAAACTTTTCGGAAAAATTTTCAAAAGTGAATCTTGCATTATCTAAAGATTGGGCATGCTGGGTAAAAATAGATGACAAAAAATTAGAGTGGGTTTTGAATTTAGAGCCAATTGATCAACCTAATAATATTAGAGAGTTTTTATCTCAAAATAAATTTGTTTTTTTGTCAGGTTTGAGAAAAGATAATTTTTTCAAAGATTATCTTAAAAAGCAAAGCTTAAATATTGATTTAGTTATCAATTTTAAGAGTAATTTTAAGGAGAAAAAGATCTTACTTTATGTGCCTCCTAAACAGATAGTTCCAAATAACCCATCGTTTATGAAAATTATTTTTGATAGTTGTAAGAAGTTAATAATTTTTAGAAAAGGCTTGACCTTAGTCTTATCTGACGATGTTAATTTAAAAATTAACCTAGCTACAGAATTAGCATCCATACATGGTAAGAGAGTAATTCTTGAAGCCATACCTTTTTTGGAAAATCAAATATTATGTTCTAGTTATGATTGGTGGATTGAAAATTCTTATTTAATTCAAATTCCTGAACAAATTATTATTCCATTACTTCCAATTCCCAATTTGTCTGAACCTATAAATTTGATAACTGTTTCACATAACAAAAATCTTTCCATAGATTGGTTCAGAGAATTTTTACTTCCTGAAGCAATACTGAAATTAGAACGATCTATTTCACCCCTCAGAAGAAATTCAGGAAAGTTGATAATCTTAGATGGTAGGGCTAGTAAAAGAAAATGGGGGAGAGTTCTTTTGAATGGTATTCAACCTTCAAAAGAAATCAGCTATATGCTTCCATTTGATTAGGCTATGATTTAGAAAATATCAAAAAAATATGGGAGAAGCAAAAAGGCGTAAAACATTAGGTTTGCCTCCAAAAAAATCTAATATAAATTCTGAGCTAGATCAATCTCCTAGGATACTCGAATGGTTACCTCTCACAATTAATCAAAGGGATAGATTTATAAAATTAAGTATTAAGGCTAGTTGGTTTGGAATTGGAGGCTTAGTGGTTTTATGGGTAGCGGTAAGATTTATTGGCCCTGCTTTAGGATGGTGGACTTTAGCTGATTCTTGATGAAACTAAGCTACTGTCTTTATATCGTTAGCGATTATTGTATTCGCTGAATTACTATTCAAAGCCTTCATAGAATTAGAACTTACTTCAGTTCCTTCTGTTAGTTTCTTTTTGACAATTGATTCTACTTTCTCTTTTATTTCTATGTTTTGATCAAGCCAAATAATTGTATTATCTCTTCCTTGCCCAATATTTTCTCCTTCATAACTGTACCAAGCACCTCTTCTAATTATTATGTTAGTTTCTTCTGCTAAATCTAATAAACATCCAGTTGTGCTAATACCTTTCCCAAATAAAATATCAAATTCAGCAATTCTAAATGGAGGTGCAACTTTATTTTTTGCGACTTTAACTTTTGCTCTTATTCCGTATTCTTCTGTACCTCTTTTAAGGGTTTGAATTCTTCTGATATCAAGTCTTACTGATGCATAAAACTTTAATGCATTTCCACCTGTTGTGGTTTCTGGATTTCCGTAGGTGACTCCGATTTTTAAGCGTAATTGATTAAGGAATATTACGGTGCATCCAGATTTCCCAATATTGCCGGTTATTTTTCTCATTGCTTGACTCATGAGCCTCGCCTGACTTCCTATAACGTGATCACCCATTTCTCCTTCTATTTCAGCTCTAGGAGTTAGTGCTGCTACCGAGTCAACAACAACAAGATCTACAGCACTTGATCTTATGAGTTGATCAACTATTTCTAAAGCCATTTCTCCTGTGTCCGGCTGCGAAACAAGTAAATTCTCCACGTCAACCCCTAGTGAAGCTGCATAAATTGGATCTAGAGCATGTTCAGCATCTACAAATGCAGCAACTCCACCATTCTTTTGAACCTCTGCTATTGCGTGAAGGGTTAATGTTGTTTTACCTGAACTTTCAGGGCCGTATACTTCAACTACTCTCCCTTTTGGATATCCTCCTCCTAAAGCCAAATCTAATGTTAATGCACCAGTAGATATTGTTTCCACTTTCATTCTTGAGGCATCTCCTAGTCTCATAATCGATCCTCTTCCAAAGTTTCTTTCTATTTGGCCTAATACCAGACTTAATGCTTTATCTTTTTCTTTAGAGTCTGTTTTTTTCTTCTCTTCTAAGCTCATTTTTCTGATTTATCAATAAAAAATCTTCAAATTATTTTAAATTTAGATTTTTGAACCCAAATTTATTAATTTAAAGGTATAGTACATGCGTACTCTAGCCGATGATTATTAAATTGCAAGTAAATCTTTTAGCTTGTTTAATTTTAATAATTTTATTCCTGTGCCTAAATTATTTCTGTCTGAGTCTTTTAAGTATCCCCAGTCTGCCAAAAAGCAAGGGATATCACGTGTGTAAGGATTTTCTTTAATATCAATCAAGGTTTTTTTCCTATCTTCTATAAAACCAATAATTTTATATTCCTTAGATAAATTACTTATTATTTCAACCTTCGTACCAGATTCATAACCAAAAATAAAATCAGGAGAAATATTTAATTTTTGCATAATTTTTTCCGCAAATTTTTTCCCTTTGGTTGTTATTATTCCAGTCTTTATTTTATTAAACTTTAGGTATTCAATAAAATTTAAGACTTCATAAAAAGGATTATGTAAGTTAACCCACATTTCAAAATTTTTATTTATTTGAAATTCGCGTGACTCATCCAGAAATTTTTGTAAATCTTTTGATAACCAAGAATTATCTTGAAGTATTTTTTGACAATTATCTTTGTAATTATCAATAAATTTTTTCTTATTTTTATTGTTTAGTGAATTTTCTTTTTTGGTAATTTCATGCACAATTAGAACCATCTCCCATCCGTACTTAACCCAGGGTCTGATTTCTTTAAAAGTATTTGAAATATTTTTATAGAGATCGTGGTCAATTGTGATTTTTGGAGAATTTAAGAATTTTTCGCAAGCTAACAATGAACTATGCCAATACTCTTTCATTCCATCAACAATAACTCCATCAAAATCAAAGAGGAATAATTTTTGTCCTTGCACTTAATTTAGTTTAGAACTGGGCCGCTAGGATTCGAACCTAGGAATGTCGAGACCAAAACCCGATGCCTTACCACTTGGCGACGGCCCATCAATTATTTATTTTAATACATGGAAAGGGTTTTTTCTATCATAAGATCAAAGTCAATTTTAAAATTAATCTATCAATTTAAATCATAAGCAATAGATTAATTTAGTTATTAATTTTCCAGGGCTTAAGCAAATTTTGCGCTTCTTTAATTGCTAAAGACATCTGATCAGGGTATTCAAATAATTTTTTGTTATTTTTGTTGGCAAATTCGATAAATGGTTGCATTATTTTTCTTGCGGAACTTCCGAATGCAATTCCATCCGGAAAATTATTTTTGTTTAAAAATTCATGAGTTCTTCCATTAGTTCCACCAGCTAATTGAATTAACCCAGGTGGCAGATCAGATCCTATGCGATGAAACAATTTAACAGTGTCTTTGCAAGTTGTAGGGCCTAGATCACCAGACATTGGCTTTCCGTCTAATTGCCAAATTATTGGAATATTAAGAGCATTTAGAATTTCATATCTTTCCCAAAATGCTTTTAAAAGATCTTTAGGGTCTTTAGATTTTTGTGCGGATTGATTTAGTCCACAACTAACAGAAATTTTGTCTAATTTAGCCTGCGAATTTTTTAAAATAGCAACTACCTTTTCAAAAGAATCTATATGATTTATTTCCGTGTGAATTTCAACTGCATCAGGCTTGATTTTTTGCAAGGTTGAGTCTAAATCATCTTTTGACAAATTATATTCATAATCAGAAATTAATTTTAAAGGACAACTCTTTATACACCTGCCGCACCCATAACATTTACATTCATTTATTCCCGAATTATCTATTGCAAAAGTAGGACAAATTTTTTCGCATGGTCTTGGACAATTTGAAGGGCATTTTGATGGATCAAATTTTGCTTTCCGAAAATGAATATCTTTACCATCACTAATACTTATCATTAATCCTGGGGAAGTACCAAAAAATTTTTCTGACCATTTGATACCTCGTCTTGCAGCTTGAACGATAGATTCCTCAGCTGCAACATCAATATAGTCGACTCCGGCAGCAGAATATACAGCACATAAATCCTCTATAGCAGTAACATCTTCATTGCTTGCGCCACAAATTAATTTGACCCATTTATCTGTTTTGATTTTGTTATTTTTTTGACTTTCAACCTTAAGATTCATTCAAAACATAATCAACTAATGGTTTCCATTCAAGTTTTCTAGAGCCACCCATTTCCACGACAATTTGAAGTTTATTATCTTTAGTACAAATTCTAGTTAAACTTTCGAGTTCAGACTGAGATAAGACTTGACCTTCAAGTAACCATAATAATTTTTTCTTGTCATTTTCATTAAACAGCTCAGATGCTTGGGGAATAACTTGTTGAACTTCTCCAAGAGCTCCATTTCTCGCAACATTTTGATGTCCAAGGTGGGGAGGTCTTATTCCATGTAATTTCAGCAAAAATATTTCAGGATCACCTAACCCTCGAGCTGATGTTATGTATGTTTTGTATCCTTTGGCTCTCATTCTTCTTAATAGACGGGTTTCATAACCCCCTTCGAGGGGAGCAAGTATGGCTAAACAATTATTTTTTTTTAAATCACTATAAAATTTTTTTCCGGTAAGCAGTAATGGCATAAAGATTTCCTTTATTTATATATTATTTCATTTTATGGTACTTGATGATGTACAATTTAAATTCAGTGAATTTTTTAAGCTCGCAAGCTAGCCGTGCCTCTAAAAATTTCGCGTTTTTAGCGTTTCGTTAAAAAATTTAGGAAGGGTTATAGCCCTAAGAGAAACTATCTAACTATAGATCAGTCTCATCCTTAACTAATAGTTTTTTATTAACTCTACCTTTAAATTTTAAAGTGTTTAGATCATAAAAAATTAACTTCGAGCTAGCATAATCCAGTCTTATGTCTATTGGAATTCTAGGAAAAAAGCTGGGCATGTCTCAACTTTTTGATAATAATGGTAATGCTGTACCGGTAACTCTCATAGAGGCTGGACCATGCCGGGTTACTCAATTGAAAACAGATGCCTTGGATGGTTATAAGGCCGTTCAAATAGGTTATGGTTTATCCAAAGATAAACATCTGTCGAAACCTGAAAAGGGGCATTTATTAAAATCTGGAAAAGAACTTTTAAAATATCTAAAGGAATATAGAGTTGAAGAGACATCTGATTACGAATTAGGCAAGCAAATTACAGTTAAAAATTTTGAAGTTGGTCAAAAAGTTGATATTAGTGGCAAATCTATGGGTAGAGGTTTCGCAGGCTATCAGAAAAGACACGGTTTTAGTAGAGGACCAATGAGCCATGGTTCAAAAAATCATAGAGCACCAGGATCTACTGGTGCAGGAACAACTCCAGGTAGGATTTATCCAGGTAAGAGAATGGCAGGAAGATACGGTGGAAAAAAAATCACTACCAAGGGTTTATTAGTTCTTAAGATAGATGATCAAAAAAATCTTTTGGTAGTAAAAGGTTCTGTTCCTGGAAAACCTGGCTCAATTGTAAATATTAAGCCTAATAACGTTGTAGGAAAAAAAGGAGGTAAAACATCATGACGACTCTTGAAGCCTTGAAATGGGATGGTAAGAAAGGCGGTAAAGTTTCAATCGAATTGAAAGTTGCCAAAGAAACTTCCTCTGCTGATTTAATACACAGAGCGGTACTTAGACAATTAGCAAATAAAAGACAAGGTAATGCATCAACATTGACTAGATCTGAAGTTAGAGGAGGTGGTAGAAAACCCTATAAGCAGAAAGGTACTGGAAGAGCCCGTCAAGGATCAATAAGAACTCCATTGAGGCCAGGAGGAGGGATAGTATTCGGCCCGAAACCACGCTCATATAACTTAGATATGAACCGTAAAGAAAGGAGGTTAGCTCTTAGAACTGCACTTATGTCTAGGGTTTCTGATATTAAGGCTGTTGAAGATTTTGGATCCACTATAAAGCAGCCCAAAACCAGTGAAATTATTAATGGGCTTGCTCGTTTAGGAATAGAAAAAACAGAAAAGGTTTTAGTGATTCTTGATAGCCCCTCTGAAGTAATAAAGAAGTCAATTAACAATATCGAAAAAGTAAAGTTAATTGCCGCTGATCAACTAAATGTTTTTGATATTCTTAACGCCAATAAGCTAGTTATTGGTAAATCTGCAATTAATAAAATACAGGAGGTTTATGCATCATGAATAAATTCTTTAGTTCACGTTTAGCTGACGTTATACGTAAACCAGTTATTACAGAGAAAGCTACAAATGCACTAGATCTCAATCAATACACCTTTGAGGTTGATCACAGAGCAGCAAAACCTCAGATAAAAGCTGCAGTCGAGGCTTTGTTTGATGTTAAAGTTGTAGGTATCAATACCATGAATCCACCAAGGAGGACAAGAAGGGTTGGTAAATTTTCAGGTAAACGTTCCCAAGTCAAAAAGGCTATTGTACGCCTTGCTGAAGGAGACAAAATCCAACTATTCCCTGAATCATAAGGAGTTCTAAATCATGGCAATTCGTAAATTTAAACCGTACACACCAGGAACTAGACAAAGAGTCGTTACAGATTTTAGTGAGATAACAAGTCCTAAACCTGAAAGATCTCTAATAGTTTCAAAACATAGAGTAAAAGGTAGAAACAATAGAGGAATTATCACTTGTCGCCATCGTGGAGGGGGCCACAAAAGACAATATAGATTGGTGGATTTCAGAAGAGATAAGAGAAATATTAATGCGAAAGTTGCAGCTATTCACTACGATCCACATAGAAATGCAAGACTTGCTCTGTTATTCTACGAAGATGGAGAAAAGAGATATATCATAGCTCCAGCGGGTGTAAAAGTCGGCCAAAAAGTAGTTTCTGGAGAAAACGTTCCAATTGAAGATGGTAATGCTATGCCACTCTCTTGTATGCCATTAGGCTCCAATGTTCATTGTGTAGAACTTTATGTAGGTAGAGGTGCTCAGATGGTTAGATCTGCAGGGGCTAGTGCTCAAGTTATGGCCAAAGAAGGTGACTATGTAGCTTTAAAACTTCCATCTACCGAAGTTAGACTTGTTAGGAAAGAATGTTATGCGACTCTTGGAGAAGTTGGAAACTCAGAAATAAGAAATACCAGTTTAGGTAAGGCAGGAAGAAGAAGATGGCTTGGAAGAAGACCTCAGGTCAGAGGTAGCGTTATGAACCCTTGTGACCATCCACATGGAGGGGGAGAGGGAAAAGCCCCAATAGGTAGAGCAGGCCCTGTAACTCCATGGGGTAAGCCAGCTCTTGGATTGAAAACACGCAAGAAGAACAAGCTAAGTAATAAACTAGTAGTTCGAAAACGCCGTCGTATTTCTAAAAGAAGTAGAGGAGGAAGAGACTCTTGATTACTTCATCTACTACACTAATTTCTATTTTATAAATTATGGGAAGATCACTCAAAAAAGGACCTTTTATAGCAGATAGTTTGCTAAAAAAAGTCGAGAAGCAAAATACAGATAATGATAAATCTGTTATAAAAACTTGGTCAAGGTCCTCAACAATACTGCCTGTAATGATTGGTCATACAATCGCGGTCCATAATGGTAAGTCTCATATTCCAGTTTTTATAACTGAACAAATGATTGGCCATAAATTAGGTGAATTTGCCCCAACACGTACTTACCGTGGGCACATTAGAGATAAAAAAGGAGCAAAATCATGACATCGACACCAGATACAAATAAAAAAGCCATCGCTCATGGCAATTATGTACGTGGTTCAGCATCAAAAGTAAGAAGAGTTTTGGATCAGATTAGAGGTAGATCTTATAGAGATGCACTAATCATGTTGGAATTTATGCCCTATAGATCCACTGAACCTATTACAAAAGTTTTAAGATCAGCTGTAGCTAATGCAGAACATAATTTAGGAATGGATCCATCTACTTTGGTAGTTTCTTCTGCTTGGGCTAATAACGGACCAGTCATGAAAAGGTATAGACCAAGGGCTCAAGGTAGAGCTTTCTCCATCAAAAAGCAGACTTGCCACATAAGTATATCTGTTGAATCTGCTCCTACTCAAACTAATGCGGAGGTACAAAACTAATGGGACATAAAATACATCCTTCAGGACTTAGATTAGGTATTACGCAAGAGCATCGATCTAAATGGTTTGCAACTTCAAAAACTTACCCAATTCTGCTTCAAGAAGATTACAAGATTCGCACATTTATTCAAAAAAAATATGGTGCAGCAGGAATTAGTGATGTTTTAATTGCTAGAAAAGCAGATCAACTTGAACTTGAATTAAAAACAGCAAGGCCAGGCGTTATTGTTGGCAGACAAGGTAGTGGAATTGAAGAATTGAGATCTGGTATTCAAAAAACTATCGGAGATAGAACAAGACAAGTCCGAATAAACGTTGTTGAGGTAGAAAGAGTTGACGCAGATGCCTTTTTGCTAGCCGAATATATTTCACAACAACTGGAAAAAAGAGTTGCATTCAGAAGGACTATCAGGATGGCCTTGCAAAGAGCACAAAGAGCTGGAGTCCTAGGACTGAAGATACAAGTTGGTGGGAGGCTAAATGGTGCTGAAATCGCAAGAACTGAATGGACTAGAGAAGGTAGAGTACCTTTGCATACTTTGAGGGCTGAAATTGACTATGCAACTCGAGAAGCGAATACAACTTATGGTGTTTTGGGAATTAAAGTTTGGGTTTTTAAAGGTGAAGTGCTCCCTAAAGAAGAACAAACGATTCCTGTGGGTGCTAACCCAAAGAGGAAAGGTAGTCGAAGGCCTCAGCAATTTGAGGATCGTTCAAATGAGAATTCTTAGGAGGTATAAAAATGCTTAGTCCAAAAAGAACTAAATTTCGTAAACAACATAGAGGAAGAATGAAAGGTGTTGCTTCTAAAGGCAACACAATAGCATTTGGTCAATTTGCTCTTCAGGCTCAGGATTGCGGATGGGTCACTGCTCGTCAGATTGAGGCAAGCAGGAGGGCTATGACACGGTATATCAAACGTGGCGGTCAAATATGGATAAGAATATTTCCAGACAAACCAGTCACTATGAGACCTGCAGAAACTAGAATGGGTTCAGGTAAGGGTAATCCAGAGTTTTGGGTAGCAGTTGTCAAACCTGGAAGAATTTTATTTGAGATGGGTGGAGATGATATTACTGAAGAAATTGCAAAGGAGGCAATGCGTCTAGCTCAATACAAACTTCCAGTCAAAACAAAATTCATATCATCAGATAAAGAACATAAAAATGCCTCTCAAACTGTTATTAAAACAAAAAAACAGATTCAAGAGGAGGTTAAAAAATGAAAAATTCAGAATCCCTTAAAGAATTTAAGAAATTAAACTCTTCCCAAATAACAGAAAAGATTGAACAATTACGTAAAGATCTTTTTGACTTGAGATTCAAAAAAGCCACTAGGCAGCTTAATGAGACTCATAAGTTTAAAATGATGAAAAGACAAGTTGCTCAATTACTTACACTTAGTAAAAGTCAATCCACTTCTAAACCCACCTCTGATTAATTACTAGCTATGGCACTCAAAGAAAGAATTGGTACTGTTGTAAGCGACAAAATGGATAAAACAGTTGTTGTTGCTGTTATCAACAGATATCCACATCCAATTTACAAGAAAATTGTAAGTAGAACTACTAGATATAAAGCTCATGATCCAGAAAATTCATGTGCGCTAGGTGATAGGGTAAAAATTAAAGAAACAAGACCACTTAGTGCTCATAAAAGATGGGCAATAGAAGAGGTTCTTAACAAATCAATAAAATATAAGGAGAATAAAAAATGATTCAACAAGAAACTTACTTAACAGTTGCTGATAATAGTGGAGCAAAAAGACTTCAATGTATCAGGGTTTTAGGATCTAACAGAAGATATGCTCATGTTGGAGACGTAATTGTTGCGACTGTAAAAGATGCTCTACCAAATATGGGAGTTAAGAAATCAGAAGTTGTCAAGGCTGTTATTGTTAGAACCAAGGCCACTCTTAGAAGAAATACTGGCAATTCAATTAGATTTGATGATAATGCAGCAGTTCTTATAAATGAAGATAAGAACCCCAAAGGTACAAGGGTCTTTGGTCCCGTAGCTAGAGAGCTACGTGATAAAAACTACACAAAAATTGTTTCTCTTGCTCCGGAGGTGATTTAAATGTTGGATTCATTAAAACAAAAGAAAAATTTCCAAAGAATAAAAATGAGAATTAAGACTGGAGATTTAGTTAAAGTTATTAAAGGAAAAGATAAAGGTAAAACTGGAGAAGTTTTGAAAACAATTCCTCTTGAAAATAGGGTTGTTGTCAAAGGAATTAATCTTAGGACAAAACATGTAAAACCAACACAAGAAGGCGAAACTGGAAGAATATTAACAGAGGAAGCATCTGTGCATGCGTCAAATGTAATGTTTTTCTCCAAGGATAAAAATCTAACAAGTAAGATAGAATACTTCATTGATAAAGAAGGAGTGAAGAAAAGAAAATTAAAAAAAACTGGTGAAGTAATTGATTAATTTTTCATCACTAACCAGATTTAATACTTTTCCTAATTTCTCAATTCTGACAAAGACCAGAATTAAAAAAAAATTATGACTCTAAAAAATCGCTACAAAGAATCAATAAGACCAAAACTTTTAAAGGATCTTGGTCTTAAAAACATTCATCAAGTCCCAAAAGTTGTCAAAGTCAACGTTAATAGAGGTCTTGGTGAAG
>MDTE01170086.1_pt1 | contig 15192 bp, 12 predicted proteins | sample 811231 | NCBI WGS metagenome assembly MDTE01 (sample SAMN05326651, study PRJNA326480) | marine metagenome | isolation source: seawater | place: Indian Ocean: Red Sea | collected 2010 | reverse complement strand
AGATTATGAAGTTCAACCCAATCAATTTTTCCTTCTTCGCTCACATGGATTTCATTAATTTTTAGATTTTTTCCAAGACCTCCAGAACTTTCATTAGGCAAGTCTCTAGTAGGTGATGTAAAGAGAAACCATGATCCACCTCCCGCGGGTTTACGGCCTAATGATCTTCCATCCAAAGGCATTTGAGTACTGATGGCATTTGCGACGGTAGTACCGTTAGGTTTGGTGAGGTAAATAGTAGTGGTGGCTGAAACGCTCAATGAAGATTCTCTGTAACCTATGGAAGCCAATTCGCCGGAACCAATAGTTACATTTCCAGGAATTTTTTTCTTCGTTAAATTCGATGCCCGGTCACTAATAAACCACTCACTAAGATCAACAGTCTCATCAGTTGGATTGTAAAATTCGATAAATCCTGAGTCGTTATTAGCGGGCAGAACCTCATTAATTACTATCGACGGAGCAACCGGTGCCGAAAGGCTAACCTTGGCTCCAAAAATAAAATCGGAACTAGAGTTGTTAGTTTGTCTACCGGCGGCAGCAATAACATTTTTACCGTTAACAAGCGGCGGGTTAGCGATGGAAATGACTCCTAGTTCTTCCTCCGCGTTTCCGACGACCCTATCAGCAGTCGTTGTATGACCTGCATTACTGGAAGTGGCTACACCTCCTATCCATTGTCCATTCAGCCAAAAACCACAACCGTCATCATTAATTAAATCAACTGTTAGTCTTACACCAGATGTCGAACCCGAAAAATTGAATTCTTTACGAAAGTAGTAACTGATATGGTTAGCATTAGTTGAACTATCAAGAAGGGGCGTTCTTAATCCAGGCGCAGGAAGGGCAGAGGTTTCAAATCCGTATAAGCCTCCTCTATTATTTGCAGCGTTCGCTCTTGTCCAACCTGGATGAGAGTAATTATAATTTGAATTCTTCCAAGAAGTTCCAAGATTGACATTTTGATCGTTAAAGTCCCAAGCATCCGTATATTCTATGTATGGAATACCTACACTGAGATCTACCTCAGGATTAGCAAAAGGTTCCTCAGCAGCGGCAGGCTCTGAAGAACCCGGCGTTCCATTAATGGTTGAACTCGCTTTCCACAAACGATAATCATCAATAGCTCGATTATTATCAAAAAGAACTAAGCTGTGTCCTCCACCGTCAGCAGCAACTGGCCAATTGCCTTGATTATCATATCTTACAGTACATCTATTAATTCCATTTTTGTCTTTAAGATTAACTCTTTCACCACCATTGTTTAAATTTCCTTCCCAAGGACCAAACACCCTGACAGCTGAAGGCAACCCATAAGCAGCCCTAAAAGTCCCGGGATCGGTATCACAAATAACAATTTTTTCAAAAGCTTTCAAAAAAGTATTTCTAGGTGAGGCCGTGCTAAAATCGGGAAATTCGAAATCGACTCCACCACTTAATCTCCAAAGAGCAATGTCAAAGGGCGTAGAGGTCAGGTTCTCAATCTCAACAAATTCATGGCCTCCGTCTTTTGGATGATACATGATTTCACTGATTACTACCTGCTCGGCTTTGGTTAAAAGTGAAAGTGAGTTAAAGAACAAGCAAAGAGATGTGAGTAGAAGAAAAGGTTTATTCATTCTTAATTGGGTTTGGGGAGTTAACCTTTGAAGATAAAGGTATTATAACAATAATATCCTCTTTGAACGATGGCATTCACAAATTTTATTTCTGTTCATTTTATGTTTAATAATGAATTGATATGGAACTCAAATGATTAAAAAATTTATTGTATAGCTCTGAAAATAAACAACTTAAGATTATGAATAAATATTCCAAATAATACATTAATGTATAAAAATTAATGCGATAAAATGATTTTTAAAAATAAGGTTTTATTGATTAAATGAACGCAAAGCTGATATCTCGTACACTAATATTTTCATTAAGAGAATTATCATACAAAGCTGAGGATTTAATTTTACCAGGAATTAGTAAATGAAAGGACTCATTTTATCGTTGGCATTTTTAGTCGTATGGCCCTTAAGCATCGCTAACGCATTAGAACTCAAAGCAAAACAAAGCACCCTTAAAGGATTGTTAGTTCAACCACTATCAGGAGGAAATTTTGCCGGCAAAGCATCTCAAATGAATGCCACGGCTACTCCTTTAGAAGATAGAAACCATCCACTTAAAATTCGATTTAACCAAAGGGTTGGAAAAAACATGGATGGCGCTTTAAAAGAAGTGACAAAATATTTGCGCGTCAAACACAACGACTGGCCTTCAGGGTATGATATTGAGATTGCTTTTGAGGACCGGTTCACTTCCAAAGATGGACCTTCTGCTGCAATTTGTTGCGCACTGTTATTGGATTCATTAGTAACTGGCCAAAAAATAGATCCACTATTTGCAGTAACCGGAGACATGAATGCAGATGGAAGTATTCAACCAGTCGGGGGGGTACCAGCAAAAGTCAGAGGGGCGTTCAGTAAGAATTGTAAGTACGTCGCTATTCCAGCTAAGAACGCCAGATCACTTTCTGACCTCGTTCTTCTTAATGGTATTAATACCGTTTCAAGAATACAGGTCTTTACCATTAATGATTTCGATGAGACCGCAAAAATTGCATTTATTGAAAAAAGTGATGCTGTCAAAAAATCAATTGAAGAATTTCAAAAAGTTCAATCGGCTATTTTTCGTCATAAATCTGGAGTACTTAAAAATGTTAAAGTGCAAAATAAGCTAAGAGAAATTATTGAATTAGCACCTAACCATTTATCGGCAAAACTTGCACTCCAAGTAGCAACAGGAAAAACGCCACGAACTCTCTCTCTGCAGGGCTCGTTAGAAAAAACTGAAAATTCGGCCTCCATACTAATTCAAGCAGCTCGTTCAGGTTCAGATCCCAGTGATTCACTCGGCACTGATGATCTAGCACAAGCAATTAGTGAACTTAAAAGAATGAGATTAAAATTAGATAAGCGGGTTTGGTCATATGCTGATTCTATCCAAGACTTTGGTAAACTTGTAAGAGAATTCAAAGCGTCTCCTCCAAGAGGGAATACATCGAAAAGAAAAAAGTTAAATGAGATTCAAACGGCTGCTGAAAAGATTGAAAAAGAAGTTATCAGAATCCGCAATAATAAGGAATTGATGGAGGAATTGATACAGGATTAATTGTATCCTACACAAAAAATTATATGCTATTCGTCCTTTAAATCGGCTTTTTTATCCTCTTCTCTAGCCATTAACCAAAGAAGGTCAGACAGTCTGTTCAAAAACATTATTATAGATTCGCTCAGGTTTTCACCCAACTTGATATACTCGCGCTCTGCTCTTCGACAAACGACTCTGGAAGAATCCAAGTGAACGGAAATTATTGATCCACTAGCTCCTGGCAAAGCCCAACCTTGGTAGTCACTTTTTTTATTTTCAATATCTTTTATCCATCGTTCTAATATTTCTGTTCGCTTTTCATCGAACCTCTCGAAACCTTTTTTCTGATAAAGATCTAAATCCTCTGGAAGAGTACTAATCTCACCCATCAAAATAATTAAATCATTTTGAATATGCTCAATTTTCTCAATGATCTCACCAGCATCTTGAGATGATACTCTGACTATTCCAAGATTAGCATTCAACTCATCAATCGCTCCAACGGCAACAACACGAGGATGATCTTTAGGAACACGCCTGCCGAACATCAAATCGGTTTCACCATAATCTCCTCTTTTAGTCGTAATCGCCATTTTGTAATTAGAGCATAAGTGATTGTTATGAATCCTCAATCATGTTGTCAATTGCTACAACATCCTCCCAAGGTATCCTTCGACGTTGATACTTATTAAAAAGGACTTCGCGGAAAAGTTTCAAATCTTCAATTTCCATTTTTTCATGAGTTGTCCATCCTTCCTCGGATTTTTGAAGTCTCGACATAAATTTCCAGTCTCCCCCGTGCTTAGTTGCTCTCCACAAGCGATTTTCTCCAGTATCAGTACGATCTTTCCAATCATGAATTTTCATATAACTTACTTTAATGTTTAACAAAGCATTTGTCATTAGGGATCAATGAGACGTCATTTCAATAAAGAATAATATTAATATGCTAAAGGTTATTAGATCAGACGCTCTAAAATTATTAGCTTGGTTCGTAGGTTCTTTAATTATTGGAGCAGCCTTAGCTCCATTCCTATACCATGGTTGTAAGGCGCTTGTACAATTGAGAGTCTTGGGAAGTTTTGGAGACATTGGGGTATGGTTAGACAGTAAATTAGAAAATGCACACTTCGGTCGTTACTTCAATCGTTCAATGCTCATCGGTGCCTTAATCTGCGCTTACCCATTGATTAAATCATTGAAATTAAACAAATCGCTTCTGGGGCTAGATAAAAACCCGAATCGCTTTAAAGACTTTGGCATTGGGTTTCTTTTATCTGCAGGCATTTTGTTTATTTTTGGAATGATTTATTTTTGGCTAGGTTTTTTTGAAAAGACGAATTCTCTCAACTTTAGTTATTTATCAAAATTCATGGTTTCGGCTATCTCCGTAGCATTACTTGAGGAATTTATTTTTAGAGGTTTTTTATTTGGAGCCGTCAGAAGAACCACAAATACTTACTCCACTTTACTTTTTATATCTTTTTTCTTTGCCATCATTCATTTTCTTAAGCCTCCTCCACATTGCGCCAAACTGCTTGCTGAAGACATTCATTATTTTGGAACAGGCTTTTGGACCGTAGGTCAAATATTTGCCCAATTTGAGAACCCGATGTTCATTGCGAAAGGATTTTCAACACTCTTTGCAGTGGGTCTTGTGTTGGGGTGGGCAAGAATATACACCTCATCCCTGTGGCTAAGTATAGGGTTGCACGCAGGATGGGTTTTTTGTGTTAAGACTTATGATTATCATTCGAATATACCCAAAAAATTTAACAAAGATTTTTTACTTCCATACATTGGCTCGGATCTTAAAGAAGGCCTTATTCCTTTAATTGGTGTAATTTTAACAGGAATAATTGCAATAATGTGGATAAAAATTAGCCGAAGAAAACAATCAGCATAATCTCAGAATTGACCTTTGAAGAGGGTTGTCCTCATAGGATCGGTGAGTTAGATTGTTAAAAAATATAGTACTTTAGATAACTGCAGAGTATGCCAATTTTCAAAAAGCCTCCCTTCCGTGGTAACGCAGATAAAAAACGCGATATGCCAGAGGGCCTATGGCATAAGTGCCCAGGCTGCGGAGAAGTGATACATGAGCTTGAACTAAAAAAAAGCCTCAGAGTTTGTCCGCATTGTAATTATCATTTCACTTTAAGTGCACCAGAGAGGATTGAATCAATAACTGATCCCGGAACGTTTACAGAAACCGATAAAGAAATGGCGAGCGTAGACGCATTGAATTTTAAAGGATACAAAGAAAAGTTAACAAAGTATCAGAAAATTACCGGGCTCTCAGAAGCAATCATTACGGGGAAAGGTAAAATCATTGGAAATTCTGTAGTACTCGCAGTGATGGATTTTCGATTTCTTGGAGCAAGTATGGGATCTGTTGTCGGAGAAAAAATTACCCGAGCTATTGAACTTGCAACTAAAGAAAAGACAGCCGTTATAATCATTTCTGCATCTGGAGGCGCTAGAATGCACGAAGGTATTTTGAGTCTGATGCAAATGGCAAAAACTAGTGGAGCCCTTGCCGTACACGATAGAGCTGGTCTTCCATTCATTTCCGTTTTGACTCATCCTACTACTGGTGGAGTAACTGCCAGCTTTGCTACTCTTGGTGATATGATTCTCGCAGAACCGGGATGTATGATTGGCTTTGCTGGCCCTAGGGTTATCAAAGAAACCACACACCAAGAACTCCCTGATGGATTTCAAACTGCCGAGTTTATGCATGAACATGGTTTAGTTGATATGATTGTGGAAAGAAGAGAAATGCGTGAAAGATTGGCAAGTATTCTTGGTTATTTGTTACCTGAATAGATATCTGTTTATCCATATAATTTATTGAGATGGATTATGAAAAAGCCATAAAATGGCTGTACGATCGGCAAGATTTAGGAATCAAACTTGGCCTCGAAAATATAAGAAAACTCATAAAATCCATCCCCAAAGCAATCGATCAATTACCGATTATTCACGTCGCTGGAACGAACGGCAAAGGTTCAACATGTGCTTTTATCGATTCAATTTTGAGGCACTGTGGAAAAAAAACCGGGCTCTTCACATCACCACATCTGATTTCATTTTGTGAACGCATTCGAGTAAACGGAAAGCCGATTTCTGAAAGAGAAATATCCAAAAGAATTAATGATATTAAGACCCTTGTAAATGACTGGAACGAGGAACCGACTTTCTTCGAAATTACAACTGCTTTAGCGTTGGAATATTTTGTAGATGAAAAAGTAGATGCAGCGGTTCTAGAGGTTGGTCTAGGAGGTAGATTGGACTCAACTAATATTGTAAAACCTAAAGTATGTGTCATCACTCCAATAGGCTTAGATCACCAACACATTCTTGGAGAATCCATCTCAGAAATTGCAACAGAGAAAGCAGGTATCATAAAAAGCGGTGTGCCTGTAATTTCATCTCATCAACAAGAAGAAGCCCGGCTCGTTCTTGAAACAAAAAGTAATGAGGTCGGGGCACCAATTAAATTTATTGATGAACTCCTAGCGACTGAGAATATTTCACTAAAAGGTAAACACCAACGAGAAAATGCCTCACTAGCAGTTGCCGCAGTAAAAACATTTTTGCCAAATATAAAAACCAAAGATTGCCTAGAAGGAATATGTACAACAACATGGAGAGGGCGTTTCGAACAATTCAGACAAGATAGTAAATTCGATATCGTCGTTGATGGTGCGCATAACAGGGAAGGTGCTTTGGCTCTAGTTTCGACTTGGAAAGAAATATATGGCGAAGAAAAAGGAATCGTCATTTTTTCAGCTGCAGCAAATAAGGATTTAAAATCAATTATCAAATCCCTCTCAGAAATTGCTTCGTTGATCATTGTAACCGATCCTGATACTCCGAGAAAATTAGCAGATTATAATGAAATATGTCGTCATTTCCACAAGGATATTGATGTTAGAAAGGAACCCTCAGTTGATAAAGCCATTGAATTAGCTAGGACATTAAAAGGTCATATTTTAATTGCAGGGTCTCTTTTTCTGGTTGGGGAAGCGCTTGCTATAATTGACAATAAGAGGCAAATTTTCGAACCAAGCGACCAATGACTTAAAAAATCTTTCCGTGATTTATTTAGATAATAATGCAACCACTAAGGTTCACCCTGAAGTTTTTCAGGCCATGGAGCCTTATCTTCGTGATGAATTTGGAAATCCATCGACTGGTTACGATTTGGGCAAACGAAGTAATGAGGCAATTAATAAAGCACGGGAACAAGTTTCATCTTTTTTAAATACAAACGAGGAAGAAATTGTATTTACCTCCTGCGGAACCGAGTCAGACAATGCTGCCATATATTCTGCACTAAATGCTAATACAGAAAAACGTCATATTGTTACTACATCGGTTGAGCACTCTGCAGTAATATTATTTGCAAAGTCGATGATGCCTAACATCGAGATAACTGAACTAGGAGTCAATAGTGATGGGGTTATAGATTTAAATGAGCTTGAAAATGCAATCCGTAAAGATACAGCTCTGGTAACTATCATGTGGGCTAATAATGAGACTGGAATATGTCAGCCGATCCATGAAGCAGCTAAGATTGTCAAAGAAAAAAATACATTGTTTCATACTGATGCTGTCAATGCAGCTGGCAAAATTAATATTGATACAAATAAGAGCCCTATAGATTTTTTATCGATATCCGGCCATAAATTTCACGCTCCTAAAGGAATTGGAGCTCTATTCGTTCGTTCTGGATCACCCTTTTCACCTTTCCTTATTGGAGGAGGTCAAGAAAATGGAAAACGCGCCGGAACCGAAGCCGTAGCTCAAATTGTAGGACTTGGTAAGGCCACAGAATTAGCGCAACAAAGAATTTCTTCTAATGGAACAGAAAAACTTGCCTCACTAAGAGACAGACTGGAAAAAAACATCTTTGAAAAAATTGAAGGCGTCCATCATAACGGGTGCCAGAAAAGAAGGCTTCCTAACACCTCTCATTTGAGTTTTGAAAATGTTGATGCTGGTGATTTACTAATTCTCACCAACGAAAAAGGTTTGTGTATCGCTAGTGGATCTGCATGTAGTACTGGCAAAAGAGAACCATCCAGAATCATGAAGGCAATGGGTTATGATGATGAGAGGGCAATGTCGAGTGTGCGATTGTCCGTTTCATCAATGAATACAGAGAAGGAAATCGATGAGGCATCTGAAATCATCGTTTCGTGTGTGAAAAAAATAAGAGCACTGAGGCCCAAAGATGGAGGCCCGGTTATTTTCGCATCCTAATTCGAGACTAATCTGGCTTAATCCATTCAGGGAGCCCTTTATCATCAACAACCCAAGGTCTAGTTTTTGCTAAAGATATCAAAGATTTGATATCACCATACTTAGCCGCTCCTGGCAGAAAATCTGGGTGTCTTATAGTGTTCACATTAATGAACTCAAAACCTCCCGTTTCAATAGCAACTCTATTAAGGTTGTCAGACATAAAGTTTGCGGCTGCAGCCCAATGGCCTGCCCCTTTAAGACCAACAAGATCAATATGATTCGCTTCATGATGATCAGATTCAATCATCTTGATTGTAGTTAGGATATCTCTTACACGCTTAACAAAAAGACTATAATTGTAGCCGTGAGTATAGGCGGCCGCTTCTCGTCTGTTAGCTACTGTTCTTGTTACTTCAACTGGCTTGCCATCCTTTAAAAATTCACCCTGCATAAAAAGATCTATGCCACAAACCGCAGTTCCCTGACCAAGAACATGTAGCACTTCATCTTTCAGTTCAGATGAATTAATACCTTTCTTATAGAGACCGCTTTTACCTGATCCTGTTAGCCAAATGACAACCCTTTTATTCCATGAATTCTTTGGATAAAGAAACAAAGTTGGGATACTTTCTTTACTAGTTCTGTTATTAATCAGACCACACATCTCTATGTATTCATCTTGCTGATTTTTAACGGTTAATTCCCACTCGACATCTTTAGATCGCTCTGAGTCTAAACCAAGAACAACCTCCCACCCCTTCCTTGCTACCTCAGGGTTATTTATAATCTTTTTAGTTACGTCTTTGGTGAGATAGCTTAGTAAGCCTATTTCAAAATCTTCTCCGCCAGAAGGCATTGGATGGTCTTTATCCCAAACAGTAAGTTCCTCTTTAGTTAACCTCTTATGGGGTTTTTCTATCTCAGGTTTTTCCTGGCCAAGGTTTAGATGACTATTAAACCATTTATACATGGATTGTCTCGAGGGTAGATTGTAATTATGGCCAAATTCTATGCGATTATGGAGCATAATATTTTTAGGATATCCTAAAACTTCGTAAGTTTTTTTTAATTCAGGAAAACCTTTTGTGATCATTTCTTTGGTCCAATCATTAGCGGTGGTCAAACCAAGTGGTTTAGGTGCAAACAATGCGGCAAAAGCAACGTTTCCCTCATTGATCCTGAGGAGAGAGGCATTTTCACATGTGCAGCCACCCTGCATCGCGGTAGAGACCATGACTGCCGGCATTGAAACTTTTACTCTAGAATCAAGCGCCGAAACCATGAACGTTTGAGTACCACCGCCGCTTGCACCAGTAACTCCTATCCTGTCAGTGTCAACGTCTTCAAGCCCTTGAATAAAATCTATTGCCCTAATAGAATTCCAAGTTTGAAGCATTAAGATACTTTGAAGATGAGATTCGGCTTGGGGGCTATAGAGTCCCCACTCTTTCTTAGAGATCATTGCTGGTCTCTGTCGGGCAAAACGGTGAGTGATTTCATGAGATATTTGGTGATTATCAGAATCACCCATCATATCATATTGAAAGACAGTACATCCTAGACGGGCCAGACCAACACAACGAGCTTGATAAGGATTTCTGGCGCTTTCTAAATTTCTTTCAGCCCCGATTTTAATCTCTTGGTTTGCTTTAGACTCACCAGCATCATAAAAACGAGCGTATTTCCAGTGACCGTGCGGGCATAAAACACCTGGTCTTTTTTTCATTTCCGTTTTTGGCCTGTAAAGAGTTCCTGTCAGAAAAAAACCAGGGAGTGTTTCCATGTAAACTTTTTCGATAGTGTAATCTCCACAGTCCTTTTTATCCCTGACGACAGCATTTAATGGAGAACGGGTAGGCTCCGGGTAAAGTCCAGCAGCAACTCTTAACTCATGTCTGATTTTAGAAGATTTTTTCTCCCAATCTTTTTTGGAGGAAGGAGGATCAAAGGGAAAGTAACCATTCAAATCTTTCAATGGTAATAGTCTTATATCATCAGGTAATTGTCCTTCTTTCAATGCACGCGGAGCCGCGCTGATCTGAAAAGTGAATACAGAAATGATTATGCAATATATTGCGTAAGGTGTTGGCATCTTATCATTATGTCACTCATAGCCATAAACTCACAAGAACGATGATTAAAGATCGTTTAGTTTTCTTGAACTTTAATAAAAATAAGAGAAATTAGCCTTTCATTCTCTCAAAAATTTAGACATTTAATCCACTCAAGGATGAGCAGACGAATTGCCTTCATCTTATCAATTATAAAATTAAGCCTTCTGGGAAGTTTATTTATTATCATATGTGGTGCCATCATACTGACTGTATATGGATTATTAGCTAAGGGATATGATTTAAATAAATTGGGCCAATTACCCTTGTCTTCAATTGTCTACGACCGCAACGGGAATGAAATAGGGAAAATTAATGGGTCTAAATCGAGGTTTGTACCTTTAGATCAGGTTTCTAACAATTTCTTAAAAGCCCTAATAGCTAGAGAAGACATCCGCTTTTACGAACATAATGGCATCGACTCGGTAGGGGTTGTTAGAGCCACATACAGAAATATTTTCAAAAATAAAAGGGAAGGTGCCAGCACCATTACAATGCAACTGGCAAGAAACAGTTTCAATGAACTAATGAATCAAAAGACTCTTCACCGAAAGTTGATTGAGATCATGTTGGCAAGGCGAATTGAAAAAGAATACACTAAAGATCAAATTCTTGAATTTTATATAAATAGAATTTTTTTTGGTTCAGGCATCTATGGAATTGAAAAAGCAAGCCTTTCGTACTTTGGTAAAAAAGCGAAAGACATGAGCCTAAGCGAAGGTGCAATGCTTGCAGGAATTATTCGCGGACCTAATCGTTTTTCTCCATTTCGAAATATTGAAGGTGCCAACAAAGAAAGGAAAACCGTACTCCGTCGCATGCTAGATGAAGGAATAATTACGATCGATGATTATCAAAATTCCATGAATAATGAGGTGCGTGTTCTTAAACAAAAAAAAAGTTATAAAGAACAAGTAGATAGTTATCCGATGGATACAATCGGTAAAGATCTCAACAATGCACTGAGTGTTTCGAATGCCGAAGATGGTGGACTTAAAATATATACAAGTATTGACCTAAGACTCCAAAAAGCCGTAGAAAATGCGCTGGAAAAAGGTCTACAATCCGTTGAAAGAAAAGCAGGTTACATCCATCAAACTAGAGAGCAATATATCAACAAAATCAGTAAAGGTAGCACTGATTATTTGCAGGGAGCCGTTATTCTCATGGACAATAAGACCGGAGGCTTACTGGCAATTGTAGGTGGTAGAAGCATGAATGATTCTAAGTTTAATAGAGCCATTAACGCGAAAAGACCACTAGGCTCAATATTTAAGCCATTCGTATATAATACAGCATTTGAGAAAGGCTTAATGCCGGGATCCTTGATTAGTGATCAAGCAATAGAAAAGGGTGAGATAAAGCATTCTAATATAAGTTGGACTCCAAAAAACCATGACAATCGGTCATATGGTTTTCAAAGCGCTGACTTCGGACTCTATAAATCTAGGAATACTATGTCCGTTAGAGTTGGTAAAATTGCAGGTATCGAAAATATAAAAATAACCGCAGAAAAAGTAGGACTAAAAATATTAGATTCAAACCCTCAAATATTTTTGGGTAATATAGAATCAGACCTTAGAACTATTACTAGTGCTTATACTGTTTTTCCTAATTACGGCAGGAGAGCACCTCCATTTACAATACTTTCAATTCAAAATAGTACTGGGGAAACCTTTTATCGTTCGGCAGCGCAAACGTATCAGGCCGTACCAACTAATGCCTCAGTAATGACTTGTATGGCCCTAGAAAAAGTAATGTCTAAGGAAGGCACTGGAGCAAGAGCAAGAACTTTGGGTTATACCAAGCAGGCAGGAGGAAAAACAGGCACGACTAATGACTCGAAAGATACGTGGTTCATAGGCTTCTCGAGCAAAGTGACTTGTGGTATTTGGGTTGGATTTGATAAGCCCAAAACTATTCACACTAATGCATATGGAAGCAACATCGCATTGCCAGTTTGGACGGCTATCATGAAAGAATGTGAAAAACTTGGATACGCTGGGGGACAATTGGTTCCTCCAGTCCCAATGGCTGAATTCAATCTTTGTCGTACAACTGGCAAAATAGCATCCTCAGAGTGTGTACAAAATCAAAATCACTATCTTGATAAAATACCTTATGACTCAAAACCCAGACTCCAATGTCTAGGGCATAGGCATTTGATACTTGGGAAAAATCCAGAGAAAAAACAGAAAGGATTAAAAGTACTAAAAAGACTTTTTCAACCCAACTAGTTAGGCATGGAATTCATGATATCATTCACAGCCACATTGACATCATCTGCGCGCATAAGACTCTCACCCACCAAAACAGCATCAGCTCCCCAACCGGCTACTAGTGCAGCATCATCAGGAGTTTTAATGCCACTCTCACTTATGAAATAAATATCTTCTGGAACCTCTTCACTGATCTTTTCAGTATTTTTAAGATCAACTTCAAATGTTTTTAAGTTTCGATTATTTACTCCTATAATTTGGACATCTGTCTCTAGAGCCCTTTCCAACTCTCTGAGATCGTGTACCTCCATGAGCACTTCAAGTTGATAGGTAAAAGCGCAATCAAGGAGTCTTTTAAGATCGTCCTGATCTAAAGCAGCGACAATTAAAAGAATAGCATCAGCACCTGCAACAGAAGCTTCGTAAATTTGAGCCTCATCAACAATAAAATCTTTCCTTAGAACAGGCACCTCAACCTCCTGTCTGATTTTCACAAGATATTCGAGCCTTCCGCCAAAATATTTTTCATCTGTTAACACAGAAATAGCACTGGCTCCCGCTGAAGCATATTTTTTTGCCTGCATTACAGGATCAAAATCTTCGGCAATAATTCCTGCAGAAGGAGAAGCTTTCTTGACTTCTGCTATCAAACCTAACTTTTCACCACCCAAATCAATAGCTGATGCAAGAGAGCGAAATTCATTTCTCTCGAGTGCTGCATAACGCAATTTATCTGCTCTAAGTAATAGAGGTTCTATTTCTTTTTTCTTATGGGCTATGATTTCAGCTAACTTATCAGACATAAGGTTTGTGGTCTAAATCATAGTCTCTTTGATCACAACTTCAAATTATGCATTCAGAACATCTTTGAATAAGTTTTTACTCGCAGATTAGAGTAATTTCTTTCATGATTAAATGATGTCTAAAATAAGTCGATCTCGAAGAAAATTCCTAAAAACCACATCAGCCTTTGCGAGCGCACCTTTAGTTTTACCAAATTTGATTTCATCTGCTTCACCAAATGGCAAACTGAATCATGCTGTTATCGGGTCTGATGGTCAGGGTTGGAGTGATTTAAATAATATTTCATCACATCCAAATGTGCATATTACTGCAATTTGTGATGTTGATACCTCTAGGATGACAAAAGCTGCTGCTAAATTTCCAGATGCCCGAAAATATCAGGATTGGCGAGAATTATTAGAAGCCGAGGGTGATAAAATCGATTCTGTTCAGGTCGCCATTCCAGATCATATGCATGCGAGTGTATCTATCGCGGCTATGAAAAAAAACAAACATGTTTACTGTGAAAAACCATTAGCTCATGAAATAGCTGAGGCCAGAGCCATGGGAAACTGGGCAAAGAAAAGTGGAGTCATTACTCAGATGGGCAATCAAATTCAATCGAGCATTGAATATCGTTCAGCGGTCGTTCTTTTACAAAATGGCGTAATTGGGAAAATTAAAGAAGTGCATGCTTGGTCAGGCGCATCATTTCCAGGTAATGGAAGGCCAGCCGGAGCGGATCCTATTCCTAAGAACCTGGATTGGGATAAATGGGTTGGGGTCGCTCCCGAAAGACCCTACAAGGGTGGAATTTATCACCCATTTAATTGGAGAGGATGGCAAGATTTTGGCACTGGTCCGATCGGTGATTTCATGTGTCATATTATGGATTCCCCTTTTAAAGCATTGGAACTCACCGCACCAACGAGCGTGATTGCAACTGGTGTACCTGAAAGGTGGGCCAATGACGAGGCCATTCATTCGGAAAATTGGCCTGAATGGGCCACCTATGAATATGTTTTTCCAGGCACTAAATGGACAACTGAAAAAGCTATAAAAGTTTATTGGTATGATGGAGGTAAGAAACCACCAAGAAAAATTGCCGGATTCGAAAAAGATGAAAGGCAACTTCCAGGTAGTGGCAGTTTATTTATTGGAGAAACAGGAAATTTACTTCTTCCGCATGTGGGAGGTCCACAATTAGTTCCTTATTCAAAAAATAAAGGCCTTCAAAGACCTAAGCTTAAGGGAAGAAGCCACTATCATTCTTTCGTGGATGCTTGCTTAGGAAAAGATGTAACAACCTCAAACTTCGGATTTGCCGTCCCGCTCACAGAAACGACACTCCTTGGAAACGTCGCTAATCGTTTTCACGGTAAAAAATTAGAATGGGACCAAGAAAAAATGACTATATCCAACAATTCTGAAGCCAATTCACTTGTTAAAAGAATTCCGAGAAATTTTGCTTAAAAAGGTAAAATATATCTAATACTTAACTATTTTATCGTCTATCAAATCGACATTTTGCAAAATAGTGTCTCAATGGGGACAAAAACTTCTTGAAGACCATTTTTTGAGAGTTAAAATCCCTACCCGCACATGGAAAAGCGGGTGTAGCTCAGGGGTAGAGCGCAACCTTGCCAAGGTTGAAGTCGTGAGTTCGAATCTCATCACCCGCTCCATTT
>MDTE01098879.1_pt1 | contig 15192 bp, 15 predicted proteins | sample 811231 | NCBI WGS metagenome assembly MDTE01 (sample SAMN05326651, study PRJNA326480) | marine metagenome | isolation source: seawater | place: Indian Ocean: Red Sea | collected 2010 | reverse complement strand
TGTGGGAGCGAATCCACAGCGGGAACATGGTGTACATGGCCGTCTCGGACGTGGGTCGCAGGAACATGGGGATGTCGAGGTCGTTCTCCCCGGCGTGCTTGACCCAGTAGACTTCTTTCTTGAAGCCGCCCTCTTCTTCCTCGTCCCGCAGGTCATCCGGGTCCACGCCTTCCTCACGCGCTCGCTTGAGGCGAGCGACCAGGGCGTTCTCCTTCTCAAGAAGGTTCTCTGGGATAAGTAAGGGGAAGTTTACTTCCTCGTGGTTGGTGCGTTCCATCTCGGCATGCGTCAGCGCGTCGATGAGTTTCATCGTCTTCCAACCGTACGGTCGCCAGACGTCCATCCCCTTGATGGGATAGCGCTTGTCAACCAGTTCGGCCGCCTCGACAATGAACGGGTACCACTCGTTGAAATTCTCGCTCTTCGAGGGGATGCCTCGCTTTGCTTTGCGGTTGCCCATGATGTCGGGGCGGACTTCCGTTTCATCAAGATGACGCTTCTTCTTCGGTTGCTGCGATGGACTTCCCGAGCGACATCAGCGCCAGGACAGCAGCCCCGCACCACACCACCTCCAAGACGAAGAACGCCCATTCATCGATGAGAAAGGCTCGCACGCCCAGCAGGCCGGAACCAACGGCCATCAGCACGAGGTAGGTTGGTTGTTTGCTGTGGAGGACGTTGCGAGTCTCAAGGAGAAACGCCAGCAAAATGCTCATCATTCCAACGTAAGCAATGGACTGCGCCAGCCAACCGTCAGGGGACACGAAGGCTCACTTCCTTCCCATCCACAAGAAACCGCCGACCAACACGATGAGAGCGACGATGTCGGGGATGCCGATGCCCCCGGAAACACCACCCACACCGTTCATGCTTTCCGCCAACAAGGAGTACGACCAACCGTCGGATTCGCCGATCAGGTGAGGGCTCATGAGGTTCAACCGGGTTTGTTCTGCACCCCGACAGGTACCGGGTTCGCACATACCGTTGAACAGCGAGGAAAAGAGGCCGAACAAATTCAGCAGCACCACACCGAGACCGCCGAGGAAGGCAAAGCGCAGTGGATTGTTCTTGCTACTTGGAACAGGTGGAAGGTCAAGTTCAACCTCGGGGAGCGGCAACGGCACGGCAGGTGCGGGGGCGCCAACGGAGCCGATGACCTCGACCAGCATGTCGGTGGGCGGCGCAACTTCCGTGACCGGTGATGGCGTGCCCAGCAAGTCTTGTGCATCCCGAGCCTTTACGGGTTGAACCGCAGCGATTTTGATACCGTAGAGTCGGTCTGCGAGACTAACGAGGGTCGGGTCGTCGGCGATATCAGCCGGATCAAGTTCGCCGTCCAACAACTGTTGGAGCCGTTCTTGAATTGACGACATGGTGAGCCTCCTCAGGGGTGCGTGAGCGCTTCCCTTCAAGAAGCCTCCTTTTCAAGGCGCGAGCCAAAAAACCCAGTTCAGGCCTCTTCATCGCTGTATTTGTTGATCAGTGCCTGACTCACCAAAGCGCCGCCGCAGTGGGGACAGCGGTCGGCGTCACCGAGCATGGTTGGACGAATGGCGAGCACCGCGAGACACGAGGGGCAGGCCGCCAACATTTCGCCGTCTTCAAGGTCGAAGCCGGAGAGGGGACCCTGCCGAAGGTAACCCGCCCGGTAGGCTGGGTGCCAGTGGAACAGAGCACGTCGACCCGAACCCAACGCGGCCCAAGCAAAGAGGGCGATGAACAAGAGATTGCTGACATAGCCACCGGCCAGGAGGATAACGAGGGAATACAAGGCGTTGGCGATGAACACAAGACACGCCAGCAAGAGGATGGCCACACCCGGCCAGTACGCCCACGGTTTGCGATTGCGATACCCCGCATAGATGAGCAGACCGGCCAGCATCAGACCGCCGGAGAGCACATCGACAACGGGTCCGGAAAACAGTGAACTGATGAGTAAGTAAGCCGAAAAGACGACGATGGCGCCGTCGACAAGAACGATGAAACTCGTTCCACGATGAACGTGAGCCACCGGGTCACTCCCCGGGGCAGGCGCAGGAGCGGAACCTGCGAGCACCATCTCATCAGCTCGATTGGTGGCCACGGTTTTGCCTCGTGCGAGGTGCATTTGAATGATTTGTTTTCCATCGTGGCTTGAAGCGAAGGTGTCTTGACCGTCCGCAGGTTCGCCGGACCATGGCGCTCCGGGACACCGACGTCGAAACCACGGGCACTTCACTCCAGAAGTGCAAGGTGGTGCTGGGCGTCACCGGTGGCATCGCTGCGGTTGAAACGGTTCGCCTTGCCCGTGCGCTTCGCAGGGAAGGAGCCGAACTGACCGTCATCATGACGCCCTCCTCTCAGCGCATCATCACTCCCTTGGCGGTTCGATGGGCATCGCAAGCCGATGTCATCACGGACTGGGACGGCGACCTCACGGCGTTGAACGAAGCCGACGCCGTTCTCGTCGCTCCAGCCACCCGGGACGTCATGGCCAGCCATCTCCACGGACTCCAACACGGACCGTTGATGATGGCGCTCTCGGTGGCTCGAACCCGCAACACACCCATCCTCATGGTGCCCAGCATGCACGTCGATCTCGCTGATGACCCGGTGACGGACGACATCGTGGAAGCCGTATCCCATCAGGGCGTCCACGTTCTTTGGGGACCCGATGAGGAAGGAAAACGGAAGACGCCTCCCAGCGACCACATCGTTGCAACGCTGGCGCACCATGTCAATGCAAGCCGACCCGGCCGGAAAAACGTGGTCATCACCCTCGGTGCGACCCGCTCCTCCGTGGACGACGTCAGGCACGTGCAAAACACCAGTTCGGGAAGCACGGGCTGGGCTCTCGCCGACCATCTGCACAAGCACGGGCACGATGTGACGTGCGTTGCTGGCATCACCACGGTGGCGGCACCAGCATGGCTGCCGTTGGTGCTCAATTGCCCGACACCCGAGCGCATGTTGAGGGAATGTGTGGCGTTGGCCAACGATCCCATCGATGCCTGGGTCCACGCTGCGGCGGTCTTGGATTACGTGGTGGAGTCACCAGCTGAAGGAAAACTGGCGAGCCAGCAAGGCACGCTCACGTTGCCGTTGATCGAAAGTCCGAAGCACATCATGGAATTGAAAGCAGCGTGCGAGGGCGCGGTACGAATCGGGTTCAAACTCGAATGCGGCATCAAGCAGACCGATCTGATTCATCGAGCCTTTGCACAAATTCAGAAAGCCGGCATGACGGCCGTCGTAGCCAATCGACTCGAAGATTTGGGCGATGCCGAGAAACCCCGCGGCTACCTCGTCGACCAGCAAGGCGCCCACTTTGTCCTCCAAACCATGAGCGACCTGAACGATGCCGTCCAGACCCTCGTTGAACGAGGCACGGAGGCATAGCGATGCGACGCTTTGCGGTGGTTGGACACCGTGCGATGTCCAAAGGAAAACTTCCCCTCAACGATTTGACCGGTGCAGGTGGTCGAATGGACGTCCTCGTGCGAGCGTTGATGGCGGGGTTGCTGACCAGCCACGGGCTGCGACGGAACACGGTGGTCGTGCTTCACCTGATGGGCGGCCCCGGTCCACCACGACGCATCAAATTCGACGGGTCAGAACTCAAGGGATTGCATGCCGACGAGCGTTCTATAGCGGGAACCATCGGCAAGGTCATCGCCACGCCGTTGCCCCCCATCGGTCACTGGCAGCCCATCACGGCGGGCATCACCCACAGCGGAGGAGATCTGCGTCTCACGCTGCGAGAATGGAACGACGCTCCCACCGTGGTCCTCGACGCTGATGCACCGAGGCTGTGGTCGGAAAGCGCCGTCCTTCCCAGCAGCAGCGCACCGAACGAAGACCCGATGAACTTCATCCTCAGCGACGACCAACCCCTCGGTGACCTCGAGGGGGTTGACGTGCTTCAGCGTTCGTTGGGGACGCAATGGCTGCAGGGCCACATGGCCGTGGCCATCGTTCACTTCTTGCTCGATGAGGGCGTGGCCATCAACCGTTGACCAACCAGCGTGGCCATCCGTCCACGGTGCGTTCGAGGCCGTGGGCGAGCAGGTCTTCGTCCAGGGCAAACGGATGGCTCTGAGGCCACACGGCAAGGCAGGACAAACTGGCCTTGCCCTCCTCAACCGCATCGCAATCGCCGCTTGGAACCGCTGCGTGGTCGACCGAAGCCGCTCCGATGGTGAACGTGGCGGTTGAGCCTTCCGTCGTGTCGCCAAAATGAACCGCATTGCGGTACCAGCGGACACCAAGGCGCGTCGTCGCCCATTCGCCGTTCCACGTACCGGGAGCGTTGACGTTGAGCATGACGTCCCCGTTGGCGAAGGCGCTCAGCAAGGCCGCCTCGGGGTCCACAACCCAACGTTCGTCGGCACCCGACTTGGGCCAGGACGTGAAATAACCCGTGTCAAGAGCGCCGTGCGGGCGACCGAGGTTTTGGGCACGGAGGGGCAACACGGTGACAGCCTTGGCCACCGCCTCCAGCGTGGCGTCAACGGCGCGTTCCATCCCCTCGGGGTCGAAGGACGTGAACGACGCTGCAATGGCCGGTACACCGTACAGGCCTGCTTCCCTCGCCGCTCCCATGGTGCCGCTGTGGTAGGCATCTTGTGAGAGGTTGGGCCCGAGGTTCACACCGGACACCACGAGTTGCGGATGAACGCCGGGGACGAGGTGGTTCAGACCGCCATCCAAGGCGACGATCATCGTGTCGCAGGGGGTCCCGTCCAACTCAAACAAGTGAACGGGTGTTTCGTGCGGGTTGAGCCCCCACGCCTCTGTGAGGTCGTCACGTGCTCGAAAGGCCATGGGTTTCATCAGATTGATGCGCATGCCGGTGGCCGAGTGATTGCCGGACGGAGCCAACACGGCGAGCGGGTAACCGGCCTCGTGCAGAGCTTTGACCAGCAACTCAAACCCGATGGCTTCAATGCCATCGTCGTTGGTCAGCAACAACCAGCCACGGGCTTGAACCATGAACAAGCCTCAGGCCGTTGCGTTTTGATTGTTCGCTTCAAGCGAGGCCTGTTCTGAGGCCACCACCACGGTCAGCAGACCCGTCATGAGCACCAAACCACCCAGCAACGTCCACCGCCCCGGTACGCCCGAGTCGAACAACAGCCAACCGATGATGGACCCCAACACGGGCTCGAGCGTGACGGAGACCGACACGATAAGCGGAGAAATGTAGCGCAAGCAGGTGTTCAGGCCGGTGTGGCCCAAGAGGCCGGCCACGAGCGCTAACAGCAGGAACCAAACAAAGAATTCACCGTCGGTCCATCCGAACACCCCGTAGGAGGAAAAGGATGGCTCGAACAGCCATGAAATCGGGAGCAGAAGCAGCGCACCGATGAGGGTGACCGGGAACGCGTAGAGGAAGATGGGCAGCCACGTCCGGAGGATGCGACCCACCACGATGTAGCCCACCACAAACACGGCCCCGCCAAACGCCAGTGCATCGCCCAGCAGCGTCACGGTTTGGTCACCTTGTTCCTGGCCTGCGTCGAGGAGGGTGATGGCTGCACCGATGAAACAGATGATGGCCCCGTAGGTTTCGTTTCCCCGTGGCCTTCGCACGGACGTGAACACGGGTGCCAGCAACCCCATGCCGACCACGATGACCAGCGGGTGGGCGGTCACGAACAACAGGGAATGGGTCAGCGTGGTCTGATCCAAACTGGCGACCCATGCACCAAAGTGAGCGGCCAGCGCCACGCCGCTGACCAACAACAAGGACCATGTGCGCCGCGTGCGAAACTGCTCAGCCACCTTATGCTCGATGGTCACCAACTGATAGACGAAGAACGGGAACAGGACGATGGACGTCAGCTGGAGCCGCCACGACGCGCGAAGAAGGGGAGGAACGGCGTCGACGTGCTGAAACAAGGCCCCAGCACTCGACACCCCAATGACGGCAGCAACGAGCAGGCCCCATACCCAGCGGGGTGTGCCAGCGGCCAACATGCCCTCACGCTCAAGCTTCCGAAGCCTTGCCACCGATGACGCCGGCCCGCTTGAACAGCAGGTAAATGGCAGCCCCGACGACGACGTTGATGAGAATCAAACTGACCATGCGAATGGCGTACCATGTCCAGGAATCTGCAAAGTTCTCGACGCCCAATACCGTTTTCATGCCTTCATCGTCGTACCACAACGAATCAACGAAGGAAAGGATGCTCGATTCCGTTCCAAAGAAAGCCTCACCGGTGAGCAAGCCGGCGGCCACCATGAACGTGCTCAACAAGATGAGCGCCCGCTGTTTTTCAGCCACCGTGGTGCCTTCCTTCTCCTTGAGGGCGTCGATGCGAGGTTGGAGTTTTTTGTCCTCCCAGCGGTCCCTTGCAACACCGCCGATGAGCATCGGCAAGGTGTGAGGCACGTCGAGGTACATGCCCAGGCCGAACGAGGTCCCCATGCCGGTGGCCCATTCGACGAACATGCCCAAACAGAAGCCGAGGAAGAGCAACATCAGGTCGCCTTGCCCCTCTGCGAAAATGACCGAGAAGGTGGCGAAGGCGTTGGCTTGAGGCGCGATGAGTTGGATGCGGCCCTCGGCGAGTTGGATGGACAGGAAGATGGCGACGCCGGCCCCGATGATGGCACCGGGCACAACGCCCATGATGTTCCCTTTCGAGATGTGATAGGGTCGGTTACCGATGTACAGGCTGTTCTTGTAGTCGCCGATCACGGTGCCCGACATGGAAATGGCGGACCCAAACACCGTGGTCCCCACCAACCCGAGAAGAACGGCATCTTCGGTGTTGAGTTGAAGCAGGTCTTGCGCATTGAGGAACACACCGAGAAGCATCAAGAGAACGATGAACGACGTTCCTGAAACCGGTTCAATGCCCGTTTCACCCATGACCCGAACGGCAATGGCGCCGAGCATGAACGTCGTCAGGATGAGAACGGAAGCGAAGACAAGGGCCGACAGAGGAGAGAACCCACCGATGGAGAAAATCACGATCATGGCGATGAACGTGACGCCCATGAAGATGGGTATGTGCTTAAGCGGCCATTCGTACCAACCTTTGCCTTCCATGTATTCCTGGCTGGCGTCGCCCTTGAAGGCCGATCCGATGTCGGTGAAGATGTCGGCAAAGGTTCGCCACATCTTGAACAGACCAAACATACCACCGCCGACAATGGCACCGATGGCGATGGTTCGAACGGTTTTCGCAAAGGCGATCATTTGGAGCGCAGCCGAACCGCCGCTGGCGTATTCTTGAATGGGGATGTTGCCCTGTTGCGTGGCGTCGTAGATGGGGACGTTCATGAAGACCGCCAGCGGGACAAGGAAGAACCAACCGACGATGGTGCCCAGGTTCACGAGGAAGGCCACACGGGCTTTCATGAACCAGCCAATGGCGAACATCGACGGTGTCAACGCCACCCCGACGTAGGTGTAAGCAAACGGGTTCCACGCAGTCTCTTCCGACCAGTGCGTCTGCCCGAGAGATACACCATCAACGGTGCCGGAGGGTTGGTGAATCTTCCCGTGTGAGTAAAAACTCGCAAGGCCGATGTCGCCAATGTGGGCCGACTCTGCGAGGAAGTCCAAGAGCGCCACCTTTCGGTCGTTGGCCCAAATCAACGGATATTCGATGAGGAAGAGGCCCACCATGGTGAGCGCCGTCCACACGCCGATGGTTTTGAGCGAATCACGTGCGTGCTCGACAGCGCCCGTGCTCACGTCCGAGGAGATGTCCAACATTTTGAGCGTGGCTTCAAAACCTGGCAGTGGCAGCGGATCTTCAACCAGCCACACTCGCCGGAAGATGATGAAATACATCACGCCGAGGAACCCGGCAAACATTGATGCGACGATACCGATGAAGGCCAGCGTGAACGCCTCGCCGTCGTCTAAATTGACCAGCGGTCCGTCGGCTAACGCATAGGCCGGTTGACTGGCCAGCAGAAAGATGGCGGGAAAGGTGAAGATGAAACCGGTCGATGCGTGGGTGGCACCGGTGGTCGCTGAGGTTGCGATGTTCACCTCAGAGGGCGACCACTTCAGCGCCATGCCGAGGAGATAGGCGATGTACCAGGCCGCAGAAATAGCGAGACCGAGTTTCAGACCGATGTAGGCGGTAACACCCGAAAAGATGGCACCGATCCCGATGCCGATGAAGACCTTCGGCGTGTTCCAGTGGGACACTTCAAAGGATTCCTCGAGGTTCTTTTCCTCGAGGTACTGTTCCAACACACCCGTGTTGAGGTTGTTGTACATCTCGTCGTCGAGCCAGGTGAGGGTCCCGGCTTCGATCGCTTTGAGACCCTCTGGTGTAACCGGTTGCCTGTAGGCTGATTTTGCAACGGTTTTTTCACCTGCAAGGTCCGATTTTGACACCACAACCACCCGCGACGCAGGAGCGCCGTGTGTTGGGGTTGTAGAGGCACTTCATGACCGTTCCGATGCTCAAGCCGTGGTTGCATCCTGTTGCCGGTTGCGTTCGTCTTCCGCACGTGCAACGGCAATGCCGTCTTCCACGTCGACACGACGGAGCATGATGGCGCCAGCAACGATGAGCAGGGAGATGGCAAAAATACCGACTCGCGAGTCAAACCAGACGGTCATGAGCGAGTAGATGAGCGGACCCAGCAGGGCGGCAACCTTGCCAAAGAACCCAAAGAACCCAAAGAATTCAGCCGAACGGGTTTCGGGAACCATCTGACCGAACATGGACCGAGCAAGGCCTTGTGAGCCGCCCAGCAGCGCACCAGCGAACACACCCAAGAGCAAGAATTGGAAAAACACGGTCATGCCCAGAGGCGCCCAAACATAGGTTCGTGCCGTTTCTGGGATGAAGTCGAGCATTCCGTCGCCCAGGCTGGTTGGATGGTCGACCCCCAGCCCCGTTTGGTCGGAGATGTTGCCGGCGCCCGTGATGCTGAAGGAAAATCGAGATTCGTCCATCGTGGCCTGCAGGGAGGCCACGTTCGCTTCGGTGAGGGTGACGTTGCGTGGAACGGGAACCCCGTCATCGTCGTACGCCCACTCGACGGCTTCGCCAAGCTTGTAATCTTCGTTAAGTTGAACCGGCAGGATGTCCCTGTAGGTCAACGCCCATTGTTGTTCATCGTCGTCGGGAAGCGCTGCGATGGGGTTCACACCCTCACGAGCAACGACTTCGTACACATCGTCGGTGCCGGTCCACGTGTACTGAATGTCGTATTCCTCATGCTCCTCGAGTTCGAGCGGTGCGAAGGAAAGCGCGCCGACGATCACCACGCACCAGCACACCAAGGAAAACTGCAGGGCACCCTTCGTGCCCCATTTCTCAGCCAGTTTTGTGAAGCCGATGGCCGCTGGAGCGGCCACGAATTGGATGATGAGAATGGTCAAAATCAAACCGACCGTCGTCAGACCGAGAACAACGATGCCGAAAACACCGGCCAGGGCCGTCACCGAATTGATGCCGTCGATGAAGCAGAAATAGGCCAGCATGTAGAAGAAAAGCGTTCGGAAACTCTTGATGTCCGCCAGCGTGGCTTTGACTTCCCCCAGCGCCATTTTGGTGGAGTCGATGAGGCCCATCGGTTCCATTTCGTTTTCGATGTGGGGTTCGGGAACCATCCTGAACGTCATTTGGGCGAACCCAAGCCACCACAGGCCCGACGTGGCCATGGCGAAGGGAATGACCCAGCTCTGTCCCGGCAGACCGAGAACCAGGGCGAGGTGGACAACGAGCAGAAGGCCGCCGCCGAGGTAGCCAGCAGCGAAGGCCTTGTTGGAGATGGCGTCCATCTCCGATTCATCACCCATGTGGGGCAGCAAGGCGTTGTAGAACACGCCCGCGCCGTTCAACCCGACGTTGGCCGCCATGAACATGATGAGCGCCCAAATCCAGCCCAGCGATACACCGAGGTAGGGCGAAAGCGCCAGCAAGATACAGGAGCCTGCACCGAGAAGGGTCAGGATTTTCAGCCACCAAATTTTGATCATTCGGCGGTCGGCGATGACACCGAGCGACGGTGCGCAAATCGCCACGAGCAGGGCACCCACCATCACGGCGGCAGAATACATGGCGTCGGCCGTCCATTCACTGCCGAGCATTTTCGTCGAAATACCGTTGGCCTCGGCAAACAAGTAAGCGAACCAGGCCGGGAAAATAGCGGTCGTGACGGATGTTTCAAATGCGCTTTTACCCCAGTCGTAGGCACAGTACCCGCGAACTCGCTGGTCTTTCGTTATGGTGGCTTCTGCTCCTTCCATGCCTGAGCATGGCCCCATCGCCTTATGAATTCATACCCGCCGAAGCGGTGCACCGTCCACGATTCAGACGGGACGGTCGGTGGCCATCAGTGGTCTCGAATGATGATGTAGCGACCAAGGGCTTCCTGCCACATGATTTTCTGACCCGCCTCGATGTTCATCTCGGATTCAGCCGACGGCATGGGGAGGATCATCATGGAGTAGTCTCGGTCGTTCATGGCGTGAACTTCGGCGCCTTCGATGTGAGTGACGGTGGCCGTGCCCTTCTCAATCATGGGGACGTTGATGGAATCGGTGACCGTGCCAACATGGGAGATTTTCTTGCCGGTGAAGATGCTCTCAAGCGAGAGACGAGCCTTGGCGGAGCCGTGCTTTCCAGGTTTGGATTTCGAAATGCTCAGAATCTTGTAGGCTTCATCGTCAACGACACAAAATCGTCCAACTTTCAACGTTCGAATCTCAACACGGTCGGTGCCTGGCATGGTATCCCTCAACTTGCCTGTCAAGGTGTTGGCTTATCACCCTTCGCCCAAACCGGCTTGGATTCCTACAAATCCCTGACGTCGAAACGCTGACCTGAATGCTCTTCATTGTGGGATGTAATCAACCCGTACAGGGCTTTTGCAACGGTTTCAGCGTCGGCCAACTGGCCGTTTTCGTGGTAGCCGACGAAGTTCTCCAAGAGCGGAAAATCTTCGGGTGATGCCGAGCGAATCGCCGTTTGCATGCCCGTGTCAACGATGCCGGGTGCAACGGACACCGCCGTGATGTTGTGCTGACCGCCTTCCTCTGCCAGGCACCGGGTCCACATGTCCAACCCTGCCTTGGCCGTGCAGTAGGCGGACCATGAAGCCAAGGGCCGAAGAGCCGCCCCGCTTGAGATCGTGGTCACACGAGTGCGGTGCTCGCCCTGAAGCAACGAGGCCAGGGCTTGGGTGAGGTGTTGCACACCGACAAGGTTGACCATCATCGAGCGGGTCCAGTCAGAGGTGCTGGAACGCAAGAGCGGTTTGATGGGGTGGATGTCCCCGGCGTTGTGCACCAAGCCGTGGAGTTCACTGACCTCCGCAAGAATGTGACGAACAGCTGCGTCAATGGAGGACGGTTCGCTAAGGTCACACGCTACGGCAAAGGACGATGGGGCCGACGACTGGACATCTGTAAGGGTCTCGTCCAACGCCTTGCTCGCCCTCGAAAGGAGGACAACACGAGCACCGTGGTTCGCCAGTTCCAAGGAGAGTGCGCGCCCGATGCCCTTTGAGGCCCCGGTGACGAGGTAGGTTTGGTCGTTGAGTTCGCTCACGGTGCCACCTCAGTAGGTGTAGAAGCCCTGGCCAGACTTTCGTCCAAGTTTCCCTTCCTCAACCATCTGAATCAGCAGGGGGGCAGGTGCGTACTTCTCCGTGCCAAAACCCTCGTAGAGGACGTTCATGATGTGAAGCACCGTGTCGTTGCCGATGAGGTCCGAGAGGGCCAGCGGCCCGATGGGATGATTCATGCCGAGTTTCATGATACCGTCAATGGCCTCGGGCTCAGCCACGCCTTCCTGGAGCGTGAGGATGGCTTCGTTGATCATCGGGCAGAGGATGCGATTTGAGACAAAGCCCGGGGCGTCGTTGCACGAGAGGGCGGTCTTACCCATCTTTTCAGCCGCTTCCACCACGGCGGTGTTCGTCGCTTCGCTGGTGTCGGCCCCGTTGATGATTTCGACGAGTTTCATGATGGGCACCGGGTTCATGAAGTGCATACCGATGACCTTCTCGGGTCGCTGCGTGGAGGCGGCGATGGTCGTGATGGAGATGGATGATGTGTTGGATGCCAGGATGGTCGCCGGCTTGCAGAGGCTGTCGAGTTCAGCAAAGATCTCCTGCTTGAGCGAGAGGATCTCGGGCACGGCCTCCACCACGAGGTCGCAATCTGCGCACATGCTACGTTCGGTGCCCGTTGTGATGCGACCGAGCGCTGCGTCAGCATCGCCTTGCGTCATGCGTTCCTTGCTCACAAGTTTCCCAAGCGAAAACTGAATGGTGCCAAGGCCCTTTTCGACGTACTCGTCCTTGATGTCAATCATCACGACGTCGTAGCCAGCACAGGCGGCCACCTGTGCTATGCCGTTGCCCATCTGTCCTGCACCGATCACGCCAATGGTCTGAATCATCGTCTCACCTGTAGCCAAATGCACAGCCACGCCGTTCATGAAGATGCGTATTCGTTTGGACGGCGTCGGGGAAAGGAATATTTTCAACCAAGATTTGCCCGGTGCATGGTCGAGATTCTCTGCCCTCACTGTGATGAGGAGATTGAACTCGACGACGACGCTTCCGGTGAATTTGCATGCCCGTATTGCGAGGGGGAATTCGAATGGAACGTCGAGCCGAAGCCGAAGCGGTCCAGGCCGAAGCGGTCCAAGCGGAAGAGCACCTCCTCAAGCGTTTCGAAGCAGAAGATCAGCGTTCCTTCCTTCTCCGCGAGTGGGTTGAAAGTTTCACGCGAAGCGGTTCACGTCGCCATGTTGGCGTTCCTCGTCCTCTCCCTGACCGGGCCGTTGATGTACGTCGTTGAGACCGAAGACGGCGAAGCGGTGGCGGAATTCAGCACCACCACCTTCAAGTTTGAATCGGAAGACGAATACGAGCGGTTTGACACGGAGTACAGCGAAGTGGTCGAATCGTTGAGTGCCATGAAGGAAGCCTGTGTGTTTGCAGGCGGCGGTGATTGCGAATTGTTCGACGAAGCCATGAGCGGGTTCAGTCGATGGAACCTCGCCAGCAACATCTACACGTTCATGGTGGGTATTTCAGCCCTGCTTGTTGGGTTGTCCTTCGCAGCACGGGGCCTGGTGGGTCTGGTCGCTGGCGGACGGATGGTGACCTCGGCGGGAGGATTTGAGCGACTGTATGGCTTCGGTCGATTTGCCATCGTGCCTGCCGGTGGACTGTGGTTGATGGCCACGGTTTTGTTCATCTTCATCACGCCCTCGTATGAAGACACGTTTGCATTTAGCATCGAGGGCACTGAAGCCCCGGCGTTGGACACCAGCTACACGCTGTTCGTGTGGCTGTCGCTTCTTTTCTCAATCGCCTTGACGGTCGCGTCCGTCATGTTCCTTTCAAACATCCCGCTTGAACTCCGCGAGCCGGTTGACAACCCGCTCTATCTGGCCTCTTTGGTGGCCCTCATCTCAAGCGTTGTGTGCGGGTTGGCCGTGCTCGGCTCGTTCTTTTTCAACTGGCTGGTGGCTGGAGAAATCTTCGGTGTTCGTCCCGGTGGCATCCACCTGAGTTTATTTGGCGAAGGTGAAACCATCGGCTGGATTGAAGTCTTCAAGGGCGAGGGCATGAAGTTCATCGCCGTGCTGGGGATGTTGTTTTTCCTTCTTGTTCTGGCCAGCGTTGTCGTACAACTGGCACACACCGTGAGCGCCGTGGCCGTCCAACTGGACGACATGGGTGTCATCGACATGACGGCCGAGCGCTACGACCTTGCGGTGCAACTGCAAGTTCCAAGCGCTGCCATCGCCCTTGGTGGCGTCGTTGCGAGTTATCTTCTGGTCCAGGTAGCGTCCTTGCTGTTGCTTTCCGACCAGATCACCGGATTCTTTCTGGACGACAGCATACCCCGGCCTAGCCTGCTTCTCGGTTTGCTGGTGGTTGGCCTCATCGTTCAATTCGTTTCGAACCGGGCCTATCAAGAAGAGAGGTAGCCCGACTCGGATTCGAACCGAGGTCGGCGGGACCAAAACCCACCATGATGGACCCCTACACTATCGGGCTGTGTGAGTTGGTCGGAGCGGTTCCGCTTTTTGTTCTTGTCGGCCTTGGCCTCAGCGGAGCAGTTCGTGGTCGCCCAGCGTTGTTCGAGCGCTCTCAATGAATTGATTCAGGTCGAGGTCACTTCGTTCCATGTACACCTTCGCTTGAAGCGCCATGTCCAACTTGTCAAGCGACCGCACGAACACGGCTTCGGGCGTTGACTGCTGTTCGTATTCGTCGAACAAGGCGACCCACTCCGGGGCCAATTTTTTCATCGCCGCTCGTTCGTCTGCGAGCTTGGTCGAGCGGTCGTCGGCGGGCGTCAGATCGCCAACGATGACCTCGGGTAAGTCGTGAACCAGGCAGAGTTTCAGCACGTGCTCGAGGTTGAGTTCCTCAGGGCAGAGTTTCAGAGCAAGAACGGCCATGCCCCACGAGTGGGCAGCCACAGATTCCGGAGCCTCAACGCCTGCGTTTACCCAGCCTTGACGCAACACATCCTTGAGTCCGAGGTAAGCCATCAGGGTGTCTCGCATGGCGCAGGGTTGAAGCGCGTGTTGAAAACCTCATCTCTGCAACCACCACCATGAGCGGACGAATTCCATCGTGGTGGCAAGCCGCTCATGACTTTCTGGCAGAGGATGCCTTGCTCGGCCCCGTGGTTGAGGAATTCGGGCCAGAGGGCATCACCAGTCGTGACGACTTGTTTCAGACGCTCGTCCGTTCCATTGTTGGTCAGCAGATCTCCGTTCTCGCAGCCGACGCCATCTGGGGTCGCCTCGTCAACCATCTCGGGGAAGTAACGCCTGAAGCCGTTCTCAAGACCGACCAGCCCAGCATTGCAGCGTGCGGCGTCACTCGCCCCAAAGCCAGTTACATCCACGGTTTGGCCGAACAAGCCGACGAACTCCTCGGCCAACCGTGGGACGAGATGAGCGACGAAGCCATCATGAAACACCTGGTGAAATTTCGGGGCATCGGTCCGTGGACGGCTGAGATGCTGTTGATGTTCCATTTCCTTCGACCCGATGTGTTCAGCCTGGGCGACATCGGCCTCATCCGTGGGACACAGCGCCTTGTGCCGGAAGCCCAGACCAAAGAAGCGGTTGGGGAAATTGCCGAGCGTTGGCGCCCCTACCGAACCGCTGCGGCGTGGTACCTCTGGCGCATCTTGGACCCGGTTCCCGTCGAGTACTGAACGGGCGAAGGGTTGACATCAAATCCGATGCG
>MDTE01081719.1_pt1 | contig 15192 bp, 14 predicted proteins | sample 811231 | NCBI WGS metagenome assembly MDTE01 (sample SAMN05326651, study PRJNA326480) | marine metagenome | isolation source: seawater | place: Indian Ocean: Red Sea | collected 2010 | reverse complement strand
GGAGCGCCATTCGGTGGTCTGTTTGCATTTCGGGCAGATCCGCTCTCCGGTCCACTCGCTAAGAAATTTTTCCCCACATTTCAGGCAGTTACGCTTCTTATTTTGGTATTCGCGGGACGGTTTAGGCTTCCGGTGATAGGACGGGGGCATAGGATATCTCTTATGTGTTCTTGTGATTGTGGCTCCGGTCACTGGATCAAAAATCCAAACCGGACTGGTTATATACAGGCTCTTAATAAAAATATCAGCCAATGATTTAAATATTTTGATAAAAATTGCAATTTTGTGCCATACCGACCTTCTCAGGAGCGAAAATTAGCGCTATTCCATGAGGCAGCGGCTTTCAGCACACGGAGATCATCACGATGACTCAGACTTTCGACATAAATATTGATTGCGGCGAGAGTTTCGGCAATTGGGTCATGGGAGCCGACGCAGCGCTCATGCCTCATGTCACGACCGCTAACATGGCCTGTGGGTTTCACGCTGGAGATCCCATGACCATGGTCGAAACTGTGCGTTTGGCCCGGGAGCACGGTGTTGCGGTGGGTGCCCATCCGGGCCTGCCAGATTTGCGAGGGTTTGGCCGCAGGGTCATGTCGCTTTCTCCTGAGGAAGTCTATGCCGATACACTTTATCAGGTGGGCGCGCTGACGGCAGTTTTGCGGGCGCATGAAATGGAACTGCATCACGTAAAACCGCATGGCGCACTCTATTCCATGTTAAGTGCTAGCGAGCCGCTCGCCGAAGCCTTTGTTCAAGCGGTGATCCAGATATGCCCGAGACCAATGATCTACTATCCGGCACCGGCGGAAAAACACGCGGCGACGCGCATTGCTGCTAAGCGCGGTATCGATGTGGTGCCCGAACTCTATTTTGACCTTTCGTACGATGATGAGGGCGGGTTGGTCCTGAAACGCGCCAATGAAGGCGCTGATCTTGAGGATACTAAAAGTCGCCTCTCTCATTTCCTCGATAAAGGCGAGGTAATCAGCGTCAACGGTAATCCTGTTGCCCTGTCGGCGCGCAGCATCTGTTTGCACGGTGATGGCCCCAACGCGGTGGACCTAGCCCGTACTATTGGCGATGGTTTGAAAGCAGCGTCTTTTGAGCTAGCCGCGCTCGAACCGGCATCCGCAATGAACGGGCAGGCGGTGCAATAGCACTCATGGGGCAGAAAACGCCCGGGATTTCCATCTTTTGAGTGAGCAGAAGGAAGTCTCGACGGAAGCATCTTCATCACGCAGACGTAATGTATTGCTGCTGGCCATGTGCCAGGCTTTTTTCATGACCGCGACTTCGGCTGTTGTGACCACTGCGGCACTAATTGGATATAGCCTTGCCGAAGACAAGGCGCTCTCCACCCTTCCGCTTGGCATGCAGTTTATTGCAGTCATGCTAGTTACCGCACCGGCCTCTCTATTAATGAAGCGCATTGGTCGGCGCGATGGTTTTACTGTGGGTTTAGTCCTTGGCTTGATTGGCTCAGGCCTCGCAATCATTGCTATTCGTGAAGCCGATTTCATCCTATTTTGCATCGCTAGTTTTTTCATTGGCACGTTCAACGGCTTCGGTCAGTACTATCGGTTCGCCGCAGCTGATGCTGCCGAGGAGAGTTATAAGAGCCGCGCTATATCTTTTGTTATGGCCGGTGGCGTAATCGCCTCTATTGGCCCGCTGCTCGCAAATTTGTCAAAGGACCTACTGCCGCCTGACATTTTTGCTGGGGTTTACGTCTTGATAGCGCTGCTCTACATCGCGAGCATAATTACGTTGCGCTTTGTAAAAATTCCCAAGCCCGGTGTTGCGGAGCGTGGTGGTGGACGGCCGCTCGTCGAGATCGTGCGCCAGCCCGTGTTTGTCGTTGCTGTGCTTGGCGGAATGATTAGCTATATGTTGATGTCGCTTCTGATGTCAGCAATACCACTTGCCATGCAGGGCTCGGGACACGAGTTCTTCAACACCGCGCAAGTCATCCAATGGCACGTCTTTGCGATGTTCGCGCCAGCCTTCTTTACTGGTCATCTGATCCGATGGTTTGGCGTTAGCACTGTCATGACAACCGGAGCATTGCTGATTGGCGCCAGTGTGGCGATTAATTTAATCGGGGTCGAACTCGTATATTTTTGGGTTGCCGGCATGACGCTCGGTGTCGGATGGTGTTTCCTCTTTGTTGGTGCGACCACCATGGTTACCGAATCTTACTCACCGGCGGAAAAGGCAAAGACTCAGGCGGCTAATGATTTTCTTGTTTTCGGATCAGTGGCCTGCGCAGCATTGCTCTCCGGCGTGTTGTACGAATGGCTCGGCTGGGCAGCGATGAACTATATCGCGATTCCGTTTGTTGTCATTGTACTCATCTCACTTTTCATTCTTGTGCTTGCACGCCGGCGTACGACGGCCCTGGCGGAGTGATTCCTTATTGTGCTACCCATTCCATCGCGTTGACGATAGGCGCCAAAGGAGAAAAGTATTATGGGATCGGAAGCTAAGGTTGCGCTTGTAACCGGCGCAGGAAGCGGCATCGGCAAGCATGCCGCACTGAGTCTCCTGAAGGAAGGCTATTCTTTAGTGCTGGCGGGTCGCCGTAGGGAACGGTTAGAGGAAACCTTGGCGGCATCGGGTGAGGATACAGAACGAGCCATCGCAGTGGAAACGGATGTTGGTGATCCTCGATCGGTCGCGGCACTATTCACTACCCTGAGGGAGCATTTTGGCCGCCTTGATCTTCTATTCAATAATGCTGGAATTGGCGCACCGGGAATCAATTTGGAGGAGTTAAGCGCCGAACAATGGCAGGCTGTGGTCGACGCGAATTTGAGCGGAGCTTTTTATTGTACACAAGAAGCATTCCGAATTATGAAGGATCAGGAGCCGATGGGTGGGCGGATTATTAACAATGGATCGGTGTCCGCAAGTACGCCTAGGCCAAACTCCGCACCCTATACGGCGACAAAGCACGCCATGACCGGCCTAACAAAAAGCACTTCTCTTGACGGGCGTAAATATAATATTGCCTGCGGGCAGATCGATATCGGTAATGCGTCGACGGATATGACCCAGCGCATGTCGCAGGGGGTACCACAGGCAAACGGTGAAATTGCCAACGAACCGGTAATGGATATTGACAATGTCAGCAATGCAATCCTCTACATGGCGAGCCTGCCGCTCGATGCTAACGTTCAGTTTCTCACTGTAATGGCAACTAAGATGCCATTTATCGGACGAGGTTAGAGGGCAACCCCTGCTGGGGGGGGCCTTTTTTGGTTAGACGATTGTTCAAGCACTACCAAAGGTGATGCCTTGAGCGAGCGGAAGGTCGGGTGAATAATTCACGGTGTTGGTCGCCCGGCGCATATAGGCTTTCCACGATTCACTGCCCGATTCGCGTCCACCGCCAGTATCTTTCTCGCCTCCGAATGCCCCTCCAATTTCCGCACCGCTAGGCCCGATATTGACATTGGCGATACCGCAATCGCTGCCCGCTGAAGAGATGAAGCGTTCCGCTTCTCGCATGTCGTTAGTGAAGATACAGGAGGAGAGTCCTTGCGGAACGGCATTATGCAGAGCGATGGCTTGATCGAGATCCTTCCCCGTCCCGTCACCATAGCGCATAACATAGAGGATCGGCGCAAAGGTCTCTTCCTCGACAATATCGCTTTGCTCTGGCATTTCGACAATTGCTGGAGTGACGTAATAGGCGTTGGGATAGTCTGCGGCAAGAACCCGATCGCCGCCAGTGACTGTACCCCCTTCGTCGCGCGCTCGGGCGAGAGCAGATTGCATGACGTCGTATGCGTCTTTGTCCATAAGTGGCCCGAGTAAAATGCCGTCTAAGAGGGGCGAGCCAATCGGCACGCTGGCATAAATAGCCTTGAGTCGCTTAACCAGTTGTCTGGAGATATCTTTATGCGCAATGAGGCGGCGGAGCGTTGTGCAACGTTGCCCGGCGGTACCCACGGCGCTGAAAATTACTGCACGCTCCGCTAAGTCAAGATCGGCACTGGGTGCTACGATCATTGCATTATTGCCGCCAAGTTCAAGCAAGCTTCGACCAAAGCGAGCAGCGACGCGTGGTGCTATTTCGCGGCCCATGTTGCAACTCCCGGTAGCACTAACCAGGGCGACGCGGCGGTCATCGACGAGTGCTTTGCCGATCTCCCGGCCGCCGATGAGAATTTGCAACAGGTTGCTAGGTGTATTCTCGCCGAATCGTTTTACTGCACGTAGGAACAGGCGCTGACAGGCAAGAGCGGTAAGCGGTGTCTTTTCGGAAGGTTTCCAGACAACTGGATCGTCGCAAACAATGGCCAGTGCGAAATTCCAGGACCAAACGGCAACAGGGAAGTTGAATGCACTAATAACGCCGCAGACTCCGAGTGGATGCCAAGTTTCCATCATACGGTGGCCGGGCCGCTCAGAGGCAATGGTCAGGCCGTAGAGCTGGCGCGAGAGGCCGAGAGCGAAATCGCAGATATCGATCATTTCCTGAACTTCGCCTATGCCTTCCTGAAGGATTTTACCGCTTTCCATTGTGACTAACCGCCCGAGCGGTTCCTGATGGCTTCTTAGTTCTTCACCGAGCAGCCGAATCAGTTCGCCTCTTCGTGGTGCTGGGACCATGCGCCAGGTGGCAAAAGCGTTTTCAGCCTTCATAATTTTATGCGCCACGGATGCGGTGTCGTCGTCTTGCACGCGGCCGATTTCGCTGCCGTCAATGGGGGTAAAGATTGGCCGATTGCCGCCAGTACGAATTTCCGCCTCGAGCTCAAGCTCGGTGAAGATGCCGTCGAGATTCATGATTGTGCTCCGCAGAATTTAAGACTGAGATTATAACGAATGCAGGGATGGAGGAACCGCGATATCCTAGAACTGCGATGGCGGAAAACGACGAAATACGAATAGCTGTATGGCAGTTCGTGCGCATCATGGTGGCGCTTGAGGGTCGTCGGCCGCGTGCCAAGGTATACGACGATTGGAAACTGGCATGGCGGGAAGTCGACAACGAATTGATTCGTCTTAGCAAAAGCGACCACGCGGCTTATTCTGACCTGATGATGAATCAGGAAGTAGTGTTGACTCTCGGCAATCAGATTCGTCGAAGTGAAGTTACCCGGGCACTGGCACGGGTCACGCGTGACATTAAGCGCCGGATCTCTGCGCCGAATAGTGAAGTGGAAGAGCGAAAAAATTTGAAATACGAGCTCGGCGAGTTGAACGCCCTTAAAACGTCACTTAGCCGCGACACACGCTCTGCCAGGTGAGCGCTAGCGAGGTGGCGATTATCACAGAAGATTTTGTCTCTATTTCTGCTTGAAATCGCGTGTTTTGTCCGCCTTCGCACTTCAAACAAATCAGGTCGCCACTAATCCGTTCGGTTTTGGTTAAAGGCGTTTAGCGCGCCGACTCGCCAGTTTATTTTCAAGGCCAGTGGATTGACCAAATGAAGCAAGCCCGCCCACATTCAAATAGCGATACTCTTAAGGTTATTTGCTTTTCTGTTTTAAAGCTCAATTGTTAGTTTTACCCATACATTATCCAAACGATAGCGACGGCAGCGATAATGCCAACGAGATCAGCAGAAAGCGCCGGTATAAGGGCATAACGTATACGCCGAATTTGAACTGCTCCAAAATAGACTGCTAGCACGTAGAACGTGGTCTCTGTCGAGCCCTGCAGAGTAGAGACGAGATAGCCGGTATAGCTATCTGGTCCGATGGAGGGGTCGTTGATGATTGATGCTAGGATGCCGTAGGCGCCGGAGCCGGAGAGGGGGCGCAAGATTGCCATTGGGAGCGCCTCTGCTGGCATGCCGATATGCTGTGTCACGCTGCCGATCGGGGTTATGATCCAGTCTAATGCACCAGATGCTCGGAACATGCCAACTGCGACAAGGATAGCAACCAAATAGGGGATGATCCGGAGCGCCACGGCAAATCCTTCGCGCGCGCCCTCGACGAACACCTCGTAAATGCGTACCCGTTTCACTACGCCGAAGCCGAGCAGGCCAAGCATTAGACAGGGGATAATCCAGGGCGCAATTTCTCGGCCATAGAACACGGTAAGCGGAATAAATCCGGCGATAGCAGCAAGGACGAGAAAAGAAACATAGGCTGGATAGGGACGTGCAGCTTGATATTCCAAGCCAGCGCTTTCCTCTATCTCTTCAGTTTCGGCGAGAATGCCGTCTTCGCTTTCATCTATAAAATTATTATCGCCGGCTTCGGATTTGACCAAAGAATCTGCTGTCGGTGCGGCAGGCGGAAACCAGCGCATACAGAGTTTGGCAACGATAATTGCGGTGGCAGTTGAAAAAATGGTGGCGACAATTGTTGTCGGTACGATGCCTGCTGGGTTCTCTGAGCCCGAAGCAGCGCGCAGTGCAATCACACCAGTTGCCAGCAATGTAACGCTAGAGGTGTTGATGGCAAGGAAGAGGATCATAGCGTTACTAGCCGTGCCTTTTATAGGATTAAGTTTATCAAGTTGTTGCATGGCCCGGATGCCGAAGGGAGTAGCCGCATTGCCAAGGCCCAGCGCATTGGCTGACATATTCAGGATCATGGCTCCCATTGCTGGATGCTCGGGTGGTACATCGGGGAAGAGTCGGACCATCATTGGTCTCACTAGGCGGGCGATAATTACGAGGAGGCCGCCGCGCTCGGCAACTTTCATCAGGCCAAGAAAAAGCGCCATAACGCCGACTAGCCCAATTGCCAATGTCACAGCGTCAGTAGCCGAAGAAATCATCGCTTGGCCGAGCACATCCATAGGCACCGGGCCACCATCTGTGCCTGCCAGCCAGGGCAAATGGCGCACCGCAGCAACCGCAAAGGAAATAACAACGATGGCAAAAAATATACCGTTCAAGATCCCTCCCTGCGGATGGTACGACTCGGAGCGGTCAAAACGAATAATAATGAAATGTAGTAAATTAGGTGTTGTTTCCTTCGGACTGTGATCGGTGGCGGATATTAACCAGAGCAACGCCAGCGAAAATCAGTGCCAGCGATGCCCATATCCAGAGACTGTGACGTTCACCGAGGAACAGGATCCCGAAGAACACTGCAGTTAGGGTAACAATGAAGGCTACTTGGCTAAAATAGACTGGCCCTGCACGGCGCAACAGAACCAAATACATATGGAAGGTAAGTGCGGCTAGAAACATATGAGCGACGATTAGGCCGTTGATCAAATTAAAGTCTTGCCATATTTGGTGAAAGGTGCCGGTTGCAAGAGAGGCGGGCAGAAGCATCAAGCAGGAAGCACCCATCATACCTGTCGCTACATGAAGTGAGTCCGTTGCTGGCGGGTGAAATTTAATCGCATAGACAGAACTACATGCATAGAAGAATGGGGAGAGGAAAGCGAGTAAGACGAAGGGAATCATTTGTCGACTTGGGAGGCTGCCTTCCGGCAGTAACACGAGAAGTGTTCCCGCGAAACCAAGTGCAATACCGGTGGCTCGCCGCCAGTCAAAGCCTTCGAGGCGGAAGACAAGGGAGAGCAGATAGGTTATAAGTGGTACTGTTGTGATTACCAGTGCGACAACGCCTGCTGGCAGGTTACTCAACGCGTAGAAGAGGTTGGCGCTGGGTATCGCGCTACCAATCGCGCCGACAACGAAATAGTGACGTAGATGGGTGACGCTAAGTGGCGGCGGTTTTTTGCGTGAGAGGCAGACCGTAAGCAGAATTACTGCAGCACCTGAGGTTTGCCAAAACGCATAGCCTAGTGCCGGTACGCCGCCATCGCCGACGACCTTGGCAAGAACCGTAATACCGCCCCACATCGTGCCAAGGGCAAACAATAGGGCGAGTGAATATCTTATGGAGGTGGCACTAAAAGAGGGGGGAGGCAAGGACATTGGCGGGACTGTCGCACCCTTGCCCCGTTGGTGTCGAACGATAATTCCGGAGGCCGGGAGGGCATCTCAAAGGGCGCGAAAAAGTATACGCGACGGAACAAAAACTGTCTCAAATTCTACGAATCAGTCTACAAAAAGTGTACGGATTTTAGAAAAATCGGCGTAAGGCATTGAAATAATTGAGAGCGCCCTTAGCTCAGTTGGATAGAGCAACGGCCTTCTAAGCCGTAGGTCCCAGGTTCGAATCCTGGAGGGCGCGCCATTTCTAAACTAACGCTTGCCCTAACTCAGATGAAAAAAGTCAAATAAAATTATTCATCAAAGAAAACTAAGACAGCCGCATTAGCAATAACTAATGCGTCATTAGCATCTTCGTTTGGGACCTCGAGACCTCCCTCCGTAACTTTAACATTTACTTCCCCGTACGGAAGCTCCTTCGCAATGGCCTCGGCATCAACAGCCCCTGGGTTTGGTATACCAATAATTAACGTAATGCGCATATCGTGTGGCGATTTACCCAAGACTTGGAAAAAATTCAAACTTGAATGTCGGATCGCATCTGACACCGCTCGTTTAGCTGCAGTGGTATAGTCACGGCCATGTACATCAACTCCCATACCCATTTCTGTAACATATCGCTTTAGTGTCATTGAGTTGACCTCTTCATTTAAGTCCTACCAATTTAGAAATACGCATAAATTGTTTGGCCTAGTTCTGAGTAGTTCTGCCGCTTATTAGTTCTTAGGCTTCTGACGATAAAAATATTTTGGAGCACTTAGCCTGTTTCCATAATTTCAATAGAGCGCCGTGCCAATTGTTTTGTCCGTTCTCCAAACTCCATAGCGTTTGAAGCGCTGGCATTGCCTTGGAGTGCGCGGGCGTAGACACCTTGTGAAATAGAGGCAAGTCGAAACATTGAAAATATTATGTAGAACGACCAATTAGGGATGCGTTCTTCCCGTCCGGCAGCGCGGCAATATGCAGCGATATGATCCTTTTCATGTGGGATGCCTAACTCTGATAGATTGACGCCGATGAGGCCAGGTGGGTTTTTCATCTCGACAGGTAAATGGTAGGCTAGGCAATTATAAGCGAGATCTGTTAGCGGGTGACCGAGGGTGGATAGCTCCCAGTCAAGCACTGCGGCAACCTGAGGCTCGTTTGGCGCGAGGATGATATTTCCTAGTCGGTAATCTCCATGCACTAAGGTGGTTTCATCGCCTGACGGAATGTTCTCAGGCAACCAGGCCATAAGCCAGTTCATGTCGTCGATCTCTTCCGTCTTTGTTGCTTCATATTGGTGACTCCACAAAGCGATTTGACGGCGTATGTAGTTACCGTGCTTCCCGTAATCAGCTAACCCGGTAGCCTTCCAATTAATCCCATGTAGCTGTGCTAAGACCCTTGCCATTGAGACGTAAATTGCACTGCGTTCCTCAGGGTTCATGCCGGGAAGTGTGATATCCTGATATATGCCACCGGAGACATACTCCATAACATAGAAAGCAGTGCCAATAATGCTGTCATTCTCGCAGAGATGGAGTGTTCCTGGTACTGGAAAGTCCAGGGCAGAAAGTTTTGAAATAACGCGAAATTCGCGCTCGACTAAGTGTGCGCCGCGCAGCAGTTTCCCCGGGGGTTTCTTGCGCAGCACAAAGGTGTGGCCGCCAGATCGCAGAAGGTAAGTGGGGTTAGATTGGCCGTGCTTGAATTGACGCGCTGACAATTCGTTAGAGATTTGTGGCAGATGTTCTGCCAAATAGCCACCGAGACGGTTAAGATCAAGACGATGTGCGTCTCGGACTTCTGTCAGTTCCGGCTGATGCTGCATTTTAACCATCTGCTCAGCCGTTTGCTATTGCGATAAATGCTTTTGGCTGATTTCTGCTCGTTGTTCCTGGATTGCCGATAATTTTTGTAGTCTGCAGCGCCTGGCGGGTATTTATCGAAGAAGTGCTCTTCCCACCAATAATTTGTCTCGCGGACTAGGTATAAGCCCAAATTTTGCCATGGGCCGATACCAACGACTTAATACGCCATAGTTCTATCAATTGTTGTCCTAGGGCAAAAATATAAATCACGCAGCTCCCTTCTGCATTTATACATTTTGATTTGACAAACCTTCTAGTCACAAATGACGTTGGTTAGCTGCATTATCAAAAAGGGAAAGTCATGTGTGCCTTTTGTGCTTTGATGAGCGATGAATCGCATTGGAGTGAGGAGGGTACAGACGCAGCAAAATCCCACAGTAAGGCGGGTCGCACTCGCATGATAGAACGTCATCGCCGAGTATCGTTAGTTAACCGGGTGCTCAATTTTCATGGCTGCAAACTTTCCGACTGGAACAATAAAAACTATATCTTGAGGGGTCAGCGTGGCCAGACGGTGATTGTGAATACCTTACCTCAGATCTGGGCCCGCGCAGAGGAGATTTCAAAAAAGCCTGCTGACCCTCTTGATCCAGAATTTCTGGCGATCTTGTCGAAAGGCAGTTAAGTCTTGACTGGATCAATTCCGGAACCAAATGGTACTCGACGGGCGAAGTCCTTCGCCATATCCGCCATCGTCATCATGCGTACGCCTTGATGAGCTAACATGTGATCAATTAGGCGTTCTAACATCATCAGCACATGCGGTTTGCCGGCACTGTCCGGATGGATTGTGCAAGGAAATATAGCGTAGTCGTGGTTGCGATAGACCCAATCGAATTGGTCGCGCCAAATTTCCTCTAGATTGCGTCCCGTGACCCAGCCATGGCTGTTGGGAAATGTCTTGACGAACATGGTTGGCGGCGCATCGTCCGTATACCAACTTGCTGGGATCTCCACCAGCTTGACATCGGTTCCAGGCTGCCAGGGCTTCATCCAATGTTTTGGCTCTTGTGCGTAGTCGATTTTCGACCAGGAATCTCCGGTGCGAAGCCAGTAGGGATGGAAGTCGTCCTCCATCAGGCTTGAATCATACTTGATACCACGTTCGAGGAGTAGTTCGATCGAGTTGGCGCTTAGTTCCCACCAGGGAGCCATATACCCTGTGGGATTCTTGCCCGTTACTTTCTTGACTACCTCTATCGTCTTGTCGATCACTTCGGCTTCCTGTTCGCGAGTCATCGCGAGCGGGTTCTCGTGTGAGTAACCGTGAATGCCGATTTCATGCCCTTCAGCCACAATCATCTCAAACTGAGCAGGGAAACTTTCAACCGAGTGGCCTGTGACGCCCCATGTTGTGATTATGCCGTAGCGCTTGAACATTTCGAGGAGCCGCGGCACTCCGCGCTTGGCAGCGAACACACCCCGCGAGATGTCGCAAGGCGAATCTTCGCCGCCGAAAGTGCCTAGCCATAACGACACCGCATCGAAATGCGGATTGATACAAACCTGGATGTCTTTCCGCGTGTTGCCCATTTTGGCATTTACTCCCGAGCACTGAGCCTTATTTCTTGGTAGTCGTTCTCACATGGTTGGCCGTCTGTTACCCACATTCTGCGCGCCCTTAATTCGACAATTATGGAATTGCGCGTCTCCAACTGCATGGTTTCTTCCTCATTCTCATCAACATGGGCACAGATTGAATGGGGATGTGCAAAATGATCTGATATGCACCTACGAATAGACTGCACGTCCATCTCCTGGCCTTGGTGAATAAGTTTCTCTAGTCGCTTATTGCGATACATGGTGTTGGGCCAAACCTTCTCTACCTCGGAGTCTATATCAAGCGCACAGAAATGGTTTGAGTGGGTAAGAACACCGGCTTCCGGATACAAAAATCCGGCTCGCTCTGGGCCAGTCTCTACATCCATCGCTTCCCCATCTTCATGGCCGACGATAAAGTTCATCGATACCGTGCGGTTTGTTCCACAAAGACCCAAAAGCGCGTCATGCATGTTTCGTGCGTTCAGGACATCACGGACCCGCATGCGAAATGGTCGCTCGTAGCGGTAGGTGCCGTCTTCGGTCGACATCAGCGCGTTAATTACCACGCCAATGCCGGCATCGTTGACGCCCTGCATTCCACCGACTGTTCCGGCCTCGCCGTGGCACATGAAGTTGGTTTGATGGTCGCGTGAAACGCGCGCGACCATCGTCTTAACACCGGGAATCCAATCCCAGTTCTGGCCGATCAAGGTGTCCCCGGAGTTGCTTTTTTCCGGCATAATGGCGAAGCTGGTACAGCCATCCGTCGCGCCTACCAATGCTTTCAAACCGGCGTTCTTGATCATGTCGATGATCATCTCGTAGCGCACATTAAGCATAGTTATTTCGTTCAAGCTGCACATTGAGCCTTCAGCGACACCGCGCATCTCTGTGGTAAATTCTTCATCGTATTTGTCGAGTGGTGCAATCCATTTTCCCGCCTCTTCCAGTACTTTGTCGGCATTGAAACCAAGTTTGTCGAAGCGTGTGAGATAAATCTCAATATTGTGGCGTATATCGCCCTTTAGCTTTTGCCCGTGAATGCGTCCCCGCATTTCCGGATCGGGTCCCAAGTCCAAAACCGGAATAGTCATGTTTAGCCTCTGTGCTCTTTAAGTCTGCATTGAGAAAGAAGGAAGTTTACCTTAGCTAAGGCTAAACCTTAAGATGAATCGCTGGATGGATATTTGAATTGGAGCGCAGAGGACATAGCGATGGAAATTGGAATTTACGCTAACACCCACGGTCAAGGCTTTCGGGACGAGACGGACATGTTCCTTGCTCATACGCCGGTTGAAGAAATGCGTCCCGTGCACACCGCACAACTGGCGGAGCAAAACGGCTTTCATTCGCTGTGGTATCCGGACCATGTCTGTATGCCGATTCAATCAGGAAGCGCTCATACTGCTAATGTTTCTGGTAACCGCGCCTATCAGCCGCATCACAATATGCTGGATATGGCTGTGGTTATGGGTGCTGTTGCAGCCTGTACCAGCCGCATCAAGCTAGGCACCTCCGTGTTGATTGCGCCATATCGCCATCCATTATCAGATGCGCGACAGTTTGCCACGGTGGATCTGTTGTCGCAGGGCCGCCTGATGCTTGGCGTTGGCTCTGGCTGGATGAAAGAGGAATTCGTAGCCTGCGGGCAAGATTACGAAGTACGTAACAAGCAGACGGACGAGTGTCTGCAGATCTACAAGCGTTCCTGGGAGGATGAAAAGGTCCAATTCAACGGTGAGTTCTACAAATTTCATGATATCTCGATGGACCCCAAGCCGGTGCAGAAGCCACATCCGCCGATCGTCTTTGGTGGCAACACGCCTGCTGGTGCGCGTCGCGCCATCCGCCATTGCGATGGTCTTTATCCGCTATTCCTCGACACCCATGTCGAGCCGAATCGCTTTGCACCACTACAAGAACTGATCCGCCGCGAAGCGGAGACACTCGGGCGCGATACCAGTCAATTTTTGATGCTGGCCGCCTCCTCAGCACGCATCACCAATGCCAGTGATTCGCAGTCGAAGGCTAGCCCGCGCCCTAACTGTACTGGCACCGCCGAGCAGATCCTTGAGGATCTGCAGGCCATGGCTGACGCCGGCTTCTCGATGATAGTATGCATGATGATGTGCCCTTCAGGCAGCCTCGCCGAGCAGCACGATCAGATCCAGCGTTTCGGTGAAGAAGTGATCCCTCAGGCAAAGGGCATTGTGCCTCAGGGTGAGTGGAAATTGGTGAATTAACTCGGTCGCGTCGGTTTGACCGAACAGCGGTAGCGGCCTAATTTGATATTTAATCCTATTAGTTAGGACTGCGAACGGGTGAACAATATTCCGGCAATACAGGCGGTCATAGTTCCGGTGACCGGATTCCAGCAGAATTGTTCGGTGCTTTGGTGTCCTGAGACAATGAGGGGGGCTGTGGTTGATCCGGGTGGAGATATTGACCGCATTCTAGATGCCGCGGGGAAGCATAACGTTGAGATCGAGAAAGTTCTTGTAACCCACGGCCATATAGACCATTCCGGTAATGCGGCCGAGTTAGCGGAACGGCTCGACATTCCAATAGAAGGTCCGCATCTGGACGATTCATTTTGGATCGACATGATGACCCAGCAAGGTGAACAATGGGGTGTTGAAGGGGCTAGGCCATTTAAGCCGACTCGGTGGCTGGATCAAGGCGACAGTATCTCCTTTGGCAATGTGGCCATGTCGGTTCTGCACTGCCCAGGGCATACTCCTGGCCATGTAGTGTTCCATCACTCGGCGACGCAGCTCGCTATTGTAGGCGACGTGCTTTTTCAGGGCTCTATAGGCAGAACTGATTTTCCGCGTGGGAATCATGCGGATTTGATCCACTCAATCACCACCAAATTATGGCCGCTTGGGGGCGATACGGCGTTTGTACCAGGCCATGGGCCAATGTCGAGTTTCGCGGCTGAACGAGAAAGTAATCCTTTCGTTTCCGATGCTGCTCTGGCTGCAGCAGCCGGCTAGAGAAGAGGCATTCTCGGAGCTTGAGACACAGGTGCAAATCAGCGTATGTTGGCCACCGCGTGAGTTTCTGGGGAGACAGTCGCATTAACGTCTCGAATGCTCCCGAGATGAATAACACTTAACCCAATTTGTGATCTTAAAGGAACAAAATGAACGCCCTCAATTATGAATCACCCGGCTCGCTAGACGAGGCGGTGCAACTTTTGGCAGCAGCCGGCGGCGAAGCAAAAGTACTCGCGGGCGGTACTGATTTGTTGGTGCAATTACGCACGGGAATGATTAACCCAACGCTCATTGTTGATGTGAAAAACATCACAGAAACTATGGAAATAAAACAAGAAAATGGCGGGTATCGTGTTGGCGCTTGTGTTTCGGGCGCGGCGCTAGGAGAGCATGAGGGCATGAAGAGCGCCTGGCCCGGCGTGGTCGAAGCGCTGGAGCTTATCGGGTCCACACAGATCCAGGGCCGCGCGTCCTTAGGTGGAAATTTGTGCAACGCTTCACCCGCTGCAGATGCGGTCCCAGCCATGATCGCGGCGGATGCGACATGCACAATAGTCGGCCCTAATGGTCGGCGCGAGGCTAGGGTAGAGGACATTGTTATAGGGCCCGGCAAGACCTCTCTTGCCGCCGGTGAAATAGTAGTTGATTTTTTCTTCCCGGCGCGACCGTCCCGCTCGGGCGATGCATATTTGCGCTTTATTCCACGGACAGAGATGGATATCGCCGTGGTTGGCGCGGGCGTCAGCCTGACGCTTGATGATTCGGGTTTTTGCACCGCAGCTCGTGTGGCGCTTGGCGCTGTTGCTGCTACCCAGCTCGTTGTTGAGGATGCCGCCAACGCGTTGATCGGTAGCACATTGGACGATGCTGCGATGGAAAAACTTGCTGAGAAGGCAAGTGCAGCGTGCAGTCC